>Ga0105356_10007158_pt1 | contig 10298 bp, 7 predicted proteins | sample GOMGulsemesocosm_3_FD_83502 | JGI IMG/M metagenome (GOLD analysis project Ga0105356, IMG submission 83502) | Methane-oxidizing microbial communities from mesocosms in the Gulf of Mexico - GOM9D Gulf of Mexico | ecosystem: Environmental > Aquatic > Marine > Cold seeps | place: Gulf of Mexico...
ATTTTAATTTTGATTTGGCAGCGAAATTGATTGGTAAAAATAAAAAACTTGTTACTTTAACTGAAGTTGTTAAAAATGCACAAATAATCAATACTATTGGCTTAACTATTGCGCAAAACTGTTTGTTTAATGTGAAAATCAGTCAACAGGAAGCCAAACGAATTAAAAATAGGTTAAACGAGATTCATGCTGAAGTAAAAGAAATTGTTATTGCCTCGGGCTTATTTGTTGAAAAGCTATTACAAACTTGCAAAGTTTAGAATAATTCGATGGGCTAAATCGCTGTTAGCTCATTTGCTCTAATACTTGCCTACTTAACCATGAATCTGCGTTAGCTAAGTCTAAAATCACATTAAAGTGATTGCGATTTTCAATTTCTGAACAGGTGCTTGCTAAGCTATTTTGTACTAAAAATTGTTTCATCGCTATGGTTTGACGCTTAAATTCTTTGGTTTCATTGTCACCATAAGCAAGTATTATTTTACAGTTGATGAGGTAATCATTATTTGTTTTTAACAGGAGCGGACTGAGTGTCGATATTTCAGTTTTAGTTAACTGTAGCGGGTCATTGATATACGTTTGTGAAATAGGTGTTAGATCATAAATACCGCTAACAGCACAGATACCTTTAATGATGGTGTCACTGACATCGAGATAATTCGACCAGTTTGTCATCGCCATCATCATGGTTAGATGGGCGCCAGCAGAGCTACCAGACAAATAAATTTCATTTTTATCATAGCCGTAGTCATCTGCATGCTGATAAAGCCAAATTAAAGCATTGCGATTCTGCTCAACTATTTCACTAAGCGTTGCATCAGGTGCTAATGAATAGTTGAGTACCGCAAAATGATAACCTTGCTGTTGGAAGTTAGTAGCGGCAAAGCTTGATTCATTTTTACTCAGTTCCTGCCAATAACCGCCATGAATATATACCTGAAGCTTTTGTTTCGTCTTAGTTGATTCTAAAGGTAAAAATAAATCTAAAACTTCATCTTTATTTCCACCATATTGGAGGTTAGTTAAGATCTTGCTATTGTCTTGAGCAAGTTTAAGTGCCTGTTGACTTTGGTCGATATATTGTTGAATGAATATACCGATATCATCAATACAGCTGCTTGGTGAATATTCTTGTGCTAAGGTTTTTGAATCAAAATTTCGATACATGGCATTTAACAATATTGTTTATCAATGGAATGTTTACTATACCGTTATTTGGAAACAATAATTAATTATTCACTTTATTGTTAATGATTCATTTACTGAATGAATGTCAATTATTATGAATAAGCTATTCTTTCAGCAAAGATACTATTTCATCTTGATACTGCACTTTTTTATTTTCAGTGAAGCCAACATGAGCACTAACAATTTTTCCTGCTTTATTGACAATAAAACTACTCGGCATACCTTTCAGTTTAAACGCTTTGGCGACTTTACCTTTTGGATCGTAAAATATAGGGAAGTTCGCCTCAACCTCTGTTAGGAATTTTTTTGCAAGCGATTGTTGAGCATCCAAGTTAACACTTAATACAGTGAATGATTGCTTTGCGTATTTAGTTTGCATCTCGTTCATCCAAGGAAAGGATTTGCGACAAGGCACACACCATGAAGCCCAAAAATCGACATAAACGACTTTACCTTTGTATTGAGCAAGTTGTGATTCAAAGTCAGTTAAAGTATTAGCAAAACTTGCAGCACTTAATAGATAAATAGAAAGCGAAATGGCTAACAAATATTTTCTCATTAATTTTTTCCTATATTTAGTCTTAAATGTTTATATTTTGATGATTAAAGCCAGCTGTCTAATAATTGTTTGGCTTCTACTGATTTTTTAAATGGTTGATTACTTTCTACGACGTCTATAAGAATATTTTTTGCCGCTTTACGACGACCAAGTTTATCTAATGTTATCGATAGATGATATTTAACCATATTATCATCTGCATTAATTGTTGCAGCCTTTCTTAATAATGTTAACGCGTTTTCATGTTCATTTAGTTGCATTTTGTTCCACGCCAAAGTATCTAATATTGTTATATTATTAGGGCTTAATTCAAAAGCTTTGGTTGCATAAGTTAACGCTAAATCTGCTTGCTGTCTCTCAATGAGGCTAATGGCTAAATTATTCAAAATAAATGGCGATTCAGGGTGATCAATTAAAGCATCTTTATATAATTGAATACTTAAGGAATACTTATCTTGCAATTGATAAATATCAGCTAGAGCGATAATAAACTTTACGTTGGTCTTTTCGTGAGTTTCTATTGTTTTTTTAAGGAAGTCTTCTGCTTTTGACAGTTGATTTAGTTTTTTATAAGAACGATAAATACTTAAAACGGTATTCGTTGATTTATTCGATTTTAAAGCGATGAAATATAATTCAAGTGCTTGTTGATATTTTGCTTGTTTGTAATATATATCGCCTTGTAACAAATCTGCAATCGATAAACGTCCGTCTTTTTTTCTTATATCAATGATTTGTAGTTCTGCTTGTTCTATTTCATTAGATGCGATCAGTAATTTCGTCAGCAGTATATTATTGCTAATTAGATCGCTATTCCAAGCAAGAGACTTTCTTAAAGCGGATATTGCTGCGGGCACATTGTGGGCGGTTAATTGTGCCTGTGCTAGGGTAGAAAGTGCCTCGCCACGATTACTAGCTAACTCAACATATAATTCAAAGTGAGTAATTGCCTTGGTGTAATCCCGTTGGGTTAAGTAGATCCCGCCAAGTAACTGATGAACTTCAGCAATCGACTTTTTTTGTAAAGTATCTTTTAGATATTTTGTTATTTTTTCAAGTTTCCCTGTCTTACGCGATACTTTTTCTAAGGCGATTAAGGCACTTAAGTTTGTTACATCAATTGCTAAAATTTTTTCCAACCAATAGATACTCTCAGCATCTTTATTTATTAAAGAATAATAATTAGCGATAGCGTGCATTACTTCGATATTTTCAGGGTTTTCAAATAGCAAATTATCTAAGGACTGCTTGGCATTAGTTAACTTCTTTTCGGCTATATCTACGGATACTAATGCTAAGTTTATATTAAGAGCATTACCATCGAGAGCGAGAGCGCGCATAAAAGCCTGTTTAGAATCTTGGTATGCATAAGCCGCCAAAAAGTTTTTTCCATGTAAAAAATGAAAGTAAGCATTTTGAGGCCTAACTTTACTTAGATGCTGAGTGATCATTAGCGCTGATTTATAGTCTGATTTACCTATAAAACTGTTATTTTTCAATAAAAGTGCTGAAATATGGTCAGGAAACGCTTCTGTGATTGGTGCGAGTATTTCTAACGCCTTACTGTAATTTCTTTCAGCGATAAAACTTTGTGCTAGCTGTATCAATACTTTTGGGTTGTTACTATTTATTTTTAGAGCTTCAATGAAATAACGCTGGGCATTTTGTTGTTGTTTTAGTTTTAGGTGGACCGTACCTAACAAGGTTAGGAGTTTTTCATTCTTTATATGCTTTCTATTAGCTTTCGTTAATATTGTTTTAGCATGACCAAAGTTATTTAATGTTAGCTCAATTTCAGCTAGCATGATTATGGCGCGTAAATCATCGACGTGTTCTAAATATTGCCTTAAAAAACTCCCCGATTCGGCTAGGTTACCTTGATTGTATAAAACATAACCGGCAAGGAATAAGTATTGTGGTTTTTCACTTCTAACTTCACTTGGTATTGCACGTAAGGTTGCCAAAATATTTTCGAAAGTCTGTTCAATTTGCTCATTTTCCTCTCCCTTTGATAAAATAATTGCTTTTAGATAGTTACTTTCAGGTTCTTTGGGCGCTCTATTTAAAATATAATCAATATCTTTCTCTGCTTGTTCAATTTCCCCTTCGGTTATTAAAATCTCTGCTTTTAATAACCGCGCCTCTAAGTAATTAGGCTCTATCTCTAGTGCTTTATTTAATATTGATAATGCGGGCTTTATTTTATTTTCTCGTAAATACAGGCGGGCTCTGAGAACACGCACATTTTCTGGAACGTTATAACTTGCCAGTGCTTTATCTGCATATTCTTGTGCGAGTTTAAATTGTTTTCGAACAATAAATATTTGCGCCTTACCGACATTCGCTTCACTATAATTATTTATTAATGAAAGCGCGTGATTAAAGCTCTCTTCAGCAAAAACATATTTTTTCAAACCAAGAAAAGCTTGTCCTCTAAAATATGCGAGCTCTGCCTCGACTTTAGTTTTCCTACTACCGGGGATTGTTGTTGCAAGTGTCTGTTCAAACTTTTGTTGATACATCAAAGCTTCTGCAAGCAGTGGAGCTATTATATCTAGATCCGCACCTAACTTTTTTGCGGTATTAAGTTCAATTTCGGCGTTTATGCCATTTTCAAATTTCAATAACATTTTAGCGAAGAGGATCTTGCCAGGTAAATGATCTTTATTAGTTTTGAAAGTATTTTTTAAGTGGATAACAGCACTGTTATAGTCAGATTTTTCGTAACTAATAAGCGCTTTTTCATAAAACTCGTTAGCTTCCTCTTCTGCAGATAAAGAAAATACAGTGAAAGTAAACAGATAGAAAAACCAGGTTAGTATTAGCAATGTTGGCTTCATAAAATGGCCTTAGTAATATATATTTTATTATCCTAGCAGTTAATTATTCCTTTCGCAGATATAAAAAGACATCAATATTAGTCGATTGATGTCTTTTGGCTTGGTATTTAAATTATTTTAGGTAAGTTTATTTTGGCGACGACTTGTAAGCATTCCCATTAAAGCTAAGCCAAAAATTAGCATAGTACTTGGCTCTGGTACCTCGGTAATCGGTGGTGGAGTGCATGACTGGCCAACGGGACAGTCTGTTACGGTTGTAGTAGCCGAATTTGAACCAGTGAGGCTTGGCGATGCATGAGAATTAGGTAAAAGCATAGTTGTAACTCCGTCTGAAATTGAGCTACCGTCAGCAGACACTGCTAAAGCAGCTAAATTGAATAACTTAGTGGTAAATTTGAACTCATAGCCAATGTACATCAACCAATTACTTTCGTAATCAGCAGCCCCATTATCTATAGATTGATAGGACTTACTGGTATCAAATATACCTCCTACGCCATTTCTAACATTTTGCACATTATAGTCCATTGATGTGGCAATATTATCAACTCCCCCTACACTTGCGCCAAAGTAGCTACTTGGTGTACCACTTTCGATTTCACCTTCCGCTTTAACATAACCCGTTTTTGTATAACCAGACGATTCATATACGTTGTTAACGTCATATCCTTTACATTTTTTATCTTTATCTTTCTTCTTTATGTCACCGTAGTTATCTTTACATGACATTAGATCGACAATTATTTCTGTTTTATCACTATTATTTGAATTTGGATAGAAGGTTAAAGGCGTACCATCTTTGCCTAAGCCATCACTGCTGATGATTTTTTCAAATGTTCTTCCCCCACCACCATAGTTAGCATTGGCATTACTACCAAAAGTTGTATCGACAAAGTCTTCGGACATCTGTAGATACATATATTGATTTGTATCGTCATTCCCGAAAGCTAGGTATCCTATCTTCGTTAAACCATAGTCAATTGCAAAGCCTTTGGTGTAGTTATCCCCTTCGCAACCAAAACAGCCATCAACAACAAAGTCACTGGCATTAACGCAGGTATAACTGAAGATAAAGAAAAGGGCGAAGAAGAGCCTTTTAAGAGGAGTGAAAAGTTTCATGAAGTTACCATCGTGCTACTAATTACTTAATTGATTTAAAGCAAGTTTTGTTCCTTTTAATTATAGGTTCCATAAATCAATGAATTACTGGAGTGGTGCTTTTTGTTTTGTACGAATGTGTAAAAAACTCCGACACAAAAATGCGTTTCATTTGAAAAACATTCTATTAAATAAAGCAATCTTTACACTTTTTTAAGTTTATAGTGAAGGTAATTTGATCACTTTTCGATTTATCTTTATTCAATAATGTAAGGTGGAGGAAATGTAATACCTGAAAATAAAACAATAAATAAAAGGATGTAGTAATGAATGCAGTAGTAATTGCAGTTTGTTTAGTTTTAGTACTGAGCTTACTTCGAGTGAACGTGGTGATGGCATTATGTATTGGTGCTATTACAGGAGGCTTGGCGGCAGGGCTTTCATTTTTGGATACAGTGCAAGCGTTTCAAAATGGCTTAAGTGGCGGTGCAAGTATTGCGTTAAGTTATGGCATGTTAGGCGCATTTGCGGTGGCTATTTCTCAATCAGGCATTACAGACGTTTTTGCTAAGGCGATCGTTGCTAAACTTGCTAAAGATAAAGCTAATGACAGTATGCAATCGTGGGTAAAAGGTGGCTTATTTAGCATTATTTTATTGATCGCTATTTCATCGCAAAATATTATCCCCATTCATATTGCTTTTATTCCTATTGTTATTCCTCCTTTATTACACGTCTTCGCACAACTAAAATTAGATCGTCGACTTATCGCTTGCCTGTTAACTTTTGGTTTAGCAACGCCATTTTTGATTTTACCTGTTGGTTTTGGTGGTATTTACCTGTATGGAATTTTACACAAAAACTTAGTCGATAATGGTTTAACTATTGCAGCTACTGATGTGCCATTTTCTATGATGATATCGGCATCAGGTATGCTCTTTGGGTTATTGATTGCTATATTTTTTAGTTATAAAAAAGCACGACAATATGATTTATCTTTGATTTTAGCTGCTGCACCAGAAGACAAGTCGAATGATAAACAAATCAATAAAAAATCAATTGCGATTAGTCTTGTGGCTATAGGGGCCGCCTTAGCAATGCAACTTTATACCGATTCAATGATTGTTGGAGCCTTAACTGGTATTCTCATTTTTACTGGCTCAGGGCAAGTTAAGTGGCACCAAACTCAGGATTTGTTTACGCGTGGTTTAACTATGATGGCGATGATAGGATTTATTATGATCACTGCCTCTGGCTTTGCTGAAGTGATGAAAACAACGGGCAGTATTGATAGTTTAGTGCAATCAGTTACTGGGATTTTGTCAGGAAATCAGGCAATAGCTGCGATAATGATGTTGCTTGTTGGTTTGTTAATAACCATGGGCATAGGCTCATCTTTCTCTACCGTACCCATTATTGCGGCGTTATATGTCCCCTTGTGTATAGATTTAGGATTTTCTGCTATGGCAACAGCTGCCCTAGTAGGTACGGCTGGCGCATTAGGGGATGCAGGATCACCAGCCTCTGATTCAACACTTGGCCCTACCGCGGGTTTAAATGCCGACGGTCAACATGATCATATTTGGGATACCGTAGTGCCGACCTTTATTCATTATAATATTCCACTACTGATTTTTGGTTGGTGTGCTGCCATGGTACTGTAAAATTTTATGAACATATTGATTGCTTTTTCGGCTGTTTGACTGGAGCAGCTGTGTGTTACTCCGCGTATAGCTAAGGTAGTGTGATAAACAATCATAACTAAGGAGTAGCACATGACTTGGATAAAGCACGTACCGTACGAAGAGGCTGAAGGTAAATTATTAAAACTATATAACCGCGTTAAAGGGCCTGACAATAATGTCGATAATATAATGTTAGCCCACAGCTTACGTCCTCATTCGATGGAAGGGCATATGGCACTTTATAAGTATGTCTTGCACCATTCAGCTAATAGCATTGATAAATGGTTTTTGGAAGCTCTTGGGGTTTATACCAGTATGAAAAATCAATGTCATTACTGTGTAGAGCACCACTTTTCTGGCATGCAACGTTTGGTTAATGATGATTCATACTCAGCGGCAATTCGTGCAGCACTGGAAAATGAAACATTTACCGATGCTTTTGATGAAAAACAAAGTGCAGCATTTATTTATGCTGCTAAATTGACGGTTGAAATAGGGGCTATGGCACAAAGTGATGTGCAAACCTTGCGTGCTCATGGGTGGGATGATGGTGAAATATTAGAGATAAACCAAGTGGTCGCTTATTTCAATTACGCCAATCGAACCGTATTAGGATTAGGAGTGTATACCGACGGTGATATTATTGGCTTGTCACCGAACAACTCAGACGATCCAGATAATTGGAACCATTCTTAATTAGATCTACTCTTACCAATCACCTCGATAAATGAAGGTTATTTAGTTTTAGGGCTTTGTAACCTTTAGTTACCTTTTTAACAAATAGTGTTATTTGTTGCTCTTCCTTATTTCGTCAAAACTGCTATAACTAGTTTTGGCTTTTTTCTAATCAATATTCAACTTACCTAGCTGTAACAAGTTATTAATGGCTTGTTATTAGGCTTAAAAACCAGGGGGCTAATCGCAACAATACAGATGTTCTAATGTAATTTGCCTATGCTAGGTAAAGTTTAAAGAATTTATAAAATGTATATTCTGCTTCTTTAAATAAATTTTATTGAGGCTAAGTATGATGATTTTAAGTAAGGGGGATTTATGGAAAAATCAATAGTAATCAATGGTGAAAAGCGCGCTATCGATGTAGATGAAGCTATGCCGTTATTATGGTTTTTACGCGATAGATTGGAAAAAACAGGTACTAAATTTGGTTGTGGTAGCGGTCTTTGTGGTGCCTGTACTGTTCATGTAGATGGAGTAGCTACACGCTCATGTGTCACTCCTGTTGGCATTTTAGCGGGCAAGGAAATTACCACAATTGAAGGCTTGTCTGAAAATGGTGAACATCCATTGCAGAAAGCTTGGCTTGCTAATAATGTACCGCAATGTGGTTATTGTCAGGCAGGACAAATAATGAATGCTGCAGGCTTTCTTGCAACTAACCCTAAACCAAGTGGTGACGAAATTGACGCGGCAATGCAAGGGAATATCTGCCGTTGTGGTACCTACCAACGAATTAAAAAAGCCATAGGTGAAGCGGCATATGAACTTGCCAAGGAGGTTTCATAATGGTTACAGCGACAAGAGAGAATAATCAAAAAATAGAAAATGTTAGTCGACGTAATTTCATTAAAAAATCAGGTGTAGCTGCGGGAGGTTTGGTGATAGGTATTGCTGTACCAATCAAAGCAATGGCCTTTGAAAAGTCATCAGCAGAGAGCGCGGCCTTTAACCCTAATGCTTTCATCCATTTACAAGAAAATGGTGATACCTTAATTTATTGCGGTCGTTGCGAGATGGGGCAAGGCATCAGCACCGCTTTACCTGCGACAGTTGCTGATGAAATGGAAGCAGATTGGGAGCGTGTTACGGTAAAGCAAGCTGACGGCGATGAAAAGTATGGCCCGCAAGGAACTGGTGGCTCTGCGAGCATTCGAGTGATGTATGAACCTATGCGTGAAGCAGGCGCTGCTGCTAAGTTAATGCTTGTGGCTGCTGCGGCGAAAGTGTGGAATGTATCGGTTGATAGCTGTCAGGCGAAAAAGCATTTTGTTATCAATCAAGCGAATGGGCAAAAACTCTCTTTTGGTGAACTAGCGAGTCTAGCCGCGAATCAACCAGTACCTGAAAAACCTAAACTTAAAAGTAAATCTGAATACAACTATATTGGTAAGGCGTTGCCTCGCCATGATCAAGGCGAGGTGGTGGTAGGTAAACGTATTTACGGTGTAGATACTAAAATACCCGGTATGAAATATGCTGCTATCACTCATTGTCCGGTTTTGAATGGCAAACTTAAATCATTTGATAAACAAGCTGCCTTAGCCATGAAAGGTGTTATCGATGTAGTAGTGGTTGATCGATTAGCCATTCCATATGGCTCTATGGGCGGTGTTGCAGTCGTCGCCGATAATAACTGGACCGCTCAACAAGCATTGAAAACACTTAATATTTCTTGGGATTTAGGTGAAAACGCTAGTTACGATACTAAGACTTATAAAAAGCAATTAGTAAAAAACGTTGAACAACCAGCTGAACTTGCTACTGAACGTGGTGATATTAAAAAAGCTTTTGCAAACGCTAAACAAACAATTAAAGCAACTTATACTGGCGGTCATTTATCGCATGCTCCAATGGAGCCTAATGCAAGTGTCGTTTTTGTTGAAAAAGACAAATGCGAAGTTTGGGCCGCTACCCAAGACCCGGCAGGTATTCAATTTGTCTTAAGTAAGTACCTTAAACGAGAGCTCAAAGATATCATTGTACATGTCACCATGGCTGGCGGTGCATTTGGCCGTAAGTTTAAGTGTGATTACGTGCAAGAAGCGGCGGTTATTTCGGAAAAAACAGGTTTTCCAATTCAGCTAACATGGTCGCGCGAAGAAGATATGCGCACCGGTTATTATCATTCTATAAGTGCGCAGCATATAGAAGCTTCATTGGATGATAAAGGCAATGTAACCGGCTGGTTAC
>Ga0105356_10007160_pt1 | contig 10297 bp, 5 predicted proteins | sample GOMGulsemesocosm_3_FD_83502 | JGI IMG/M metagenome (GOLD analysis project Ga0105356, IMG submission 83502) | Methane-oxidizing microbial communities from mesocosms in the Gulf of Mexico - GOM9D Gulf of Mexico | ecosystem: Environmental > Aquatic > Marine > Cold seeps | place: Gulf of Mexico...
TAAGCAGTAGTCTTGTAGGTTTTCAAGAGGAATTGCTCCGTTGGGGATATTAATGTTTTCTGGTAAAATGTTTACATGGTGAAATAAATGCTTATGCATGAAGTAAAAATAACTGTTCATGTTGTTTCTGTCGATGGGGAAGTATTCATCCAAATTAAAAGTAATGACATTTGCAAAACACAAACTTTCTTCTCGGTGCATTCTTACTAATTCTTTATAAACTCTAATCGGGGAAGAGCCTGTTGCTAAACCAAGAATACATGGCTTGTTCTCAATTTGTTTTTCTTTAATTAAATTTGCTATTTCTATTGCTACAGCGACTGAACCTATGGAAGAATCGGGTACGATAATCGTATGTGTTTTTTCAAAACTAGTTTCTTTAGTTTTACCAGGTTGTTGGTAACTGATATCAATGCCGGCTGTTGAATTTTTGTTATTTAACATATTGGTGTTTATTTTTCTAAATAATCATATTCCTCTTCAAGTCCTAAAACATCAATAGCTTTTTGACCTGGTCTCGGACGTTTGTCACCTTCCATATAGTAGATAGCATTGTCCCAATCATAAGGTGTTCCTGTTTCTCTAGGATCGTCAGTTGCGATTAAATAATCTGTCATTTGTTTTTCCAATTTTTGTTCAATTTTGGAGTATTCAGAACTTCCAGCAACATTGACAACTTGATCAGGGTCTTTACTTAAATCGTACAATTCTATGGTAGGTCTTTTAGCAAAAGATAAATCGAAAAATGGCCTTACTTCTGCTTCATTTTTATGTTCTAACAAATAAAATTTACTAGGTGCTGGATATTGCAACATGTGTGCATCTACATCTCCATATAATGGTGGATCTCCACCAGGCCATCTGTTTGCTTCATAATTTTTGATATATAAAAAATTATCTGTTCTAATGGCTCTTCCAGGGTACCCCAATCCGTCCTGTCTAACAAATGCATGACGTTCACGTCCCATTACAAAAAAGTCACGTTCTTTATTAATAATCCCAGATTTACCAGAATTTAGAATTGGTATTAAACTGTTTGCTGTCATTTCTTCAGGAATATCAATTCCTGCCAATTCTAAGAAAGTAGGAGCAAAATCATTCAAACTCACAAAATCTTTAATAACTCTATCTCCTTTATAGTGTTTTGGCCAAGAAATAATCAACGGAATTTTAGTTCCTGCATCGTATAAATTGGCTAATCCTCTAGGCATTTGCCAACCGTTATCGCTACAAATTATAATAATGGTATTTTCTAGTTGCCCCATTTCACCAATCAACGCCATATACGATGACACCTCTCTGTCAAACATTTGAATTTCATTGTAATAATCGGCAATGTCTTTACGCACTTCTTCAGTGTCAGGTAAATAGGATGGTACCTTTATAGAGTTCAAATCAATTCCAGATTTTTCCCAGCCCTTTTTTCTAAACGGTCTATGTGGATCTCTACTGCTGTACCAATACATCCAAGGTTTTCCTTTTTCAATTTCGTTATAAAATTCCTCGAAAGATTCATAACGCTCTCCTCCTGGGTTTTTCTCCCATCCGTTGGCTTCTGCATTACCAGGACCCCAACCTTTTCCTTCAATACCCACATGGTAACCAGAGTCTTCTAATAATTGGGTGTATACTTTTTGTTGTGGAAACCCTCCCCATAAATTCGCTCCTTCTTCCAGTCTCCAAATGTCTTGTCCTGTTAACATAGCCGCTCTTGCAGGGGAGCATGATGGCGCTGCACAAAAGGCATTGTCAAAACGGATTCCATTTTTTGCGACCTTATCTATATTTGGAGTTCTAATGACTTTATTACCATAAGCTCCGACATGTTCTGCGGAATGGTTGTCTGTCATTAGTATTAAAATATTTGGACGTTTTTTATTTTTTGTAACTTTTTTTTCAGGCTTTGCACAGCTTACCAAAACGATGGCAGCTAGAAGTAATGTGATTTTTGAAGTTAAATATTTCATGAGTATTTGTTAGAAATTTTTTGTTTAATTAATTGATTCTACTTCTACAATTTCATCTGCAAATTGTAAATTATCTTTAGTGCTTTTATTTTTTTCAACAGGTGAAGAAGAGATCGTTTTATTTTTTACTAGTGGGTTTGCCCAAATACCAATACTAAATATGTATGCCAGTGTGATATAGTTGAAAAACATTCCGAATTTTAATCCGAATAGATCACTTAGCCAACCCACAATAAAAGGAGCAATAGCACCACCTACGATTCCTGTACATAAAATTCCGGCTACTGATCCATGGTGAGATTTCATTGAGTTTAACGCCAATGAGAAAACAATTGACCACATTACTGATGTGAAAAAACCGATCATTGGAAAGGCGAAAATTGCGGTTTCTTTATTTCCAAATAAAGAAACTGTTAGGCAAACAAAAGCCAAAACTGAAAATACCAATAAGACTTTTTTACTATCATAGAATTTCAATAACACTAACCCTAGAAAGCATCCCAAGGTTAATAGGCCCCAAAAATTCCCAACAGCCTCGGCACCAATAGTGTCAGGGTCTACATTATGATACGTTTCTAAAAACTGTGAAATCCAAAAAGACACTCCTTGTTCAAATCCGACATAACAGAAAATTCCGATAAAAAAAGCAATTACCGTTTTGTTCTTGAACAGTTCTTTAAAAACAGAAAGTTCTCCTGCTTTTTCATCCTCTTTTAATTCTACTTCTGGAAATTTGAAAATTAAAATAATAACAACCATTAGAAAAGCTATCACTGCAAATATCCAGTAGATAGATACCCAGGTCATATCTGTTGGCACCAAAGATGTTAAAATTTTAGTTAAGCCACTTGAGTTTTCAGTTCCTACATTTTCTACTAAGTATGAAAATAAATAGGGGCCTGCAACACCAGCTGCTCCAAAAAATAACTGCCCTAATACGGAATAAAAAGCAAAGTGCTCTTCACCTCCTGCTTCTCTTAATAGAGGATTGATAGCAACTTGTAACATTGCCATTCCAGAACCGATCATGAACAAAGACACCAAAAACATAGTGAAAGATGGTGCTAAGGCAAATGCAAAAGCACCAGACGATGCTAGAATAAATGCGACTAACATGACTTTCTTTTCTTTGTACTTCTCAACCAATATCCCTGCAGGAATTGACATGATACCATATGCAGAGAAAAAGGCTAAGGTCATAAATCCTAAGGAAGAAAATTCAAGATTAAAACTCTCTTTTATTCCTGGGTTTAGTGCCCCCAAAATATTGGTTAGAAATGAGATTACAAAAAACACCAGTAGTACTAAGCCTACCATTAAAAATCGATTCTTCATATAGTATTAATTATTTATATTTATTATTTAATCCGAAAATGGCTGCACCAACTAAACCAGCAGTGTTACCCAATTTAGCACATTCTATAGATACGTTCTCCATGCATTCTCTTAATGCATATAATTGTACTTTTTCTTTTATTTTATCAATAAAAAAATCTCCTGCATTTGAAACTCCTCCACCAATTACCACTTTTTTTGGATTGAGTATATTGATATAACTAGCAACTCCTAAAGCCACATTTTTGATCGTTTGATTTACAACTTCTATGGCCAACGTTTCTCCTTTGTTAAAACGATGTGTTATGAGTTTTCCGTTAACTTCTTCTATAATTGAAGTGTCACATTGCTTTTGATATAATTTCACCATGGCTGTGGTCGATGCCACGTCTTCCCAATTCAAAACTTCATCATTAATTACCATCGGCATTACCCCCAATTCTCCTCCTAAACCAAAATGACCTTGAAATAATTTTCCGTCAATAAAAAGTGCGCCACCAATTCCTGTTCCAAGTGTTAGATAAACAATAGTATCTCTCTTACAGCCTGAATTTGTAAACTCGCCTAGCCCCATCATATCAGCATCATTGGCAATGTATGTTGGTAGATTCACTTTATTTTGTATGATATCTCCCAAAGGAACATTCTCCCAATTGGTTAAATTAAAGGCAGCACCTAAAATGATGTTTTTGTCTTTGACCAGTCCTGGTGTTCCGATACCGACTGAAACGACTTCAACATTCAATTGTTTTGAATTTTCAATACAATCAAAAACGGCATCTGATATGTTTTTCTCAATCTCTTCGCGTGACGAGTTTGCGTTGGTTGGTTTTTCTGCATTCCAAGCTATTGTTCCGTCGTCGGTTACCAATCCATATTTAATAGCGGTACCTCCTATATCTATTCCAATGCCTATTTTTTTATTCATTTGTTATACTGCTATTTTTGGCTTTCTCCATAACCTGTTTGTATATCCTTTATTAATGTTACCATTTCTTGTTGAATCTTTTTGTATTCAGGCTTTTCAAATACATTTGTCATTTCTTGAGGGTCTTTTTTCATGTCATACAACTCCCATTCATCTACATCATCGTAAAAATGAATCAATTTATAATCATTCGTTCTGATTCCGTAATGTCTTTTTACGGAATGCCAACTTGGGTATTCGTAATAATGATAATAGGTAGCCTTTCTCCAATCTGAAGGTGTTTTCCCTTTGTTTTCAAGAATTGGCTTTAATGATTTTCCTTGAATATCTTTTGGAACTTCTATTCCAGCTAGCTCTAACAATGTGGGCGCAAAATCAATATTCATTGCTAAAGCACTAGATGTTGAACCTGCTTTTATAATTTTAGGATAACGAACTATAAATGGCATTTTATAGGATTCTTCATACATAAAACGTTTATCGAACCAACCGTGTTCTCCTAAAAAGAATCCTTGATCTGATGTATAAATAATAATAGTATTTTCTAATATGTTTTCGGCTTCTAGTTGATCGAATAAACGACCAATGTTTTCATCAACAGCATCAATACATGCTAAATAGTCTTTTAAATATTGTTGGTACTTCCACGCTACTCTGGCTTCGCCTTTTAAGTCTAAACTTGTAAACTCTTGTCTTCTCTTTGTGTAGGCTTTATTCCAACGAGTTCGCTGCTCTGGAGTCATTCTTTTATACACACGTAGAAATTTGTTCAGGTCTACTCCTTTGTCATTTGCTTCATTTAAATCTTGCGTTTTTCTTGCATGCGGGTCTATAATAGTTTCAGTGTTTTCAGTTTTTAGAGCATTTTCTAAATCTTTTCGAGATGCCAATTTTAGATCCCAAATTTCAAAAAGATGATTTACGATTTCCATTTCTTGTTCTTTGGCGGCAGATCCTCGTCCTGAATAGTCATCAAATAAGGATTCAGGCAATGGGAATTTGACTTCATCATATTTAGATAAATGACGCATTGCTGGCATCCAGTTTCTGTGTGGTGCTTTTTGTTGGTAGATCAAGCAAAATGGTTTTTCATGTATTCTTTGGGAAACCCAACTCAAAGCTTTATCAGTTATGATATCTGTAACATATCCTTTCTCTTGAATAGTTTTCCCCATTTCAATAAAATCCGGATTGTAATAATCTCCCTGCCCTGGTAAAACGCTCCAATAATCAAAACCTGTTGGCTCAGATGCTAAATGCCATTTGCCAATTAAGGCCGTTTGATATCCATTGGCTTTCAATAATTTTGGAAACGTAACTTGACTTCCATCAAATACATGCGAATTATCTTTAACCCCATTAATATGACTCAACTTACCCGTTAAAATTGCAGCTCTACTCGGTGCGCAAATGGAATTGGTAACGTAACAGTTGTTGAACAAAATTCCCTCGTTTGCAATACGATCTATATTAGGTGTTTGAATTAATTTACTTCCATAACGACTAATAGCATTTGTTGCATGGTCATCTGTCATTATAAAAATAATGTTTGGTTTTTCAGATTGACTGAATAGTGAAAAACTCATCAAAAAAATAAGGGTACTAAAAACTGTTTGCATGCTCGCTTTAATTTATGTTTTCAAAATTAAGCAAGAAGGTTATTGAAGTTGTTGTTTAAATGTTACCTGTTAAGTGGATAAATGATACATAGTCAAAAAGAATGAAGGAATAAAACTATTTTGGTCGTTGAATCATTAATAATTAATTTTTAATGAAAGTAAAAGCCGCAACATTTTACTAATCTCAAAATTCGTAGAGAGTTATTTTATTGTAACCAAATAGGAATGCTGTCTTGGGCTCTCCATTGTTCCAGTCTTTTTTCAATTTCATCACCTTTCCAAGAAGTCGTTCCAATTGGCAAAGCAGGGTTTTTAGGGATCCATTCTTTGTGAGTATCAATAATCTCAGTATATTTTTTAAGAGCAATACTATTGTTGTTTTCTTTCGGGTCTGAAGTATGGTCATAAAATTCTTCCGTACCATCTCTATATTGAATATATCTATAATTCTCAGATCTGACCGAATAATTTTTGTAGCGCCAGTTACTTATTACTGGTTTCTTCCAGTCTGTTTTAGGATCCTTTAATAAAGGCAGTAAACTTTGTCCGTCTAAATGATTTTGTTGAGGTAAATTGCACAAATCAACCAATGTAGGATAAAGATCTAAAAGGCTCACAGGAACGTTGGTTTTACTATTTGATTTTAAATATGGTGTTGCAATTATTAATGGAACTTTGGTAGATTCTTCCCACAAACTCATTTTTCTAAAGTTCATTTTCTCTCCCATGCTTTGCCCGTGGTCTGACCATAAAACAATAATGGTATTCTCGGAAAACTCACTGTTTTCCAGAGCTTTTAAAACCCGTCCTAACTGAGCATCAACAAAAGAAACACATGCCAAATACGAGTGAATTAAATGGCGCCAATAGGCGTCACCCATGCCTTGTATCGCTTCATAATCTCCCATAGTTGGAACGCCATAATTGAAGGCAATAGCTTTTCCTATTATTGGAATATCTTTCATTTCATTTAAAGGAATATTGGGTAATTGAATGCTGTCAGGATCGTATAGATCAAAATATTTTCGAGGTGCCGTATAAGGGACATGTGGTCTTACAAACCCAACCGACAAGAAAAATGGCTTGTCGTGTTTCTGATTTAATTTATCTATGGCAAAATCTGCAATTAATTCATCAAACATTTTTCCATTGGGCATATCTTCTCTATTCAATGGACCTCCACATAAGGAATGTCCACCCTTTAGTTTTTTGCCATAAAATCGGTTTAATTGACTGCCTCCTTTTGGGAATGGATAAAACTTATAGCCACCATATCCTTCTCCACGTTCGTAATCAATTTTTCTTAACGTTGGCTTGTATTTACCTAGTTCATCATTCCATAATTTTCCCGTTAATGTGTCAAAGTCATTCGTGCCGGTATGAAAAATTTTCCCTGCAGCAAAAGTTTTATATCCATTATTTTTAAATAATTCAGGTAACATCTGTTTGCCTTTCATAACATCATTATAATGAGTGTTCATTGTTTTTTGATCTCCATTGAGAGCATACCATCCTGTTGTGGTTGGGTGCATTCCACTAAGCAACGAATTTCTAGAAGCAATGCAAACTGCCATTGAAGTATGTGCATTGGTGAATAGCATGCCCATCTCAGCCAATTTATTAAGGTTTGGAGAAATTACCTGATTATTTCCACCTATACTTCCCGTCCAATCATTCAAATCATCTATCGAAATAAACAACACATTTGGCTGTTTTTGAGAACAAGAACTTAAGCTGAAAATAAATACAGACAAAATAAAAAAACACCTCATAGGAAAATGATTTAACATCAAACAAACATAGTTAAAAGTTAAGTGAGTTTATCTTTAAATGTTACGATATTCGTTGTGAATTGATACATTTTAGAAAGGGCATGACCTTGATAATCACGCTAATCCGAGCCTTTCTGTAAGTTTGTTTGTCTCATGTTTCGGGTTTAAGTGTTACATTTGTCTATGTTGCATATAAACGTGTTGATAAATCTGTTACATTTATAAATATTATGAATCTGTTAAAATTTTAATATGAAACAAGCTATCAGTTCTAGATATATATATATCGCTTTAATTTCCATTTTTATTGGTTTAAACAGCATTAATTCACAAAACAAATCTGTTTTATTTAAGCATATTTCGGCTAAAAACGGATTGTCTCAAAATGGTGTTATGTCTATCTATAAAGACAGTAAAGGTTATATGTGGATTGGAACACGTGATGGATTGAATAGGTATGATGGCTATACATTCAAAACTTTTAGGCATGATGATTTAAATGAAAGTAGTATTAGTAATAACTTTATAAATGTAATTACAGAAGATGAAAATGGTATTATTTGGATTGGAACAAATAACGGATTGAATGCTTATAATAGCACTAATGGACAATTTACAGTTTACAAAAATAACACAGCAGACAATACCACTATTTCCGACAATAAGGTGTTATCCATTCTCTGGACTTCAAAAGGACTGTGGGTTGGGACAGAAAATGGGTTGAATTTTAGATCTAATGATTCTGACTCTTTTGAGCAATTTCATAACACAATTCACAATGAAAATTCTTTAAGTGATAATCAAATATCTGCTTTGTTCGAAGATAGTAATAATAATTTATGGGTTGGAACTGCTAATGGAGGATTGAATAAGAAAAATAAAAAATCAAATACGTTTACACATTATATACAGAGGAGAGGTAACTCATTAAGTGGTAATTTTATAAGAGCCATTGCCGAAGATGCCAATCAGAATATTTGGATTGGAACTTCTGCTAATGGTATTAGTATTTTGGATCAACAGGGGAGGTTTTCATATTTAACTTCAGATTCAGAATCTAAAAATTCATTATCGAATAACAGAGTTAAAACCTTAACTTTTGATAAGGATTTTAATCTATGGATAGGTACTTATAACGGATTGAATTTTTATAATACAAGAACCAAGACTTTTGAGGTTTTTAAAAATATAGATGGGAACACCAATAGCATTAGCCATAATTCGATACGTTCTATATTGCTTGATAATAATGGGTTTTTATGGGCTGGAACCTATTTTGGGGGATTGAATTTACTGAATCTTAATTCAAAACAATTTACACATTATGATCATAATCCAACTGATGAAACCAGTTTGAGTTACAATATTGTAAGTGCGATGGTTGAAGACTATAAACAAAACGTTTGGGTGGGAACTGAAGGAGGAGGGTTGAATTATTTCGATTTTAAAAGCCAATCATTTTCGCGGATTGAAAATTTTAATGGAAAGTCCTTAGACTTCAGTACTATTAAATCCATATTGATAGATTCTAAAGGAATCCTTTGGGTTGGAACGCATCTTATGGGATTGTATTCCTTAAATCAAAGAACAGGTAAACTTCAAATATATAAAGTAGATCAAGGTGTTGAAGGTGGGTTGTCTGATAATAGTATTATTTCACTGATCGAAGATACTTCAGGGAAAATCTGGATAGGTACTGAAAGGGGATTAAATCTCTACAATCCAAAAAGTCAAAAAATTACCAATGTAACTATTAAAGATAACAATGAACCAATTACATCGCTTTTTGAAGATAGTAAAAACAATGTTTGGGTTGGCACTAAAACCAAAGGAGTGTTTTTATTTGACAAAGGAACTATCAAGCATTACATACACGATAAGAATAAGTCAACAAGTCTTAGTCACAATAGTATATATGATGTCTTTGAAGATTCTAATGGGCAAATATGGATTGGTACCTATGGTGGTGGACTGAACTTATTTAATTCAGTAGATGAATCATTTTCTAATTATAAAATACGTGATGGACTGGTGAATAATATTGTCTATGATATAAAGGAAGATGAAGAGAAAAACCTCTGGATATCTACACCTAGTGGGATATCAAAGCACAGTCTAGAAAGTAGTTTTTTTAAAAATTATACATCTAATAATGGTTTACCTATTGAGGAGTTCAATGCAAAGTCTTCTTTAAAACACTCTTCGGGTGCCCTTTATTTTGGTGGATTTAACGGTTTAGTTAGTTTTAACCCCAAAGAGATTAAAGATAATTTAGTAGCACCAGAAATTTCTCTAACAGAATTAAAGTTACACAATCAATTGGTAATGCCAAATGACAAAAATAACCTACTAAAATCTCCCCTAGACGAAACTAAAGTCGTTACATTTAATCACAATCAACGAATTTTTTCAATCGATTTTGTTGCATTAAATTATGCTCAATTGGGACAAAATCAATATGCCTATATGCTAGAAGGATTGGAGACAAAGTGGAATTATGTAGGAAACAAGCGTTCTGCTACATATACAAACCTTGCGTCTGGTGCTTATGTTTTTAAAGTGAAGGCAGCCAATAATGATGGAATTTGGAGTGAAGAAATAGCAAGTTTAGAAATCGTAAAACTTGCCCCATATTGGAAAACAGGATGGGCTTACTTTATTTATTTTCTTTTAGGA
>Ga0105356_10007163_pt1 | contig 10296 bp, 12 predicted proteins | sample GOMGulsemesocosm_3_FD_83502 | JGI IMG/M metagenome (GOLD analysis project Ga0105356, IMG submission 83502) | Methane-oxidizing microbial communities from mesocosms in the Gulf of Mexico - GOM9D Gulf of Mexico | ecosystem: Environmental > Aquatic > Marine > Cold seeps | place: Gulf of Mexico...
ACCACTTGGAAACTAGGTGCAACCTACAGTATTACTGATGGGCTAATGCTTAGAGCGGTAGCCGCGACAGGTTTTAGAGCGCCAAGTGTTAGTGAATTATATGGCGGTAATTCAGGCTCTTTTGATTACTTAGATGATCCGTGGGGCAATGAAGAAGATGCTCAAATTAAAGTTAATTACACCGGGGATGAAAACCTACAGCCAGAAGAAAGTGAATCATTTACCGCGGGTGTTGTTTGGGAAATTAGCGAAGGCTTGTCAACGACGGTGGACTACTGGCAGTTTGATATTACTAATGCGATTAGCCGCGTAAATGTACAAAGTGAAATGAATAAGTGTTTTGATGATGACCTAGCAGCTTGTGAAACAATCAATATCACTCCTGAAGGTGATTTATCAAATATGACCTCAACGCTAACAAATATCGGTCAGCAAAATACCTCAGGTATAGATTGGAATGTTAGTTATACTGCCGGTATGTTTAGAGTCATGCTTGATACGACCTACCTACTTGAATTTGAAGAAGATGGTATTAGCTATGAAGGCACTATTGATGGCAACATGGGGGGTTATTCACAGCTGAAATCTAATCTAACGATAAGCGCTGATTTAACAGAAGACTTGAATTTGCAATACACCGCTAATTACATTCAAGGCATGGATGGCGACGCATGGGGCGATACGTATTCAACAAACGACGTGATATACCATAATATTTCAACGGCATATCATATTAATAATGCCTGGCAAGTAACAGGTGGTATTAAAAACTTATTTGATACAGAGCCTGAAGAAGTGCCTGATGGTAATGATATGAATACTGTACCTAATATCTATGATGTTGTTGGCCGTACTTTCTTTGTGAGTACTTCATATAAATTCTAATTACTGGATAAATTCATTTTTATAACGTAATTATTGTATAAAAAGGCGCCTTTAAGGCGCCTTTTTATATATTGAAAGGGATAACCACAAAATAAATATTGTTTTAGCTCATAGTATCGTAATTGATTTACGGCTTTTACTCGTTTCCTAAGTCAATTTGGGTATATAATGTTGAAACTGAAAACTAGCATTAAAGCTAGTTATATGAGTATTAAATAGCAGGAGTTGATTTATTATGGGTGGTATCGGAATTTGGCAATTAGTAATTATTGCCGTGATTGTGGTGTTATTATTTGGTACTAAAAAATTGCGTAACTTAGGTGGTGATTTAGGCTCTGCTGTTAAAGGCTTTAAAAGTGCTATTGGTGAAGAAAAACAGCAAGATAATGCTGAAAAAACGTCAGACACTCTAGCTGATAACTCAACATCTGCCGCTGAAGACGTTAACAAAAATACTGCAAGTAAGACCAAAGACACCGATCAGGCCTAATATATGTTTGATGTTGGCTTTTGGGAATTAATCCTTATTGCAATTATGGGTCTGGTCATATTAGGCCCTGAAAGATTGCCTGTAGCAATACGCACCGTGCGTGGTTGGATTTCAGGAGCTCGTAAATTCAGTGATACGGTGAAATCAGAGTTAACTGAAGAGTTACGGGTTCATGAATTACATGCAAATTTAAAAAAAGCAGAACAAAGTAATTTACAGAATTTAAGTCCTGAAGTAGCTGAGTCATTAAAAACGCTGCAAGAGGCTGCCGCTTCAGTCACCGAGCCTTTTAAAAAAGTTGATACTCAAGCAATGGATTCAATGATCTCTTCTTCACTTGCTTCTACCCCACAAGCTAAAGCGAATGCAGAAGTTTTAGGGAGTTCAGAAGTATCAAATATCACATCAGAAACACCAATTGAGTCAGCGGTAAGTTCTGTTTCTGAGCCAAATAATTCAGTAGATAAAGTGAGTGATAAAACCCAACCATGAGTTCATCTACAACAGCCAATGTTAGTTTATTTGACCATTTATTAGAGTTACGAGACCGGTTATTACGCTCAGTTCTAGGTGTTTTACTCGTTTTTTGTTGCTTGGTGTACTTTGCTCAAGACATTTATCAATATGTTGCACAGCCCCTGTTAGCTACCATGCCAGCAGGCTCACAAATGATAGCCACCGATGTTGCTTCGCCATTTTTTGCCCCATTTAAATTGACCTTAGTATTATCACTTTTTATTGCCATGCCTTTTGTTTTGTATCAGGTTTGGTCATTTGTAGCACCGGGTTTATATAGTAACGAAAAACGTTTAATCGCCCCATTAATGCTTGGCTCTACTTTACTTTTTTATAGTGGTATTGCCTTTGCTTACTTCCTTGTTTTTCCTGTTGTTTTTGCCTTTTTCACCTCAGTAGCGCCCGAAGGCGTAGTGATTGCAACAGATATCAGCAGTTATCTTGATTTCATTTTGAAGTTGTTTTTTGCATTTGGTGCAGCCTTTGAAATCCCAATAGCGATAATTTTGATGTGTTGGACAGGTATGACAACACCTGATAGCTTACGTGAGAAGCGTCCATATGTGGTTGTTGGTGCATTTGTTATTGGTATGTTGTTAACTCCACCAGATATTATTTCGCAAACTATGCTTGCTGTGCCTATGTTATTGTTATTTGAAGTAGGAATAATTATTGCTTCGTTTTATAACAAAGAAGATGAATCAACCGATACAGAGAAAACCGATGATAATAATAAATAAATTAGCACTTGTTGCTATTGTGAGTAGCCTCACCTTTGCTCAAACTGTTACGGCAGAAACAGTAGATCTTGTTAGTAAAGTAAAAGCTTGTAGCCAAATAAGTGACAATAAATCGCGATTAACTTGTTTTGACGCACTGAGCAATGCTAGTCGCACAGTAGAAATAAGTAAGCCAATTCCTACCGTTAACTCATCAGTGAGTGAGCAAGCAATAGATGAGTTTGCAAAAAGTCACGTACAAAAAACAGAAGAAGAAGAAGCTAAAGAAGTTACCACTATTACGTTAACGATAAGTAAATTGAGCAAAACAGTACGTGACCAATGGAAGATAAGCTTTGTAAATGGTCAAAAATGGCAGCAAAAAGACTCTACAAGACTTAAATTAACAGAAGGTGCTCGGGTTATTCTGACAAAAGGAGCGCTTGGCGCGGTCTATTTGCAAAAAGAAAATAGTAATAAGCGTATCAAAGTTAAAAGGCTAAAATAGAGCGAGATAATATTGGATAACAATCCTGTAAAAGATAATTCCTCAAATGATCGTTACTCCATAAATAGCCCCTTAGTTGATATAGGGGTTAATTTAACGAATAAACGGTTTGATAAAGATCGCCAAGATGTCATCCATCGAGCACAGGCGGCGAACCTTAATGGCTTATTGATTACTGGCACCAGTGTCGAAGAAAGCCAAAAAGCCTTAGCGCTGTGTCAGCAATACCAAGAAAACTACCCTAACTATTTATATTGTACTGCAGGGGTGCACCCTCATGATGCTGATCACGTTACCACAGATTACCTAGATCAGCTCAGAGCATTAGCAAAACACGAACAAGTGAAAGCTATAGGTGAGTGTGGCTTGGACTTTAATCGAAATTTCTCCGCTCCTGAACAGCAGCAAAAAGTATTCAAAGAACAAGTGGCTTTGGCTGCAGAGCTGCAATTGCCATTATTCCTTCATCAACGAGATGCTTTTGAGCCTTGGTTTGACATACTTAAACCCTATTTAGGTACAGTACCCGCCATGGTTTCCCATTGTTTTACTGGAACAAAAGCAGAGTTGACTCAATGTTTAGCTGCAGATATGTATATAGGTATTACTGGTTGGTTATGTGACGAGCGTCGTGGCCAAGAGCTGCGCGATATTGTGAGCTTAATCCCGCTGGAAAAGCTATTAATTGAAACTGATGCACCTTACTTAACGCCAAGGACGATTCGTCCTAAACCCAAAAGTAGCCGTAATGAGCCAAGTTATCTTACTTTTATTGTGAAAGAAATAGCGAATATTACAGGTCTTGACCCACAAGAAATAGCTAGGCAAACTAGCTGTAATGCTAAACAAGTGTTTAATCTTAAAACAATAGAAGAATCATGTTGAATGAAGTTATTGCATATAGCTAAAACCACAGGTTATACATATTTGCTGATAGGCTATGCACCTGTGGTTATGGCAATGACTGCAAAAGACACTGAACATTTATGTTTGGGTATGGGATTAGCTTTAGGAAGTCTGAGTACAGCGTTACTAGGCTTGTATTTGAATCGACACTACCGTAAAAAATACCAAAAAAAATCTGCCGAATTGAAGTTAGCAAACCAGAATACAAAATTAGCAGAGCAAGCCATGAATACCCTGGCAAAAGAGCAACAAGATAGCCAAGACTTATTAGAAGAAAGAGTACAAGAGCGCACCTTAGAGCTGAATATTGCCCTACAAGAACTTGAAAGTGCTAACCAAGAACTTGAACGAAAAAATGTTTTAGATGAATTAACCGGCCTTCATAATCGTCGGTTTTACGATCAAAAGATACTGGCTGAATACCGTCGCAGCCGCCGTAATTTAACCGCATTGAGCTTAGTATTGATTGATATCGATTATTTTAAATCGGTGAATGATAACCATGGCCACTTAGCCGGTGATCAATGCCTTATTTGGCTTGCTAAATATATCAAAGAAAGTTTAAAGCGTAGTGCAGATAAAGCGTTTCGTTATGGCGGAGAGGAGTTTTGTTTAATTCTTCCCAATACGGATGCTGAAGGTGCTTTATTACTTGCTGAACATTTACGCCTTGCAGTATGTGAACAAACTTTTGTTTTTCAAGATATAGAAATTCCACTCACTATCAGCTGTGGTATTTGTACTTACCAGCAACAAGTTGATATAGGCCCTGAACAAATATTTTCTGGTGCAGACAAGGCACTGTATAAAGCTAAAAATGATGGCCGAAATCAAAGCCAACAATTTACTTTTATTGAATAATACCAAATACATTAATTAATTGACCGCTTAGCGAGAATTAAAAGGCGTAGAGGCAAGGCATTGATTGAAGAGAATGTATTCCCTTCTCGAAATTAAAAACGCGGCATGTATGCCTTTTAAACTCGCCCTTTGGGAGTTTATTAGCAAACTAATAACGGCACAAAATTAAAAAATATAGAATAACTATGTTTAAGTAATTTTACTTGTTCTAAGTTCGCTAATATAAATCTAAGCTGACCAATTTATTAGTGTAATTGGTATAATACCTTTACAAAAAAATTTTAGGAATTCTTATGAATCATAATGGCAATTCAGCTTTTGGCCAATTTCCCGCCCGTCGCATGCGCCGTATGCGTGTTGATAATCATACCCGACGCTTAATGGCTGAATCACAACTAACGGTAAATGATTTAATATACCCAGTGTTTGTGCTTGAAGGTGACAATCAACGTGAAGCTATTTCGTCAATGCCAGGGGTAGAGCGTAAAAGTATTGATCTATTATTAGAGGAAGCACAAGAGTTAGTCGATCTTGGTATTCCAGCTATTGCACTTTTCCCGGTAACACCAAGTGATAAAAAGTCGTTGATGGCGGAAGAAGCATATAACCCTGAGGGACTTGCTCAACGAGCTGTTCGTGCACTTAAAGAAAAATTTCCACAGCTTGCCGTGATCACAGATGTTGCTTTGGACCCTTTCACCACCCATGGTCAAGATGGTATTTTAAGTGAAAGTGATGACAACAAAGCCGGGTCAACAGGTTACGTGCTTAATGATGTTACTAAAGAAATCTTAGTGAAACAGGCGTTATCTCATGCAGAAGCGGGGGCAGATATTGTTGCGCCGTCAGATATGATGGATGGTCGTATTGGTGCCATTAGAGAAACGTTAGAAGAAAATGGTTTTGTAAATACTAAAATATTAGCTTATTCAGCTAAATATGCTTCTAACTACTATGGACCATTTCGTGATGCTGTCGGCTCTGCAGGTAATATTAAAGGTGGAAACAAGCACACTTACCAAATGGATCCTGCCAATAGTAACGAAGCGCTACATGAAGTAGCTCAAGATATTGCTGAAGGCGCTGACATGGTTATGGTTAAGCCGGGTATGCCATATTTAGATATTGTACGTAGGGTAAAAGATACTTTTCAAGTACCAACTTATGCTTACCAAGTGAGTGGTGAATATGCCATGCATATGGCAGCAATTCAGAATGGTTGGTTAGCTGAAAAGCCTTGTGTGATGGAAGGCTTGCTTGCTTTTAAACGCGCAGGGGCTGATGGTATCTTGACATACTTTGCTAAGCAAGTTGCGCGTTGGTTAAAAGAAGACGCTTAACTCTAGCTTTTTATCGATAAGAAGCGCGATTAACTCGCGCTTTTTTATGCTTGAAATTAAGTGTGGGCTTTTAGCTTTATAGTTTTTTAGCGATTAATACCTTCTGACACGATGCTCTTGTCATTAGTTTCGCTAGGTATTGTTCAAGCGCGGGGTAGTCTGGCAATACGTTATAACCGGCAGGCAAACAAGAGATGTAATGCAGCATAGGCGCAAGCAATGCATCTGCAATGGTAAATTGCTCTGATGATAGGGCATTATCTTCATTTAGTATTTTTTCAATAGTGGCCAAAGTTGTTGCAACTTTGGGTTGTACTTTAGCAATAACATCGAAACGAACTGAATTATTTTCTCCCTTCGGAAAAGCAAACTCCAACAGATACTCCCTAACTAAGACCTTATCAATATCAATAGTGATATGTGCACATAAAGCATCGTGTTGGGCGTACGCTAAGCCATCACTTGGTTGTAACTGTTTATCATTATCTAGGTAACGGCATATACTCGCCGTTTCAGGTAAAACAAATTGTGTTTGTTGAGGCTTGTTTTCAAGTAATACCGGAATTTTGCCAAAAGGGTGCCACTTTAGATGTTGCTCGCCTTTAAAGTCGACATTATTACCATTTACTTCAAAGCCAACGCTGTAATTAATCTCTTTTTCTTCACATGCCAGCATTACTGTGCGGACAAAATTTGAAAAAGTAGGGCCGTAAATATGAATTGCTTCCATTGTCATTTTATTCTCCAAGTATAATAAAGTTATTTTAATTTAACGTGAACGACAATATGTTCAAGAACATATTTTAATAATATGAAATACTGTGCCATTAGTAGTTAAGTAATTGGAGCATGGTAATGGCATGGCATGAAACACATAAAGAACAATCTAAAGAGCGGATATTAACAAGTGCAGCGATGTTATTTACCCAACATGGTTTTGAAAAAATTTCTATTGATCAAGTAATGACCAAAGCAGAGCTGACTCGAGGTGCTTTTTATAGTCACTTTCGCTCTAAAAGTGACCTTTATGCACAGGCTATTAGTAAAGCAGCTAAAGTTGCTTATCAACGTAGGCCTGTTGATTGTCCTGAGAATATGAAAGATTTTGCTGAGTACTATTTAAGTCGTCAACATAGAGATGATGTCTACAAACAAGCGTGTCCTTTGGCTTTTCTCGTTTCGGATATTAATCAGCAAGATAGCCAAGTAAAAGCGACATACACTAAGACTTTACAAGCATTTATCGCGCAAGCTGAATCATTAACAGGTAACCGAGAAAAGGCATTGCAAAGTGCAGTCTTAATGATTGGTGGTCTTGCTATATCAAGAGCCTTAGATGATACAGACTTTAGCAATGAGCTATTAGCAGCTTGTAAAGAGGGAGTAATGTCTCTATCAGGCAATGAGGTCAGTAATGTCAGCTGAGTTAGCTATTATCATCTTAAACGTTTTAATTATTGTCATTGCCTACTTTAGTGTTTACCCAAAGGTTGCAGGGGCAGATATTAATAAAGTAGCACTATGTGATTGTGTGGCTTCAAGTTTAGCCCTTGTGATTGTCGCGAGCAAATATTGGGGAACAGCAGTGCAATTTGATTTCTTAATAGTACAAGTGAATTGGTTTTGGTTCACTTTGTTAAGTTATGGTGTCATAGAATTGCCAATAGCACTTTGGTATTTTAGGAAGTTGCCAGGTAGCTGAAGATAATGACAGGGCTACTTGTTAGGCGATTTTTGCGTCGGGAACCAATTCAAACAATAAACCTTCACGTAATGCACCACTGGAAAGGCGTAACTCTTTAATGTCTAAACAGATAAATAAGGCGGTTAAAATACTTAAACCACTAGCCAATACTGCTTTGCGATCAGCTCTAAGACCAGGGATTTCTATACCCTCAATACTTTTACAGCTGATCAGTGTCTGCTGAATTTCATTTAGAAAATCTAGGGTGATAACCGGAGCTTGTTGACGGTGGGCGAGTATTTCAACCATAGCTTGCATGGTACCAGAGCTGCCCACAGCAGATTGCCAACCAAGTTTAATAAACTCTTCTTTGACACCATTAATAACTTTAGTCGCTTCAGCGATACAATGCTTAAAACTCGTTGCTTTGAGCATGCCATCAGTAAAAAAACGACAAAGATAACTGACACAACCTATATCTAAACTAACAAGTTTTTTGGCTGCACAACCTGCACCGACAATAATTTCAGTACTTGCACCGCCAATATCAATAACGAGTTGCTTTGACTGAGATTGCTGCATATTTGTTAAAGAAGTATGAGCAACGCCTGCGTAGATTGTTTTAGCTTCTTGCTCACCACTTAATAATTTAATGTTCCGAGGTAATATGTCATTAGCTGCGGCGAAAAAGACTTGTTTATTTTTAGCTATACGTAAAGCTGCAGTCGCAACGATAAGAATATTTTCAGCAGGAATGGTCGCAAGATGAAGAGCAAAAAGTTTAAGGCAGTTTAAGCCACGCGTAATGGCATCATCACTAAGAACGTTATCATCATCAAGTCCAGCGGCTAAGCGAACTTTCTGTTTAACTTTATTCGTTGTGGTTAAGCGTTTACCACAAGGAGTGGAATTGAGGCTGGTGATGAGTAGATGAAAACTATTAGAGCCTAAATCGACCACAGCATAATGACTGTCATCATACTGCGGTATTGTTTGATTTTGGCTCTCTAATTCAGTCAATCTAATTTATATCCAACTGAGGTAGCTAAGTTTAGCTACGGTTACCGCGGTTACTATTACCACTGCGGTTACCTTGTGATCTGTTATTAGAACGGCCACCTTGTCGGTTACCGCCAGATCTAGAAGTATTAGGTCTAGGGCGACGTTGACGAGGTTTAGGTCTTGGCAAATCAGTTAATAAAGCATCATGATCATACTTAGTAACAGGTAATTCGTGCTCTATATATGTTTCTATTTCTGGTAAGTTAAAAACATACTGCTCACACGCTAAACTTATTGCATGACCAGTTTCACCAGCACGGCCAGTACGACCAATACGATGTACATAATCTTGGCAATCATCAGGTAAATCATAGTTAAAAACATGGGTAACACTAGGGATGTGTAAACCACGAGCTGCAACATCAGTTGCTACTAGAATATCAATACTGCCATCAGTAAATTGCTCTAATATCTTGATGCGTTTTTTCTGCGGTACATCACCAGTTAATAAACCTACACGTAACTTATCAGCCGTTAAGTGGTCGAAAACTTTTTCACAAACATGTTTTGTATTGGCAAAAATAATAGCTTTTTCTGGCCAGTCTTCTTCAATTAATGTTTGTAGTAATGTCATTTTATCTTCGTTTGAAGGATAAAATAGTTCTTCAGTGATACGGGTATTTGTTTTTTGCTCAGGCGCTACTTCTACGCTTGTTGGTTCGTTCATGTGGTCGAAGGCAAGCTCTTTAACACGGAATGATAAAGTAGCTGAGAAAAGCATGCTTAAGCGTTCAGTTGCCGCGGGCATTTTATTAAACATATAACGAATATCTTTAATAAAGCCTAAGTCGAACATTCTATCTGCTTCATCAAGCACGATGACTTCGATGTTATTAAGGTTGTAGACACCTTGTTTCATGTAATCAATTAAGCGACCACAAGTACCAATAAGAATATCAACACCAGCTTCAAGTTCTAAACGTTGACTTTCATAACCTTCGCCCCCATATACAACACCAAGGCGTAATCCTGTGCTTTTCGCCATTTCAATAGCATCACGATGAATTTGAATTGCTAATTCACGTGTAGGCGCCATGATCAATGCGCGAGGCTGATTATGGTTAGGCGCTTCTTTTTGAAGCAGGTGATGGAAAGTAGCGGCTAAAAAGGCAATTGTTTTACCTTCACCTGTCTGTGCTTGGCCTGCTATATCAGTGCCTTGCAAAAGAACGGGTAAAGATTTTGCTTGAATAGACGTGCAATAGTCGAAGCCCATGGCTTCTAATCCGGTCACTACTTGCGGAGCAAGATTTAGGTCAGCGAATTTAGTTTCTGTTAAGTGTGTTTTTTTCATGGCGCTAGCTTAACATTTTTGTTATCAAAAT
>Ga0105356_10007164_pt1 | contig 10296 bp, 10 predicted proteins | sample GOMGulsemesocosm_3_FD_83502 | JGI IMG/M metagenome (GOLD analysis project Ga0105356, IMG submission 83502) | Methane-oxidizing microbial communities from mesocosms in the Gulf of Mexico - GOM9D Gulf of Mexico | ecosystem: Environmental > Aquatic > Marine > Cold seeps | place: Gulf of Mexico...
CTTTTCAAATCATAGTGACTATATAGCGTAATACCTTTGGCGATCACGACATTACTCTGTGCATCAATTAACTCAATTGCGTCACCAGCTTTAAACCTATTTGTTACTGACTTTATGCCAGCAGGTAACAATGACGCCCCTTTATTTACAACCGCATTAACAGCACCTGAATCGATCTTAATTTTACCGCGGCTTTTCAAGGTATGCTTGAGCCAGTGTTTTTTAGCAGTAATAATATCTTTAGATGCAGCAAAACGAGTACCAGGATTAACATGTGCCAAAAGAGAGCTAAATACTTCACTCTTAGTACCATTGATAATATAGGTATTTATACCATGCTCGACGGCTTTTTCAGCAGCTTGAATTTTGGTTTGCATGCCACCACTAGCAAGGGGGTTACGACTTGTTCCTGCCATGGCATAGATTTCATCAGTGATATCATCTATATCGGGAATTAACACCGCATCATCATTAATTTTAGGATCTTTGTTAAATACACCATCAATATCACTTAAGATGAATAAGCTATCAGCCTCACAAGCTTGGGCAACAAGTGCGGCAATATTGTCATTATCCCCGATGGTGAGATCTTTAGTAGTGACGGTGTCATTTTCGTTAACGATAGGTAGAATACCATTGGCTAATTGAATCTTAATGGTTTCTTGAATGCTGATATATCGTTCTCGATCAGCGAGATCATTTTGGGTGATGAGTATTTGGCTGCAAGGTACATCAAAGAAGCGTTGCCAATTAGCCATCATTTGCATCTGACCTACGCTAGACATGGCTTTTTTAGTCGGGAGTGACAGTTTAGGTGAACCATGCTGAATAATGGTGCGACCAGCAGCTACGCCGCCAGAGGAAACTAAGATTATCTCTTTACCTTGCTGTTGGCACTTGGTGATAAATTGTGCGATTGCTAAAGTGTATTGGCCGCTACAACCTTTGCTAGTAGGGGCAACCAAGGCACTACCAACTTTGATCACAGCTCTATTGAAGTTCATTTTTTCTCCTTTTATGATGCTGTATCGAGTATGCAATAAACTGAGTAAAAACTCAATTAATAAAGCTGAATCTGCATAAATATTCATTGTTAAAAGCGCGCTTTCAGGCGTTTAATAAACAATAACTAGATAAGCCGCTGTTTTGTATTGCTTACTTTGATAAAAGTACGGCAAAAGTTGCTGATAAAAAAAAAGCGATCACTTTTTATCCAAGGAAATTTTCTTCTGATATCGTTATATTAAAGAATATTGCTCAAGCTGAGCGTAATAAAAAATATAATTATTCCTTAAATCGTGATTAAATAGCGTTATCCGTGTCACTTATCTATTATCAATAGTTTTTACCAAGATATGTTAAATTTTTTACCCACTAAATTGATTGGTTTTTTATCTTTCTCGCTTTATATCCTCAATACGATATTTTGGCTCTTGCCTATCTTAGTGTTTTCGTTATTCAAAGCATTAATTCCATTGAGTTTATCTAAAAAAATATTTAGTTATTTACTTGATTTAATGGCAAGTAATTGGGTGGCAACCAATACCCTTATTCAAAAAACCTTTACTAAAACCAATATTGTGGTGTCAGGCCTAGAAGAGCTTAATATTGATGACTGGTATCTTGTCTTAGCAAATCATCAAAGTTGGGTTGATATTGTGGTGTTACAGCGTGCACTGCATGGCAATATTCCCTTTCTTAAATTTTTCCTTAAAAGAGAACTTATTTATGTACCGCTGCTAGGTTTAGCCTGGTGGGCGCTAGATTTTCCTTTTATGAAGCGCTACAGCCAAGCATTTCTTAAAAAGAACCCACACTTACGTGGAAAAGATTTAGAAACCACTAAAAAAGCCTGTGGTAAATTTAAGCATAAACCTGTTAGTGTGATGAACTTTATTGAGGGCACACGTTTTACCCAAAAAAAGCATGACAAGCAAAATTCACCTTTTAACAATTTGTTAAAACCCAAATCAGGAGGCATGTCTTTTGTACTTGATGCAATGGGTGAACATTTAACTACAATTGTTGATGTGACTATCTATTATCCTGAAGGGATCCCTAATTTCAGTGACTTTGTTTGTGGCCAAGTAGATAATGTGCATATTGAAGTGAATACTTTGAATATCAATGAGGAATTAGGTCATATCAATTTTTCAGGTCGTAATGATAAAGTTATTTTTCAAAAATGGTTAACACAATTTTGGCATGACAAAGACGCACGTCTTGAAAAAATGAAATTGAACTGTCATGGTGAAAGATAAAGTTGATACCCTAAAAAACTAGGTTAGCCATGCAAGATCATCCGCACTCAGAATATAACAAGGGAAGTATATGAACGAGCTAATCAGTTTATGGTTAAGTGAGCAGGGGGTTAGTAAAAGCTATTTAGCCAGTAGTGCTATTGCGGTAGGTATCGGCCTTATTTTACTGATTGCCAGTGTTAGTTATTATCTAGCCAAGCATCAAATTTTAACCCTGGTAAATAAAGTCATTATTAATAGTAAAAATACCTGGGATGATGCACTGATTGAGCATGATGTGCTTATTCGAATGACTTTATTGCTGCCACTTTTGCTCATCTTATTTTTAACTCCGCTTATTTTAGATAAAGAAAGTGTTACCAGTGTAATGCTTATTTTGTTAAGTAAAGTCCTACTTACCTTTCAAATCTCCCGTTGTATTAGTGCGGTACTCAATGTCAGTAGAAGCATATATCACGAAAGCGCTAAACAACGCTTCTTACCGTTAAACGCCATTATTCAGATTATAAAGTTGGTGCTTTATTTAGTGACGAGTATCGTCATTATTTCACTGATTATTAATCGCTCGCCGGTATATTTACTCAGTGGTTTAGGTGCCTTAACTGCAGTATTACTGTTAGTTTTTCAAGATACCATTAAGGGGCTGGTTGCTAGTATTCAAATCTCAGCTAACCGTATGGTTGTCGCGGGAGATTGGATCGAATTGCCCAAATACGGTGCCGATGGTGATGTGCTTGAAATTGGCTTAAATACGGTCAAAATTGAGAATTTTGATAAAACGATTACTACAGTACCTACATATGCGCTGATTGATGACTCCTTCAAAAACTGGCGCAATATGTATCACACGGGTGCTCGACGCATTAAACGTACCATTATTATTGATATTGCCAGCATCGATTTTTATTCAACAGAGAAAATAAACCAACTGACTAATGCACACTTACTGCAAGGCTACCTTGCTGATAAGAAGGAAGAGCTCTCTAGGGAGTTAGAGACAGAAGCAACTGACGAACAGATGAAATCACTGATTACTATGAACAGTCGACAATTAACTAATATTGGTACCTTTCGCGCTTATATTAGTCAATATCTGCAGAATAATAGCCATATTCGTGACGATTTAACGTGTATGGTTAGGCAGCTTTCTGCGACACAAACAGGTTTACCCTTAGAGATATATTGTTTCGCAAATACAACGAACTGGCTTGATTATGAAGCGATTCAGGCCGATATTTTTGATCATCTTTTTGCTATAGCGCCTCAGTTTGATTTACGAATATTTCAACACCCTAGTGGCCATGATTGGCACCAAAAATAATAATAGTCCTAAATAATGCATCTATAAGGCATGATAATGAAATCAATTGAAGAGCAATTAGCACGTTATAAAAGTGTGCATTTAAATCAAAAGAATATAAATACACATTTTGTTGGTGTACCACTGATCGTATTAGCCGTTACATTGATGTTAAGCACCGTTGCTTTTGAAGTCATTTTTGATGATTTATTCAATAGCGCGTTAACCTTACATTTTACCCTCGCTATGGTAATTTTTACTGTGGTAGCTTTATATTATCTGACTTTACACCGATTATTAGCGTTAGGTATGTTTGTCTATATTCTGGTGAATTTGGGGGCTGCGCACCTATTAAGTGGTATTGAAGGAATTTTTTATCTCGCTATTGGCTTGTTTGTCATTGGCTGGATTATTCAGTTTGTTGGCCATTACTATGAAAAAGCAAAACCAGCGTTTGTTGATGACTTAAGTCAGTTTCTGATAGGTCCGCTTTTTTAATGGCTGAAGTGTATTTTATGCTGGGCTTTGAAGGCGATTTAAATAATCGCGTAACTTCACTCGCTATCGAAAAACGCAAAGCACTAGAAAGAAAGAACTAGTTTCTTCATAGTGCAGGCTACAACAAGTAGCCATCTTCAACTAATAAGTCATCAATACTTATAGTGATTTTTGAATTATCGTATCGTTAAGGTATATACCTTCATCGATCTAGCGCTTTATGACGATAAGCAACGGTATTAGCGCTGTCTTATCACCCCTTCTTGCATCGTAGAAGCGACTAATTCACCCTGACGGTTATATATTTGTCCACGCACTAAACCCCGGCCATTGCTTGCTGAGGGGCTATCCATACAATACAGTAGCCAATCATCGAAACGGAAAGGGCGATGAAACCACATGGCGTGATCTATTGTGGCTATTTGAAAATTTGGCTGCCAGTGACTTGCGCCGTGAGGTAATAAAGCGGTAGGTAAAAAATGAAAATCTGAGGTATACGCCAACATATAAGTATGGATACCCAGATCATTTGGTAAATCACCATTGGCTTTAATCCACATCTGACTGACTGAGTCTGTCGGAGTTGGTTTTAACCAGTTGTATTGCTGAACAGGACGTATATCAATAGGTTTTTCAGCTAAAAACTTTTCCCGTAAGTTTTCAGGCAGATATTGCTGATTATCCTTGATGTAGTCGGTAAATGACGGTAAATCTTCAGGTGCGGGTACAACAGGCATAATATCTTGATGGTCAAACCCTGCTTCAACATGTTGAAAAGAGGCGGTCATATAAAAGATAGCTTTGCCATTTTGTACTGCTTGTACTCGACGAGTACTAAAGCTTGCCCCGTCTCTAATCACTTCAACTTCATAGACAACAGGTAAACTGGCATCACCTGGGCGTAAAAAATAAGAATGTAATGAATTAACAAAGCGATCTTTGGCTGTGGTTTCTTGCGCTGCAGACAATGCCTGCCCCATAACTTGGCCACCAAATAAGGCTCTATAACCAAGATCTTGGCTTTGACCCCGATAAATGCCTTGCTCGATTACTTCTAATTTTAATAAAGCTGATAATTCATCTAATACACGTGTCATTTTTTTACCTTATATTTCAAAGACTATTTGGCTACACGCCAATTAACTCAAGGGTGTTAGTGTAATCTCTATTGAAGTTACATGCAAAGTAGGTTAAGTTTTGTTCAAATAACTAAAATAATAATAATAATAATATCTTTAAACTAAATCATAATTGGACTGGGAAGGGGAGATTATGGGTGTAGCAATGCAAAGAGAAGAACTGTTAGAACGACGGCGAGATACGTTGAACAATACAGATGAACTCTGGGAAGACTTAACATTGGCGCAGAAATTTGCTGCCAGTAGCTTGACACAATTTGGCTATAAACTTAGCTTTATTAGGGACTATCACGATACACATATTGCAATTCTAACTTGCAATGAAAATATCGCGATTATCTCTAAAGGAGGGGAAATTAATACCCATCCGAATATTAAAATTCGCCTCTAAGTTGTTAAGTTTTGTAAAAAGCGCCATTTGGCGCTTTTTTTGTGTCTTTTTTCTGCTTTTTAAGGTTTTTCAACCGCGAATAACGTAAAATAGGCAACATTATTATTGGTAAAAAGTAACTGTATTATGTCACGTTCAAAAAAATCGAGAAAACCAGGTGGAGCTCCTACAGCTAAGCCTAAGTTAAGTAAGCAAGAATTAGAAAAAGTTGAAAAGCGCATCCGTAAAACTACTGGTAAGGTAGCGGGAAATCGCCAAAAAGAAGCTGTGCAAGAAAAAACAGGGAATAATCAGCAAGGGGCTAAAAAAGACCCTCGTCTCGGTAATAAAACGCCGATTGCTTTAGGTAAAATAGTTGCTAAAGTCGAAAAGAAGAAACAAGAAGAAGTAAAACAAAATAGTGCTAAACCAGCCGCCGTAGCGGGTGTACGTTTTATTGAACCCGTGATAACTGATGTGCCGTCTGCTTTATCGCCAGAGCAAGAGTTAGATGCCATCGAACAAGATGAAATGTTACAGAACATATTAACGAAACAAGAAGATGATATTGCGTTAACTGAGCAAGAAGTTGATTATTATAATGACATGATGGACCGCCACCAGACTTTATCTGCTGAACTCGGGTTAGAGGAAGATGATGAAGTGAGTGATGAAGTTAATGACAGTAATACTGAAGAAGATTTGTGGGATAAGTTAGATAACAATGCACTCTCAGATTTTGAAGAAAAAGAGTAATATAGATGAGTGACCTTTGGCTTTATGCTCTTGTAATTGGTGTTGTTATTATTCTGGCGTTAGCTTTTTATGCGGGTAAGTTGTTAAAACAAGTAGCACAGCAAAAAGAGCAGCAGAAACAAGCACAATTAGCACAGCAGCAAGCATTAAATAAGCATGATAAAAAAGTCTTTGATAGTGTGTTGTTGATCACAAGAGCTATGCAAGCAGAACAATGTGAATTTGACGAAGGCTGTTGGCGTTTATCAGTGTTGTTGTCTTCATTAAAGACCTTGACTGAATTACAAACACAATTTCCAGCTATTTTTATGCTTTATGATGAGATTAAAGGTCTCGCTATTTTAGATGCACGTAAAGCGCTAACTAAGAAAGAGCGCATGCGTGAAGATTATCAGCGATTAAAGGCCTTAGATAAAATGCATGAACCGGTCGTTGCAGAACTGCACTCACTTCACCAATATACCACAGAGCAGTTAACGCGTTTAACGGCTTAATAGCATCTTTAAAACAGGAGAAACTTAGCGACTAAGAATCTTCTGTTATTCTTTTTCTTCTTGCGCTTGATCAATACCCATAATCTATAAATGGGTATAATTGCTTTGTTCTCAAAATAAAACGGTGACAAAGCATGCAAGTAAGTCAATTTTTCGATAATACGCTATTAAATAAATACAACACGAGTGGACCAAGATATACATCTTACCCAACTGCGTTAGAGTTTCATGACGATTTTAAGCATGAAGACTTTATTAAAGCGATAGACAACTCGCAGAACCGTGAATTATCCTTGTATGTTCATATTCCTTTTTGTCACACACTTTGTTATTACTGTGGTTGTAACAAGGTAATCACACGCCATCGCGATAAAGCCGATACTTACCTTGAATATTTAGCTAAAGAAATAGCCTTACAAGCGCCTTTATTTAAAGACTATAAAGTTAAACAGTTACATTGGGGTGGTGGAACACCAAGTTTTTTGACTCATCCACAGATAACGCAACTGGTTTCATTACTTAAAGACAAGTTCGATTTTTCTGATGAACTTGAGATGAGTATTGAAATAGACCCGCGCGAAATTGAAATGGATCTTGCCGAACACTTATATTCCCTAGGCTTTAACCGCTTGAGTTTAGGTGTGCAGGATTTGGACTTAAAAGTACAACAAGCAATTAATCGTGTGCAATCAACCGAATTTATTGGCGATTTTATTGCTCATGCAAAAGCTGTTGGTTTTAAATCGATTAACATCGATCTTATTTACGGCTTACCTCATCAAACACTGGAAAATTTCGCCAAAACATTAGATAAGGCACATGAGTGGGATGTTGATCGTATTTCATTATTTAGCTACGCACATTTACCTAGCCGTTTTGCCGCACAGCGAAAGTTACGTGATGAGTGGTTACCTAATACCCAAGAAAAGTTTGCTTTAATGAAACTCGCCATAGAAACCTTATGTGATTATGGTTATGACTTCATTGGGATGGATCATTTTGCTAAACCAAATGATGAGTTAGCGGTAGCGCAAAGTGATGGTACTTTGCACCGAAATTTTCAAGGCTATACCACTAAAGGTGGCTGTGACCTTTTAGGTTTAGGTGTGTCGTCAATTAGCTCTATTGGTAATAGTTTCAGTCAAAACATTAAGGACTTAAAAGAGTATTATCAAGCCATTACCGAAAAGCAGCATGCACAAGTGAAGGGTGTAAGCTTAACGAAAGAAGATGTGCTTCGTGGTGAAGTTATTCAAGAGCTGATGTGTAACTTGTATTTAGATAAGCAAGTTATCAGTGAAAAATATGATATTACTTTTGATGAATACTTTGCAGATGACCTACCACTTTTAGATACCTTTATTGCAGATGGTCTAGTCGAAAATACCGAAGGGTTTATTAAAGTGGCGCAAAACGCTCGACTATTAATTCGTATAATTTGTATGAGTTTTGATGCCTATATGAAAAAACATATTAATCAGCAACGTTTTTCTCGAGTGATATAACTTGATGATGGGACCATGTCTCATTGGAATAATCTAGTGAGAGCAATAATCCCCGAACTGTATGCTCGGGGATGTGAGCTTATTTGATTTTAGTTATCTATATATGCCCATATTTCTATCGGTAATAGCTTCCCGCCAACCCCCTAACCACTGTGATTTTGCTTCAATATTTTGATATGGACATTGTTCTTTCGCTTTACCACCCAAACCAGCTTGATAGCCGTTTGAGTGTGCTCTACCTAATCTATCTCTTTTCTGTCTTTTCATTTACTCCACCTCATAAACACCTCGTAAATATGTTATAAATCAATTGATTAATAAATATAGGAAATCCCGTAAAGAGAATTTCTGATTACTTAATACTACAGAGTGGTCGATTCTAAAAATGTTACATTAGCTTTATATGGTATGACTTTTTATCAATCGACACGCTATTTAAGAGGATTTATAAAGGTGATGCAAGGGAAAAAATGTAATTGAAAAAGCGAGCTGTAATGACTAAAAAAATATCTTTATATTAAGAATTAGATATGTGAAATTTTGCCCCATCAAAACAACTTGTTAGCTATTTTTACTTGAGTTCTATTATTGCTTGTTGTTATGTTTTGTGTGTTTTTTAGACAAAAATACTATAAAGAAGTTAGCCAAGCTTAATAACTTATTTTTTACGGTAAGTTTAAAATGTGTTATGACTAATCGTTAACTGCGCAGTAAGGGTTGAAGCATTTCTTCTAAACCATTCAGTTTTACTTCGTACATTAACGCGAGTTGTTGTCCCAACTTTCCTTCAGGAAAACCTTTGCTGTGAAACCATACTAGATAGGGCTCAGGTAACTGCAATAGTTTTCTTCCGGCATACTTTCCAAACGGCATCGTTTGGTTTATTGCTTCCATCAATGCTTGTTGATCGTCTAACAAAATGATCCCTTAAGGCTTAGCGGCTGTCATATTTGTGACATCTTTAGGTCACAAAAACTTCATTGATGGCCATTATACTGCTGTTAATTTAAAAGCGTTAGCAATCACTGCAAGGATGCTTAATCAATAGCTTCGAAATGAAGCTAATTTAACGATGAAATAAGGATAACTATGTCAATTATTAGAAAACGAAGTGCCGCCCATAAAGCTTACTTACCTGGTAACTTACGGGACAATCAATACATATTAGCCGAATTTAGCTTAACCGATGAGCTGTTACAGCGTTTTTCTGGGAAATATAGTGAAGAAAAGCCACAACCATTTTATGATTTTTATCAACAACTCGCAGAGCTGTTTTTTAAACTGAGCAATGAGGTTGAACTGAGTAATTGCCAGTTTATTGCTAATGACAAGTTAGCCCGAGTACGCTACAGCCAAGAAATGCATCAATGGCAGACAAATCAGCAAATTCTGTTTTATTATAATCCTGAGAACCATCACCTTAAAAAGTCGTTTTTTGATGGCAGCATCAGATCAAAAAAAATAGCGTTACTCTTTTTAGCTACGGGGAATGATATTAGAATTAATGCCGCCAATTTTCATAATCGTATTAGGCAAGTCATTGAACGTTTCTGTAAAGAAATAGCAATTGATAAAAGTGATGTACGAATGAGAGATCATCAGCATCTCACCTATGATCTCTTTGCCAAGAGTAAAGGTTGCACTACTACACAAGCGCATAAATTACGTGAGATAAATAAGCGTTATGCAAGCCAATCAGTGCAGCTACCCAGCTACCACAGCGCGATGAATTATGCGGTAGTTACGCTAAATATAAGCAATGAACTGTTAAAACAAGTAGAGATTGATAGTCATTCGAAAGATCCTTATAACCCACTTTATACTTACTTAACTGACATATTTACTATGGCGGCCAAGCGCTACAATTTAAATAATGGTGCGTTAGTTGCTAATGGTTTAGTTCCCATAGTTAGATACAGTATCCATGAAATTGTTTCACGGGTAGGTGAACTTCAAATGTTAGGTTATAACCC
>Ga0105356_10007168_pt1 | contig 10291 bp, 6 predicted proteins | sample GOMGulsemesocosm_3_FD_83502 | JGI IMG/M metagenome (GOLD analysis project Ga0105356, IMG submission 83502) | Methane-oxidizing microbial communities from mesocosms in the Gulf of Mexico - GOM9D Gulf of Mexico | ecosystem: Environmental > Aquatic > Marine > Cold seeps | place: Gulf of Mexico...
ACTTGAAAAACATGCTTTGCTAGATCAATGGCGATTACATTAGAATAAGTCATGTATGGCTCCTTTGTGAAAGTAGGCTTACTTATCACGTTACTCCGTTGGAAGTGGGAGTCCATACATCTCCGTGGTGAATAGCTTTTAGCTTTTCCTCTTGGAGCGCAAGGCCGAGCAAATAGCCAATACAATCAACAAAGCAAACAACCCCTGCTCAACCGCAAACGATTCGCCCAAAAAGATCACCGCAAATAATAAGGTAAGGAACGGCTGCAATAATTGGATCTGGCTCACACGGCCTGCTCCTGCCTCTGCCATCGCTTGATACCAAAAACGAAATCCCCACCATTGGCTGATCACTGCAAGATAAAGCAAGCCAGCAATAGAAATCCAAAAGCTACTTTGCTCAGCAGGATTGTTCATTGCCTGAGTGAAGTCAGTAATGAAAACCGGGTTACCGGCGTGGTAGCCAAAACTGATGGACGATAGTGGCAGGTATAAAACCAACATCCAGCAAATTGTCTGCCAGCCACCGATGCTCTTAGCGGCTTTTGCGCCAGCGCTATAACCCAAGCCACCAAACATCAACAACAAGCACAAGATAGCGAGTGTCTGCATATCCCAGCCAGAGGATTGGTTGCCGTTAAGGAAATACACGGCTAATAAGCCCGCCCCAAACGCCGACGACAGCCAAAACCTTAAGCCATTGCGTTCTTTCATAATCAGCGCCGCAAAGAGGCTGGTCATCAACGGCAGGCCCGCTAATACCACGCCCATGTTAGCGGCGGATAAATTGATTAAGCTGTAACTTAATAAGTAGGGGAAACCGACCACAACGCCTGCTCCTGCAATGGCTAACCAAGCAAATGTTTTCTTATTCGGTAATGCCCAATCATTAATATGGATGACGAGTAAGGCCAATAGACCGGCAATAAAGGCGCGTGAACTGGCGATCAATTCTGCGCTAAATAAAGGCAGTGCTAACTTAGTCATGGGAACGGTCATGGCGAATAAGATCACCGCGAATAAACCTTTCATCATGCCAGTAGAGCCCAGCATAGAAGAAGGGCTTGAAGGTGAACGCATCGTATCGGTGGTGCCGGTTAAGCTTGTCATGTTCTTACTCACTATATTTGATTGGCCCAAAGCTTTTCTTGAGCCCGAGTATTGTGAGGTAAATAAAGACAGGTGCAGAGAGGCAGGGATAAGCGCAAAAAGCAGTACAGTTACGCTAAAATGTTAACTGTACTGTTCTGTTACAGGAAAACTGTACTGTTATGCAGTACAGTTTTACTGATAACCTAGCTAAATAAAGCAGTATTGGTCCAAAGATAAATAGATAGAAGAAAAGAGAGGAATAATGAGCAACGCTAATACCACCCTGTATCGCCAAGTAGCCCAAGACCTTGCCGCAGATATTGAACAAGGGGTTTATCTTGCCGAGCAAAAAATTCCTAGCGTACGTAAGCTCAGTAAACAATTGCAGGTCAGTGTATCAACCATTAACCAAGCATATGCGTTATTAGAAGACCAAGGTTTGATTCGGGCTAAACCGCAAGCGGGCTACTTTGTTCGTAAAGGTGTCAACGATGAGCCCGTGCCGCCCCCCGTATCTCAGGGTGGGCAACCAAAAGCGGTGACGAAAGTAGAACTGATTAATCATATTTTAGAAAATGTGAATAAAAAAAGCAGCATAGATTTAGGCTGTGCTATTCCCAATTATTCTTTTTTGCCGTATCGATCTTTGCAAACTCATATGCAAAAGGTCACCCGCTTTAATATGGAAGGCGTTTTTAATTATGAGTTTTCACCGGGCTTAGAAAGCTTACGGGCACAAATTGCATTACGCATGAGGGATGTTGGTTTACGCTGCCACGCCGATGATATCGTGATTACTCAAGGCTGTTCAGAAGCCTTGCACTTGTGTTTAAGCAGTGCGACTCAGCGCGGGGATATTATTGCGGTTGAGTCACCTTGTTATTATGGTTTTTTACAGATGGCCAATTTGCGTGGGCTGAAAGTAATTGAAATTCCTACCGATCCCAATCACGGTATTAGTGTCGATGCATTAAAGCTAGCATTAGAGCAGTGGCCGATTAAAGCCATCATGGTCACCAGCCGTTATAGCAACCCAACGGGCGGCAGTATCAGCAGCGAAAAACAAAAACAACTGGTTGAATTGGCGCGTCAATTTGATTGCCAAATTATTGAAGATGATATTTATGGTGAATTACCCCTCGACAGTTCTGCATTATCGGTAATCTGTGAAAAAGGGCCGGTGAATACCGTCATTAAAACGCACGATACCGACGATAGAGTGATGTATTGCTCATCGTATTCTAAGACGGTAGGCCCCGGACTGAGAATTGGCTGGTGTATTCCAGGGCGCAATAAAAAAGCCGTTATACAAGCGCAAAGATTCAGTACCATGGCAACGAGCAGTTTGCCACAGCTGACCATGGCATCGTATTTGCAAAATGGCCATTACGATAAACATCTACGCAGCTTGCGCCAAATGGTGACTGAAAATATAAAATTATTTTCTCAAACCGTTCAATATAATTTTCCAAAAGGAACGCGTTTATCAGTTCCTGCGGGTGGATTTATTTTGTGGATTTGCATGCCGGAAAATGTCAGTTCAATTGAGTTATTACACCGAGCTCAAGCGGAATCAATATCAATTATCCCAGGAGATATTTTTTCGAACAGCGATCAATTCAACCATTACATTCGTTTAAATTGTGCAACACCTTGGAATGAAGACGTGAAGCACGCCATTGCACGGCTTGGAGAAATAGCGAACGAGTTAAAAGGATAGATTTAGCGGATGAAGAACTCACCCTATTACGAAGGAAATAATAGGGTGAGTTAATGACCGACGACTAACTGCTTACTGCGGTTTTAGCGGCATATAAATATGGGTTAACAATTCAGCAGGGGAAACTTCTCGAGGATTATTTAAATATTCCTCAAATGCAGGTTGGTCAGCAACTTCGCGACCAGAATTTGCCAACCATTCACCATAGAGCCATTGATAAGCACTGCGCATATTAGAATAGGGGCCTTTATGCAGCAGGACCGCATATTCACCACTGGCGATACTTTTTCTTTCAATGCTGCTATCCAGCTCGATATCATTCATTTTTGGTAAGGCAATGCAGGCATCACTTTGTAGATCGTTTTCAGCGATTGCATCAGGATCACTATAATAAATACCGACAGAGCGTAATTGAGGTCCAATTAAACCGCGTACACCCAACCAGCCAAATAACTTTTCAAAAGCATTCCCTATATTCATATAAGAGCCAGTATGCGACATAGCTAATACATCAAAAGATTCTACTTGCTGCAGATTAACGTCCATCATTTCAGTTGTCCTACCTTCAGTAATTTTAACTTTAAATTGTGTATGACTGCCATCGCTGCGAAATTTTGCAGGAGGCATTCCATAGGTTTCACTGAAAGCACGGGTGAAAGATTGCAACCGAGTATAACCAGAAGTTTTAGCAATTTGGTCAACTGTTGCAGAGCTGTTAACTAGTTGGCCAGCAGCTCGGTGCAAGCGTAAGCGTTTAATACTTGAGGCTAAGGTTTCTCCCATTAAACCACGATAAATACGGTGCCAATGGTAAGGGGATACACATGCAACCTCGGCGAGTTTATCTAGGTCTAATTTTTCATCCATATGATCATAAATATAATCGATCACCGTTTGAAAACGTGTTTGATCTAGATGCATTTGAGAGGCTGAGCGAGAAACCATACGGTATCCTTTAGGTATTAATCTGTCGTGCTATTCAGTGTGTAAATGAACATAGCACGAGCAGATTTAACAAATCTTGCGGACTTACTCTTAAGTTGTTGCGAGAAGGCCTTTATAAACTCTTTATGCTGGCGCAAATACTAGGCTTAGGGTTAGAACCCGAGAACAAGTCAAAGCGTTGTTCCTGTGCAACAGAAGTAACATCAGCAGCTTGCTTCAAGCTCGCATCATTTTCCAAATACAACGGACCTTTAAAAATCACATCAACTTGGCACTTAGCCGCTGAGATGTTTGTTTTGTTGGCCAACTCAGATTGATTAACCGCTTGCGCTAAAATTCCAAAACCATGAGCAATGTCGCGTTTGAAACCAAACAATTTAGCCAAATATTTAGAGGTATGAATTGGGTTGTAATCACCGCTGATACTGGCGTACTTTTTACCGCGATTCTTCGGAACAGACCAAGTAGCAAGATCAGACATAGCATCTAGGCTGGCCAATTCAAAGCTGGTTTCAGACGATGGATTTTCTTTACCGCCAAATCGACCCGCCATGAAATAAATACTTAACTCTTCCCACACAACAGCATCGGCAATTTTAACCTGAGTGGTGAAATCAAACTCAACGCCTTTAGCGGTTAAACGGAAGCCACCCATTTGCGCATGAATATCCATCTTCTGACCAATGGCAATGGCTTTATGCTGAGTGATTGTATTTTTAAGATGCACAGCACCTAGTAAGCCAATAGGGAATACTTTATGAGCCAGCATATGCATGTGCATACCGCCTGCCATAACGTGTGGGTAGAGAACAGGCAGTGACTCAGTAAATTCGATATCCAACGTCTTGCAATAGTCTTTTAAGGCCCCTTGATCCGCTTGAGCTCCAAACCAGCTAGCGTTGATTTCAGGCATGCCCACTTCTGCTTTAAAGCCCTTGCGACGTAAGAGTAAGGCCTTAGCCATTGCGCCGGCGATTCCAGGTGCTTGATGAAATTCAAGATTGATGACAGACATGGTAAAATCCTTAATGATGAATATGAGCTCGACGAATAAGCTCGATTAACGAATGGCGACAGTTTATCAGAAAGCCTTCGAGATTATCAAAAGTCAGGTATGACCCTTTCCTGTCTAATAGTCTGGTTAAAAAACGTACTCGATAATGAAGGGTGTTTAGTGTACTATGCCTCCCCTAAACCTACCCATAACGTTGGTATCGAGACGAGGGATGTTAGCGGTACGTAGGCAGGGAATCTCCCCAGAAAATCTATTTCCACGCTAGCCAGTTGTAGATTGTTTAATAAGCAATTGTGTTATAATTACGCGCGAAAAATTAGGCTAATTTACTTTTATCCGCATTTTGCAGTATTCATGGCGTGTTTAAATTAGGCAGTAAATGGTTGTTAAACATTATCACAAAGATGTTTATAAGCCAGTGGCCGAAGTTATCGGATAACATTTTAATAAACTGCATTTTATTCACTTGGTGTTCATGCCCGAGTGAAATTTCTAAAATTATTATTTAGCTAGGTTCTGATTATGAGCAGCAAGAATTTACATACGATCGAAAAAATTGGTGGTACCTCAATGTCAAATTACGAATCTGTTCGTAATAACATTGTATTGGGCGGCAATAGAAAAGATCTATTTCAGCGCGTTTTTGTCGTATCAGCTTATGGCGGCATTACCGACTTATTGCTGGAACATAAAAAAAGCGGTCAGGCCGGAATTTATGAACTTTTTGCAAATGGCATGGGTGATGACGGCTGGATGCAAAAATTTGATGAGCTAAAAGAGCAGCTTTATATCATCAATAAAGACCTATTCGGTGATGACGTTTTACTGTTAAAAGCCAACAAGTTTTTAGACGAACGGCTAACTAATGCTAAGCAATGCTTATTAGATTTACAAAGCTTATGCCAGCACGGCCATTTCGAATTAAAATCACACCTAGAAACCGTACGAGAAATGCTCGCCAGTATTGGTGAAGCGCACAGTGCCTGGAATACAGCAGAGTTATTACGCCGTGATGGTATTAACGCATGCTTCGTTGACCTAACGGGCTGGCGCACGAATAAGCACATCCCACTAGATGAACGTATTCGCTTAGCCTTCGATAATATCGATCTGAATACCCAGCTGCCAATCGTCACCGGTTATGCGCACAGTGATAGTGGTTTGATGTCGTCGTTTAATCGCGGATACAGTGAAATGACCTTCAGTCGTTTAGCGGTATTGACCGAAGCTAGAGAAGCGGTTATCCACAAAGAATTTCATCTAAGTAGTGCAGATCCACGCTTGGTAGGCGAAGACAATGCCGTGCCGATTGGTCGTACTAATTACGACGTAGCCGATCAGCTAGCCAGTCTAGGAATGGAAGCGATTCACCCGAAAGCGGCAAAAGGACTTCGTCAAAACAATATCCCTTTGCGCGTAAAGAATACTTTTGAGCCAGAGCATACGGGCACTCTAATTACAGGTGATTACATCAGTGATTCGCCTTGTGTCGAAATCATTGCGGGCTGTAAAGGCATTATCGCTCTGCAGGTATTCGATCAAGATATGTCAGGCAGTCTACATGATTATGACCGTGAAGTATTAGCCATATTGACTCGCTTTAAAGCGCATATTGTATCGAAAGATATTAACGCGAATACCATTACCCATTATTTATCGGCGAGTCTAAAAACGGTCAAGCGTATTCGTACCGCGATTGAAGAAAAGTATCCAACAGCTGAAGTTGATCAGCAAAAGGTTGCGATTGTTTCTGCGATTGGTAGTGATATGAAAATCCCAGGTATTCTTGCGAAAGCAGTGAAAGCCGTAGCGTCTAAAACCATCAGTGTGTTGGCATTGCATCAAACCATGCGTCAAGTTGATATGCAGTTCGTCGTTAATGAATCAGACTATGAAGAAACAGTAAAAAGCCTTCATGCATCATTAGTAGAAGTTCATGACCATGGAAGAGCAATCTGCCTCGCGTCATAACCCCATCGAATGATTCTTTTTTCACCGCATTACTTAGCTCTCAAGTTAATGCGGTGAAACAGAAGAAGGCATGGAAAACTTTCTAACAATACCTGTCGTAATATCCCCCTAAAAGCATTTGAACTTAATTAGTGAGTACTGGTTAATGATGGATGTTAATGAAAAATCATCAGATCGTAATAGCATTAGAATTGAGCTCTTATCGTAGACGACCTACAAATTCAATCTGACCTGGGATTGAGTTCGTGATCAATGACCAAGTCTGTGGATCTGTAGAGTTGTAAACAGAGCTGGTTTCTTCAACATCAATTTGAGCCATCCAAGTGATGTCACCTAGTTCGTGATGGTTGAATGAACCGTTTAGGATACGGCTGATTGTTCCGCCTGGAATGCCTTGAGCTCCTTCAGTACTTGCAACACCTGCAACCTTAGTCGCCGTTGCATTGCTGTCGGTTAGATCAAAGCTGTGGAATTCCCAAACTGGAATACGTAGTTGCTTAGCTAGGATTTCATCAGTCACCATCGCTTGACCCGTGTCGCTCATAATCAGGTTATAACCCATATCACCATTGCCTGTTACGGCACCCATAGCCATGCGGCCGGTATTTGTTAGGTTTTGCATATTCATTAAGTATGAATCGTCAAACTCATTGGTTCCTGCAAGGACACGAATAATGCAAGGAGCGTAAGCGCCTCTTCCTTGTGCGTGTGCCAGCGCAGATTCATCATAGGATGCGAAGTACATGTTGCCCGTTGAGTCTTTTGCAGATCCAGATACGGCGCTACAGTTGTCTACCGAATCTGTGGCTAGGCTGTGATCATTACTGTCAACAATAACTAATTTGGTAGCACCCGTATCAGACCAGTCTGCGCCATAGAAGCCAATCGTTGCAACGAAGCGATCGCCATCTGTAGTTGGGAAAACCGACCACGTTTTTGGCAGTAGCTCTTCTTGAAGGTCAGCTAGAGAAATAGTATCGATCTCTTCAGTAGATTCGTCGGTATCGATGAGGATCATGTCGGTCGGGTTAAATGCAATAACCTGAAGACTTGCAAAGTCTAGGGCATAAGCTTTGGTCGGAGACATGAATTGAGTGGCACGAAGCAGGTTACGGCCTGAAGCTGACGTTACTCCTGAAAAGTCAATTTCATCACCTAGGCTTACTGCACCGGTTTCATTGACGACATAGCGGCGGAATACAGATGATGTGTACATGCCGGCATAGAATACATTATCTGAGTTATCGCCTTCCGGTACAGCGATGCCAGTATATTCTGGGATCGCCAAGGCCGTCTTAGTATCAAATACCGTGTCTTCATTAAGAGTATTTGTTAAAAAATGAAGGGAAATACCTGCGTCTGTTACCCAAGCGGTACTCTTAACCAAATAAATTGGGTCGCTTGGGTTAAAAGGACCCACTTGCTCTTGGCTGCTCTTGCTGCTGCTCTTGCTGCTATCATTATCTGCGCCACAGGCGGCTAGTAGAATACTCGCGGCTAGGCAGGGTGCTAAATTTCGTAATTTCATTCGTGTTTCCTAGTAAATAAATTCCATGGAAGAGCCACCGTTAACTGAGGTGACTCCTATGGATATTTAGCAAGACATTCGTTTTCAAATGGCTTCCTATAGAACTGAAGCTGAAGCTTCTACCCAAAATAGAAGGAAATGATAACTATTCTCAACTAGTTTATCAATTGAGAATGATTATTTTTACACTTTTTACATTCGCTTAATTTAGTTCTCTATTTGTCGCGTTTCTCCTTGCGGATAAGTACATTAATCGCTTAACATTATTGATTCTTATTCTCATCTTATTCTTAGGCCCTGATAAAACACCGAACTCCTTCGTTTAAGTTGTTAATTATTTACCCCATTGTTAATGATTTCTTGGGCTTTACAGCTCTAGGTAGTATGAAATGCTCCGCCGATCTACATTCTTAAAAACACGTAATTTAATTCAGATCTTTCAGCTTCCAAGCCGCTTTGCGTGCATTGGGGCTTTATTATTAATTCAATCTTTTGCTTGGGCGGAGGCCGTAAAATCTGTAACAAGCGAAGAAAGTAAGGAGCTGGAAACCCTTGTCATTGTTGGATCTAAGGGTGAAGCCTTTGAGCTAGAACAATCAGCAGCAGCAGTAGATGTTATTGATTTAAAGGCTGATCAAAAGTTGACCGCAGATTTGAGTGAAGTCTTATCCCGAGAGCCAGGAATTGGTATCCGCAGAATGGGGGGACTAGGATCACGAGAACGATTCTCCCTAAATGGCTTAAGAGATGAACAAATTCGATTTTTTATCGATGGTACCCCGCTTGAAATGTCAGGCTATACCTTTGGTCTCTCAACTATTCCAGTGAACCTCGTTCAACGAGCTGATATCTATCATGGTGTTGTCCCCATTGAATTAGGGGCAGATGCCTTAGGAGGAGCGGTAAACTTCATTACTGATAAAGGGCAGGAAGGCACGGGTGGATCGATTTCTCATATGATAGGAGATTTTAATACCCGTCGATCGACACTGAGCCTAAATTACACCGGTGACAATGGTTTTTTTAGTCGCTTAAATGGCTTTTATGATTACAGTGAAAATAATTATGAAGTGGATGTAACGATACCAAGCAGACTGGGCAAAATAGTACCTTATAAAGCAAAGCGTTTTCATGATGCTTACGAAGGGCAAGGGATTAATGTGGATTTTGGCTACAACAAACAAAGTTGGGCAGATTTATTCCAAGTAAGTTTATATAGCAGCGAATACGATAAAGAAATTCAACATAATGTGAGTATGAGTCAAGTCTATGGCGAGGCGACAGTTGAACGTAAAAGCTATGGTTTAAACCTAAAATATAACAAACGACTTATGGACGATGTATCTCTTTCAGTTACGGGTGGGGCATCAGAAATAAAAACCTATTTTCTTGATATTGGAGAGAAAATCTATTTATGGAATGGTGAAGAAAGGACAGAGACAGTGCCAGTCCCTGGTGAGATAGGGGAGGCTTGTAAATGCAGTTATTGGCGCAATAATCAATATGCCATTATTCACCTAGATTGGAGTTTGGCCGAAGGTCATACTTTAGATTTCTCCTCTGCACCGAAAAAGCACAGTCAGTCATCAGAAAATCATTATCTTCCAAGCAATCTACCTGACCTACTTGATGTGGATCGCGACATGCTCAGCTGGGTTTCGGGTATTAACTACACCTTAGATGTTTTCGATAACAAGTTGCAAAATCAATTATTTATTAAGCACTACAGTCAGGAACGTGAGAGCGCGCAACTTAATACCTCTACAAAGTCAAATAAAAACCTGGAGTCAAATGTCGATCGAATGGGGTGGGGTAATTTGGTTCGTTATAAGTTCTTTGACTGGCTATTGGGGAAAGCCTCATATGAAAAAGCGACTCGACTTCCTAGCTTTGTTGAGGTGTTTGGTAATGCGGAAAGTATCGATGCAAATCTTGATCTGAAGGAAGAAAGCAGTGACAACTATAATCTATCATTAGAAATTGATGGCTTAAACAATGATTATGGCTTTTGGAAAGCTAG
>Ga0105356_10007169_pt1 | contig 10291 bp, 7 predicted proteins | sample GOMGulsemesocosm_3_FD_83502 | JGI IMG/M metagenome (GOLD analysis project Ga0105356, IMG submission 83502) | Methane-oxidizing microbial communities from mesocosms in the Gulf of Mexico - GOM9D Gulf of Mexico | ecosystem: Environmental > Aquatic > Marine > Cold seeps | place: Gulf of Mexico...
ACGCCGACTGCCCATTCAAGACCTCATCATCTAAGGCCGTTAAATCAAAATCCCAAAACCCATCATTATTATCATCACAGACGAACTGATCAGAAATTGTTGTGGCCGTTGGGGTTTTATAAAAAACCAAATTAAACTCAACGGTATTAAGTAATGCGTTTGAACTACTAAAGGCCCTTGCAATATAATGTGCCGAAGGTGCGACCACATCGTTTAAAATTGCACCTATTTCAGTTAATGCTATCCCATCGCGTTCCCATTCATATCTAACCGCATCGTTTATCGTCGCATCTAGAGCTAATATTTCTCCCGTACAATGTTCAGTAGCAGTTACAATAGAGCAGTCTGTAGACCCAGAATTTAAGGCTCCAGTATTGGTTTGTTGTAAACTAATAAAACCAGCTTGACGACTAAAATTCGTTATCATCACAACATAAATATCACCAGCAGTAGCACCATCAACGGTCATGGTCTCCGAAGCCAATGGCGACCAACTGCAATCGACTTTATTCGCTGGTGTTAAATCGACACCGCAATTAACATCTGTGCTATTAAAGGGACCCCAACACATAAAATCGACATCAAGTGCTACTCCCGATCCATCTGCATTTTGGGTTTGACTAATTGAAAAAATCAAATCACCGGTATTATCAACCTTGAGAAAATACCAAGCTGGAAAGGGCCAATCATTTGGATTGGAACCTCCCGTTCCTGAGCAACTATAGTCAATCCCGACTGTTGCACTCGGACTTGCTCCGGGAGTACCCATGTGTGAATTAGGAAAAATTAGTTGTGAATCTCCCGCACAAAAAGGCTCAGCTTCTCCACAAATTAATCCTTGTCCCAAAACAGTATTCATGGAAAAAAGGAAAAAGGCAATTATAATATAGCTGTGCTTATTCTTCAATTTTAATAGTGATTTTTATTCTGAAATTCATTTATTATAACATTATGAATTTGTAGCATACCGCTATTTAATTAGCTCAAACAAATTCGCTAGACATCATCTAGAGGTATCAACATCATTCATGCCAAGGATGTATTCGAACTTCAATTTAAAAGCGTCATATTTAAGGCCTTTTCTTACGATTTCGTCGCGTTAATGATTTCCAAATATATGCATAACTCCACGTTTCTTTTATTATTTTTGCATTAAATAATATCCCGATGAAAACAATTGAAGTTTCCATACAAGAAACCAGTAATCCAGCCATTCTTAAATTTGAGGCTAATACATTTTTAACCCAACACCAAAGCTTTGAATTTAATAATATTGATGAGGCCAAACATTCTCCTTTAGCCCAGCAATTATTCTATTTACCATTCGTTAAGAAGGTTTACCTCTCAGGTAATTTTGTCGCCATAGAGCGCTTTGATATTGTAGCATGGGCTGATGTTCAAAATGAAGTAAGAGAACAGATAGAAAATTATCTCAATGAAGGCGGTGTGATCGTGGAGCCATCAGGACAACCGAAGAAAGTAGGGGTAACGGTTTATGCCGAAAGCACACCTAATCCGGCTGTGATAAAATTTGTCGCTAATAAAAAATTAGTACCAACACTTTTAGAGTTTACTTCAATCGACGAGGCGAAGTCTTCTCCTTTTGCAATGGAATTATTTCATTTTCCGTTTGTTAAGAGTGTCTTTATCGACGAAAATTACGTGTCTATTACAAAGTATGACATGGCCGATTGGAATGAAATCACCATGGAATTAAGAGAGTTTATTCGCAGTTATATAGAAAATGGTAAGACCATTATAGTTGATGATGCTCCGGAAATTAAGAATAATTCAGAGACCGTTAAAGAGGAGAATTTTGAAGCTTTAGACGATATTTCTAAGGAAATTGTAAATATTCTTGAAGAGTATATAAAGCCTGCTGTTGCTGCTGATGGTGGCAATATTCAGTTTGAATCCTATGATCCGGTGAAAAAAAATGTTCGTGTCATTCTTCAAGGTGCTTGTAGTGGTTGTCCATCATCAACATTTACTTTAAAAAGCGGCATTGAAAACATGTTAAAAGAAATGCTAAAAGACAAAGTTGAAACTGTTGAAGCCATAAACGGTTAGACGCATAACAATCATAAATAATATATCAAAAAAGCGTTCTTTTAAGGGACGCTTTTTTTTGCTCCATTTTATGTACTTTTGAAACCATGCGAAGACATCTTAATATCTTATTATTAATTACTGTTACACTTTTTAGTTGTAAGAGTCAAAATTCAGAAGAAATGACTCACAAACACACGAATGATCTCATAAACGAAACGAGTCCTTACCTGCTCCAACATGCCCATAATCCTGTCAATTGGAAACCTTGGAATGAAGCGACTCTAGCTCAGGCCAAAGCCGAAAATAAACTGATATTAATAAGTGTTGGATATGCTGCCTGCCATTGGTGCCATGTTATGGAACGTGAAAGTTTTGAAGATTCTTTGGTTGCCAAGGTGATGAACGACAATTTTATTAGTATCAAAGTAGATCGTGAAGAACGTCCTGATGTGGATCAGGTATATATGAACGCGGTGCAATTAATGACGGGTAGTGGTGGCTGGCCATTAAATGCCGTTGCACTTCCCGATGGAAGACCTGTTTGGGGAGGCACCTATTTTAAAAAAGAACAATGGATGAGCGCCCTCAACCAAATTTCGAAACTATATTCTGAAGACCCATCAAAATTAATTGAGTATGCCGACAAACTGGAAGAAGGAATTAAATCTCTAGACGTGGTTTCTCTTAACACCAATACTGCCGAATTCAAACTCGATTTTATTGAAGAAGCCGTTGATACCTGGTCTAAAAATTTCGATCATACCAAAGGGGGATTAAATCGTGCTCCTAAATTTATGATGCCTAATAATCTTCATTTTTTATTACGTCAAGCTTACCAAAATAACGATGCAAGTCTTCAGGACTACGTAAACCTTACGCTTACAAAAATCGCCCATGGTGGTGTGTTCGACCATGTTGGTGGTGGATTTTCACGGTATTCTGTAGACGATAAATGGCATGTACCTCATTTTGAGAAAATGCTGTATGACAATGCCCAGTTAGTGAGTTTATACAGTGATGCTTATTTAATCACTAAAAACGAATTATATAAGGAGGTTGTTTACCAAACTCTAAAGTTTGTAAAGCGCGAATTAACGCATAGCGACGGTACCTTCTATTCATCCTTAGACGCCGACAGTGATACACCGGAAGGTGAGTTAGAGGAAGGCGCTTATTATGTTTGGACCAAGAAAGAGCTGAAATCCTTACTCCAAACGGATTACGACATCTTTGCCGATTATTACAATGTGAATAATTACGGGTTCTGGGAACATGATAATTATGTTTTAATTAGAAAAGACAGCGACAAAGACATTGCAGAAAAGCATGCTATTTCTATAAATGATTTGTCTGCTAAAATAGTGCAATGGAAAGATCTACTGTTGACAGAAAGAGAGAAACGCTCACGTCCGAGACTCGATGATAAAATCCTTACCTCATGGAATGCATTAATGCTAAAAGGCTATACTGATGCTTATCGCGTATTTAATGATCGGGAATTTTTGGATGCCGCAATTAAAAATGCCGAATTTATCGTCAACAAACAACTCCGAGAGGATGGAGGTTTAAACCATAGTTATAAAGATGGCAAAAGTACTATTAATGGATATCTCGAAGATTATGCCGCTACTACGGAAGCGATGCTTTCTCTTTATGAAAACACCTTAGACGAAAAATGGTTGCGTACAGCTAAGGCTCTAACAAATTATAGTTTCGATCACTTTTTTAATGACAGCAGTAAAATGTTTTATTTCACCTCTGATGAAGATGCCTCATTAGTGACCAGAAATGTGGAATATAGAGATAATGTTATTCCTGCCAGCAATTCTATAATGGCTAAAAATTTATTTAAATTATCGCATTACTTCGATAATGAAGCCTATTATAATACGGCCACAACGATGCTTAATAATGTCACACCGGAGATGACGACTTATCCTTCTGGTTTTTCTAATTGGCTTGATCTAATGCTAAATTACACGAACAAGTATTACGAAGTAGCCGTAGTTGGTGCAGAAGTTTTTGAAAAAATCAAGGGACTCAATGAGACTTATATTCCAAATAAACTGATTATAGGCAGCAAAACAGATAACGATTTACCCTTACTTAAAAACAGGTATATGGATGACGAGACCCTTATTTATGTCTGTGTAAATAAAGCTTGTAAATTACCGGTATCAGAAGTTGAGAGAGCTATACAATTACTTCAGGAATAAAATTTATGAATACGATTTCAATCTTATTAATTAGTTTTATTGCATTAGAACATTTTTACTTTTTAGTCCTCGAAATGTTTTTATGGACCAGTTCCAAAGGGATTAAAACCTTTGGCTTAAAATCTAAAGCCTTTGCGGAAGAGACCAAGGTACTCGCGGCTAATCAAGGACTATACAATGGTTTTTTAGCCTCGGGATTAGTCTATGGGCTGATACAGGAAGACCCGCAGACCATTATGTTCTTTTTAAGTTGTGTGACTATTGCAGGCATTTACGGTGCCTATTCAACCAAGAAAATGGCTTTGTTTTATGTACAAGGGCTCCCAGCCATAATCGCTCTCATCTATTTAGCTATTATGAGTTAAGATTTAGGCTTAGGCTTTAAGGCGATAAAATCTTTCAGGTAATAGGGTTCAAAATAAGCAACATCTTCGGTGTCATTGTTTTTGAACTTATCAAATGCTAAGGCGGACATTTCATTTGCAGAGGGCAGCTTATCATCAATAAAAACAGCATTTGGGTGGCTGATTATTTCTTTTGTTTTGGAGACACCATTACCTATAAAATAAACCTTGCCTTGTTCTAAATAGGTATTAAAGGATTTGGCATCTAGAATTTGTGCCTGAGTCTCTCTCACTTGCTTATACTCGGCATCATAAACCGCAGCATACACTTCCATTCGTCTGGCATCTAGCATAGACACGATCCTGCCGTCTTCAATAGATATTTGATGAGCCAAAGCTTCTAAAGTCGCTATTGAAATTAAAGGTTTTTCTAATGAAAAACACAGTCCTTTAGCCGCCGAAACGCCAATTCTCAATCCTGTATACGACCCAGGGCCTTTACTAATTGAAATTGCATCTAATGCCTTTAAATCAAGCTTTGCTTCTTTTAAAACATCGTCTATGTATTTGTGTAAGCGCTCTGCATGGGAGTAATTATTATTATAATCCTCTTTTAAAACTAAAGTCTCTCCTTCCTTAGAAAGAGAGACTGAGCAATTAGTTGTTGCTGTTTCTATATTTAGTATATATGCCAATCTTAAAATGTTATTGTCTTTCCGGTGTAAAAGTCTAAAACTTTTGTCTTAAAAACAAAATCATACTTAGCATTTATTAAAGACGACTGTGCATTTATCAATCGAATTCGCGCTTGCTCCAAATCGAATGAATTTAAAGCCCCTAGATTATAGCGTTCTTCCGAATTATTAAATGCTAATTCTTGAGCCTCTAATGATTTTTGAGCAGCACTAAATGTCTTAAGAGCTGCTTGAGCGTCTGTGAAAGCTCTTTGAATATTAGACTCTAAGTTTAACTTTGCCTGATCTAAATCTAATTTTGAGTTTTCAACTCTAATTTTTGATTTGGCCACGGCCGTTTTATTTTGATGCCTTGAAAATATTGGGATACTCACATTCAAATTAAGATTATGCCCTTTATTATCATTCAATTGATTAAAGAAATTAGCCTCACTCGTAATGAGATTCGAATAAAAAGCATTGGTTCCAAAACCATAACTTAAACTAACACTAGGTAAAAAACCACTTTTTGATATCTCTGTACTCAATTCAGCATTTTCGATATTCTTCTTAGCAACTTTAATCTCATTTCTGTTTTCTAATGCATAATTTAAAATTGGCTTAATGTCTTTATACATAATCGATGCCGATGGTGTATCGACCTCTATTATTGAAACATTAAAACCTTCAAAAGGAACTTGTAGTAATTGTGACAACGACAATAAGGACAGGTTATAATTATTGGCGGCAACCGTTACAGCCTGTGCATCATTACTCAATGTTGCATCTGCATCATAAATATTAGCTCGAGGCTGAACACCTGCATCTACCAATTCTTTTACTTGTTGTAATTGCTTAGATGAGAACTCGTATTGTGCTTTTGCAGTTTCTAAACGTTCTTTAGTAAACAACACATTTAAATATGAGTTGGCAACATTTAAAGATATATCGTCTCTAATTCTATTCAGCTCTAATTGATTCGTTTCAAAATTCAATTGTGATTGCTTATACAGATTTGTCGTTCTAAACCCATTGAATACACTTTGAGACACACTCACACTCATATTGGTAGAATTACTGGTTCTATTTACGAAAGATCCAGGGAATAATTCGGTTTGACCAAAACTTAAGCCTTCAGACACATTCGCACTTACAGAGGGCAAAAAACTACCTTTAGCACCTTTAATATCCTGCTTATTAATCAATAAAGTGTTCTCACCTTTTTTGATCGTGATATTATTTTCTAAGGCATGTTTTACACATTCCTCTAAGGTCCATAATTTGTTTTGTGCGATGGTGGAAAACCCTATCAATAGTAATATCGCTAATAATTTATATTTCATTGTTTGTATATTCAAATTATTAATTATCCTCATCTTCATCCTCATCTTCTTCAGACGCTTTATTCCAGACCTTAATCTTATCGCCTTCTTTTACACCATCTGTTATTTCAACATTGATGCCATCAGATAAACCAAGTTCAACATTAACCTTTTTAAACTTACCATCTTCTTTTTGGATTTCTACAAAGGGCTTTTCAGTGATTCTATTGAACTGTAACAGGGCTTCTTTAATACAAAACGTACTATCTTTACTCGCGAGTTGAATTTCAGCATTTGCACTATAACCCGCTCTAATATTAGTAGAAGGAGCTATTTCAACATCGGCTTTGATTGTAAATTGTACAGCACCACTAACTTCTAATCCTTTAGGGGCTACAAAGGTTAATTTTGCAGGAAACTCCTTTTCGTCAATTGCACCAAGAATCACTATAATATCCTTACCTTCTTCAAGCTTACCTACCTCAGCCTCATCGACTTGGCCTTCGAAGATCATTTTATTCATATCTGCAATTGTAGCAATTGTGGTCCCCGCATTAAAAGTATTACTCTCAATTACTTGATCGCCTTCACGTACTGGAATCATTAATACTGTTCCTGAAATTTGGGCGATAATATTTGTATTCGCTTGACTTCCTCCAGACAATGATCCTTGTTTTATAATTTGGTAATTGTTTTGAGCCTGAGCGAGGTTTTCAGCAGCCTGATTTAAAGATAATTCACTGTTTTCAAAATCCTGCTTTGAGATCACCCCTTTTTCGAAAAGTGCTTTATTTCTATCAAATAAGGTCTGTGCATTATCCTTAGAAAATGTTGCGGATTTAATCCCACTATTTGCACTTACCAAACTTTGTTCATTAGGCACAACCCTAATTTTTGCAATTAAATCGCCTTTTTGAACGATATCCCCTTCTTCTACAAGAATTTCGTCTACAATTCCTGAAATTTGAGGCTTTAACTCAATTTCTTCTTCAGGGTTTAATTTCCCTGTAGCTACTGCTTTAGTCTCTATTGAAGTATAAAAAGGTTCCTCTACCTTGTAATCCACGATGTCTTTGGAATTAGAGTCTTTAAAATACTTTAATACAAATAGTAATAATCCTACAAATACTATTCCTACTATAATTTTTAACGTTTTTTTCATTTGGTTATTCTTATTATTTTAATTGGTCAATTGTTTCATCTATTTTATGTTAAAGTTTAAATAACATTTTATAGCTATAGATGGTTCATTTTAAAATTTGTTATTTTTTATTCTTCTCTTAATGCTTCTATGGGTTTAATACTTGTGGCTTTAAAGGCTGGGATTAACCCAATCAATGTTCCTAATGCTACTAATATTAGTAATGCTATAAACACTACCATTATGGACACGGAAGCATTTACAAATACAGCTTCATCTCCTTGTCCAAGAAAACTATCAATGGCTATTAAAATCCAACCTCCAGATATAATTCCAATAACTCCGGCTAATAATGTTAAAAACACGGCTTCCACTACAATTTGTCTTTTAATTTCGAAAGGTGTTGCTCCTAAGGCGCGGCGTACACCAATTTCCTTGGTCCGCTCTTTTACAGCAATTAGCAAAATGTTCCCTATAGCAAAAACTCCAGCTATAAGGGTTGCAATACCTACAAACCAGGTTAAAAATTGCATGCCCGTTAAAAAGCCCGTTATTTTTGCAAACTCTTTTCCTAAATTAAAACTACGGAAAGCTCTTTTGTCTTCAGGATGGATTTTATTCAAATTTTTCAGCATCAACTTCGCATCCTTTTCAATTTGAATAATATTGGCTTCTGGAGTACCAGTAATCATCATCCAGCCTATATTTTCACCGCGATTATAAACTTGTTGAAAGGTGGTAAATGGGATATGTATTTGATCCCTTGGCCCCATTTGAATATCACTGGTGTCAAAAACACCGATTACAGAATAGTTGATACTATTAATCTGTATATATTCGCCAATCGCCTCTTCATCTTTTTCAAACAATTGTTTATAAATATCATCGGATATTACAGCTACTTTCTTCTTTTTATCAATATCATTTTGATTGATAAATCGTCCACTAATTAATCTCTTTTTTTGAACTTGATCCAGAATAGGATAATCCCCAGCAACATTGAAGGTTCCCGACAAAAACTTTCGAACCACAAGTGCTTGATTCATATTTCTCGGAATAACAAACTCAATACCTTCAACATTCTCTTCTACTTTTTTAACATCAGTTAAGGTCAATTGTACTCGTTTCCCCTCTTGAAACCCTTTAAATGGTTTACTCGTTGTACTTGGAATAATAAACACACTATTAGTTGCAAAATCTCCAAACAAACGATTGAATGAGTTCTCAATACCTTTTGCCGATCCTAAAAGCCCAATGAGTAATAATATTCCCCACCAAACGCCTACCATGGTAAGGATAGATCTTAATTTATTTTTACTAAGACTATCATATACTTCTTGCCAGGTATCTCTATCGAATAAAAATCTAAACATAATTAATCGTTTCTAAGTGCTACAATTGGTTTAATTCTCGATGCTTTTTTAGCTGGTATATATCCTGCCAAAGTTCCCGCTAATATTAGTGTAATAGTAGCTCCTACAACAAGACTATTACTAACTCCTGGGTCTGTAATAAAATAAGATTCTAAAGTAGGTGTTGCTAACTCAAGAACCCCAACACCAGCCAATAAGCCCACATAACCTGCAACAGCTGTTATTATAATGGATTCAACTAAAATTATCGATACAATTTGTTTTGGTTGAGCACCTAAAGCCTTACGGATACCAATTTCTTTGGTACGTTCTTTTACGATAAAGATCATGATATTACTAATCCCAACAATACCTGCAATTAAAGTTCCAAACCCAATAACCAAAATCATTATTCCTAAACCAAAGGACATTTGATTTACAGCTTTAGCGCCTTCGGCATTATTCTGAACCCTAATCCCTCTTTGGTCATTTTTTGCTATAGAAAAGCGATCTTTTAATTTTCTGGTTAGTAGATTACTAAATGAAAGTGCTGTATCATAATCCATTTCAGGATCATAAGTGAGATACATCATATCTACATAATCATTATTTCCATAAATTTGTTGTGCTGTAGTAATTGGCATATAAATCATGCGTTCTTCATCATCGCCTCCGTCATCCGTAAATACACCAACGACTTTATATTGAATACCATTTAAATTAATATATTTCCCTAGAGCCCTAGTTTTAGTATACAAATCTTCTTCAACAAGTCTTCCGATAATTACAACCTTTGTTTTCTCATTTAAATCTCTCTGATTTATGTAACGCCCTTCTTTTATTTTGTTTTGCTCAATAAAAAGATTATCCGGATGAATTGCTCTAACTGTATAGTTACTTTTTTCGTTTCTAAAAGATGCATTTACGTTTATCATAACTCTAGAAGTCATGAATTCAACTTTATCCCCGAACTCTTCTTTTATATAATTGTGATCTTCGTTTTTAAATTGAATTTGTCGTCCTGCCTGTAATCCTTTATTAGCTTTGGTAGTTCTTCCAGACCATATTACTATATTATTAATAGCGTCATCTTTAAAAGCTTCATCCAAGGTGTTACCTAAACCATTGGCAATCCCAAAAAGAATAGCGAATAACAATATTGCAAATGCTACGGTAAAGCCAGACAGCAA
>Ga0105356_10007170_pt1 | contig 10290 bp, 8 predicted proteins | sample GOMGulsemesocosm_3_FD_83502 | JGI IMG/M metagenome (GOLD analysis project Ga0105356, IMG submission 83502) | Methane-oxidizing microbial communities from mesocosms in the Gulf of Mexico - GOM9D Gulf of Mexico | ecosystem: Environmental > Aquatic > Marine > Cold seeps | place: Gulf of Mexico...
CTATCACTACCAGCAGTTGAGTATCTATTATGACCTATTGCCATATTTCCTTGAAGTAATTTAAAAGCTGCTTCATCAAAAACATCTCTTACAAAACCTCTATTTTTAACTGTAACTATTTTTTTAGAGTCAGAACCACCAGTACTAATACCAGTTGCTTCATGACCTCTATGTTGCATTGCAAATAATGCAGCTGATGCTAACTTTGCAGCATCATCGTTTCCGTATATTCCTACTATTGCACACATATTATAATCCTAAACAATCGTTAATACTATATAAATCAGGTTCTTGATTTACAACCCATTTAGCGGCTTTGATTGCACCTTTACTAAATGTATTTCTAGCAGTTGCTGTATGATTTAACTCAATAAATTCACCATCATTATAAAATCCTGCTGTGTGACGACCAACTATATCACCACCTCTTAAACTCATAACAGCAATTTCATCTTTTGTTCTAGCTCCGATAATTCCATCACGTCCAGAAACTCTAACAGCATCAAGGTCTAAACCTCTAGCATCAGCAGCATGTTCTGCTAAAGTTAAAGCAGTACCACTTGGACTATCTACTTTATGTCTGTGATGTTGTTCTACAATTTCACAGTCAAAGTCTGATAATGTTTTAGAAGCAAGAGCAACTAATTTATTTAAAACAGCAACTCCTAAACTCATATTAGTAGCATAAAGAATAGGTACAACTTTACTAGCTTCAATTAAAAGATTTTTTTGGTGTTCGTTAAATCCAGTAGTTGCTATAACTAATGGTTTTCCAGCTTTATTTTGTACTATAGTAGATAATAACTCTTCTGTAGCAACAGGTGCTGAAAAATCTATTACTACATCAGAAGCATCTAAAACAGTTTGCATATCATTTGTTACTACTGCATCTTCTGGTAAAGTTTTTTTTAGTTCATCAAATACATGAACACTTCCTACACAAGCTACTTCATCAATTTCTAAATCATCTATAAGTAAAGAACCAACTCTACCTGTACTTCCTAAAATTCCAACTTTTAACATCATTATATCCCAAGGTTTTATTTAATTATTCGCATTATACCCTTTTAGTTTTAAATTTACTCACTTTAAATTTTCGTTAAATACATAGTTTTATATTTGTTTAATTATAATGTATAAAATACAGAAAAAAGAGGTCTTATGGAAGAAAAATTTATCCAGTGTCCATATTGTTTAGAAAATGTTTCAGTATTGTTAGACACAGGCCTTGAAGGTCGAGCAGATATTGTTGATGATTGTGAAGTTTGCTGTAGACCTATTGAGATAAGTTACACAGTAGAAGATTATGAAATTAGTGAATTTTATTTTCAAGCAATGGAAGGTAATGAATTTTAGCTTCTGATTATACTGTTTAAAGTGAAATAGGTATAATGCCAAAATGAATCAAGAATTATATTTTTTACGCTCAACTGAGCAATACCTAGCAAAAGAGTTACTGTATTATGCAGCCCATTTAGAAAGAAGCGATAAGTCCCTTGTTGATTTTCCTGAGTTAAAGCAGTATGAGGAACATTTCGGTTCTTGTGATGGAGATATAGGTGTATATATCCTGTCAGATGCAAAAGTAGCGGGTGCAGCTTGGGTAAGATTATTACCTAAGGGAAAGGCATATATAAATGATGATACCCCTGAGCTGACTCTTTCAATTAAACCAGACTTTAAGAGAAAAGGTATTTCTCTCACTTTATTGCAACAACTTTTTATAGAAACATCTAAGCTATATTCACAAATGAGTGTATCGGTTAGAGATATTCCCTCTGTAATTAAATTTTATGAAAAATTAGGCTTTATAAAATGTAAAAATACGGAGCATAAAAATGCACTGGGGATAGCTTCTTTTATTATGTTAAAAAAGCTTGAGAACCCAAATGAGGAAAAAGAAATAAAACACCTTGAAGAAGAGTGTTTTAGAAGGTCATATAGTTAAAGCCTGAAAATAGAGGGAATTAAATACTCCCTCATCTTTTTTATAATGGATTATTCTGTAAGTATTCGTGTGCCATATATGAACTTCTAGCATATGGAGTACTATGAACAAATTCAAATCCCATATCCATAGCTAATTTTTTATATCTTGCAAATTGATCAGGATGAACAAATTCTACAACTTTTTCATAATCTCCTGATGGAGCTAAATACTGACCAATACTTAAAAATTTACACCCAACTTCGATAAGATCTTTAAATACTTTTACCATCTCTTCTTCTGTTTCGCCAAGACCAACCATTAGAGCACTTTTAGTTTTGATTTTATCTCCACCAATCTCTTTTAGTCTTTTTAGTACTTTAATAGATCTTTCATATGAAGCATTTTTTCTAATTTTGTAAAATCTAGGTACAGTTTCGATATTGTGCCCAATAATAACAGCCCCACTATCAACTGCTCTTTGTAATGATTCTTCTTTTGCTTTAAAGTCAGGAATAAGTATCTCAACTTGAGTTCCAGGAGATTTTTCTAAAATATCTTGAGTAACTCTAAAAAACTGTTCAGCTCCACCATCTTTTAAATCATCTCTAGCAGGACTTGTTATTACAACAAATTTTAATCCTAAATGTAATACAGATGTAGTTACTTTTTGGATTTCATCTAAATCTACTTCTGTTGGTAATCCTGTTAATACATTACAGTATCCACATCTTCTTGTACAGATATTTCCTAAAATTAAAAATGTAGCATTTTTGTTTGCGTAACATTCACTTATATTAGGACATTTTGCTTCTTGACAAATTGTATGTAATCCACCAACATCCTTTAAAAGGTTTTCCATCTCAATTTGTGCATTAGGTGTGATTTTTTTTCTTAACCATTCTGGTTTTTTAAATTCACCTTTTTTAAACTCTACTTTTTTTAAATCTATTTTACTTGCTGTAGTCATATTTTTCCTTTAATAATAATTTCTTTTTATTTTCTTCATTTTCACTCAATTTTGAGTGATTTAATTCAATTTTGAACGTTTCTTGAAATGCTTCGATTAGTAATCTTTTAACTTTTTCATAGTCTAATTGGATATTAAAATCCTCTAAAGTGTAACCAATCTTCCCATTCAAGCTTTCGTCATCATTCCTAAAAATGGGTATAGAACCATGCTGAAAGATCGCTTTTTTTGTTCTTCTTTGAGCATTTCCACCGATCTTTTTTCCATTTACAAGTATGTCATATGCTTCAAAACCGACTTGACAATACTCGTTTTTTGACAGTTCCATATCCTCAAAATCTTTCACATATTTTGCATCTAAACCTAATTTTTCGTAAAATTTTAACAGAAAAGAACATATCTTTTCATAAGATTCTTTTATATTAAAACCTTCCAATAATGGAGTTGGAATTACTAATGAATATGACAAATCATGTCCATGAAATAGTACTCCTCCACCTGTAATTCTTTTTGCATAATTACCGTTATATACTGATGTTATTGGATAATTGTCAAATTTCTGTGAAACTCCAATTGTAAAAGAATTTTCCCAAGAATATAATCGCAATATTGCATCATCATTTTCTTCGTACGAAGACAACAAAGCATCATCGGTCGCCATATTTTCTTTTGCACTTAAACTTTCGTCCTGAATTACCCTAAAGTAACTTTTTTTGTGTATCATATAAGTGTACCTTTTTTTGTATTGTTTGATATTATATTTATAATAAGTATCTATGATTAATTTTGATTATATTTATAATAAGTTAATATAATTATTAATTTGGATAAAAAATTAATTATATTTGCTTTTTTCGGGCTGTAGTATAATTCTTTTATTATTATACTTTACTTAAGCTATAATATTAGGTTATATATGTTGATCCATGTTTAACCTAGTATTTGCCTATGTTATCATACAATTGTTATGTCCACCCAGTATAATGGGAAGATAATTTGAATGTATTATTCGAATTTTTTTATAGCAATAATTTATGTTTTGATGAATAAAACATAAATTTTGCTTATTACTTTAATTACAAGGAATTATATATGTTAAACTTAAACGATGTTAATCCAGAAGAAACTCAAGAATGGATTGATGCACTTGAAGCAGTAATCGAAGAAGAGGGAGGTGAGAGAGCTCACTTTCTAGTTAGTCAACTAATTGACAATGCACGAAGAAATGGTGCAGATATACCTCATAGCGGTAATACAGCGTATTTAAATACTATACCTGTAAATCAAGAACCTAAAATGCCAGGTGATAGAGATTTAGAGCGAAAAATCAGATCTATTATCAGATGGAATGCACAAACAATGGTTTTAAGAGCATCTAAAAAAGATTTAGATCTTGGTGGTCATATTGCTTCATTCCAATCATCTGCAACATTATATGATGTTGCTTTTAATCACTTTTTCAAAGCTCCAAATCCAAAAGATGGTGGAGATTTAGTATTTTACCAAGGGCATATCTCTCCGGGTATATATGCAAGAAGTTTCGTAGAAGGTAGACTTTCTGAAGCTCAAATGGATAACTTTAGACAAGAAGCATTTGCTGATGGATTATCTTCATATCCACATCCAAAACTAATGCCAGCTTACTGGCAGTTCCCAACTGTTTCAATGGGTCTTGGACCAATACAAGCAATTTATCAAGCAAGATTTTTAAAGTACCTTACAAATAGAGGTGTAAAAGACTGTTCTGAGCAAAAAGTATATTGTTACATGGGTGATGGTGAATGTGATGAGCCAGAATCTTTAGGTGCAATTGGTCTTGCAGGTAGAGAAGGTTTAGATAACTTAGTATTTGTTATTAACTGTAACTTACAAAGACTTGATGGTCCTGTTCGTGGTAACGGTAAAATCATTCAAGAATTAGAGAGTGAATTTAGAGGTGCAGGTTGGCAAGTTCTTAAAGTAGTATGGGGTAGAAAATGGGATGAGCTTTTAGCTAAAGATACATCTGGAAAATTACTTCAACTAATGGAAGAAACTGTTGATGGTGAGTATCAAAACTTTAAACAAAAAGGTGGAGCATACACTAGAGAGAAATTCTTTAATAAATACCCAGAAACTGCAAAACTTGTTGAAAACATGAGTGATAATGAAATTTGGGAACTAAACAGAGGTGGTCATGATCCAGTTAAAGTATACGCTGCTTATAAAAAAGCACAAGATACTAAAGGTGTACCATCTGTAATTCTTGCTAAAACTGTAAAAGGTTACGGTATGGGTGAAGCTGCTGAGGGTAAAAATATTGCTCATAGTGTTAAAAAAGTTGATACAAGTATATTAAGACAATTTAGAGATAGATTTGATATCCCTATTTCTGATGAAGATGTTGATAACTTAAAATACTACAGACCATCTGAAGATTCTCCAGAATATAAATATATGCAAAAACATAGAGAAGACTTACATGGACATGTTCCACAAAGAAGAGAAAAATTTTCTACTGCATTAGAAATTCCAGGACTAGAAAAATTTGATTCAGTACTAAAAGGAAGTGGAGATAGAGAAATCTCAACAACTATGGTATTTGTAAGAATTTTAAATCTTTTAGTAAAAGATAAAAAAGTTGGTAAAAACATTGTTCCAATCGTTCCAGATGAAGCTAGAACATTTGGTATGGAAGGTATGTTTAGACAATTAGGTATTTACGCTAATGAAGGACAAAAATATATCCCTCAAGATAAAGATCAAGTTGCTTACTATAAAGAAGATAAAAAAGGTCAAGTACTTCAAGAAGGTATTAATGAGTTAGGTGCAATGGGTTCTTGGACTGCAGCGGCTACTTCATATTCTATCAATGATTGTCCAATGATTCCATTCTACATTTTCTATTCTATGTTTGGATTCCAAAGAACTGGTGATATGTGTTGGGCTGCGGCTGATCAAAAAGCTAGAGGTTTCTTAGTTGGAGCAACTTCAGGTAGAACTACACTTAATGGTGAAGGTTTACAACATGAAGATGGTCATTCACATATTATTGCAAATACAATTCCTACTTGTGTATCTTACGATCCAACATATGGTTATGAAGTTGCAGTTATCGTTCAAGATGGTATGAATAGAATGTATGGTGAAAAACAAGAAGATATTTACTACTACTTAACAACATTAAATGAAAACTATAAGCAACCTGCAATGCCAGAAGGTGTTGAAGAGGGTATCTTAAAAGGTATTTATAAATTTAAAACATATGAAGCTAAAAATGACTATAAAGTTAAATTATTAGGTTCTGGTACTATTTTAGAACAAGTTAGATTAGCTGCAGAAATTTTAGCTAACGATTACGGAATCGCTTCTGAACTTTACTCTGCTACTTCATACAATGAATTAACAAGAGAAGCACAAGATACAGAAAGATCAAACTTATTAAATATAGATGAAGAAGATAAAATCTCTTATGTAGATCAAGTATTAGGATCAGATGATGAAAATATCATTATTTCTGCTACAGATTACATGAAAGCATATTCTGAACAAATTGCACCATTTGTTAAAGGTACATTTAAAGCACTTGGTACTGATGGTTTCGGTAGATCTGATTCAAGAGCAAACTTAAGATCTTTCTTTGAAGTTGATACAGACTTTATCGTATTTACTACTTTAGCACAATTAGCTAGAAAAGGTAAAATTGAAAAATCAGTGGTAGCAGAAGCTATGAAAAAACATAATATTGATCCTACAAGAATCAATCCATTAAACGCCTAAGGAGTAAGAAATGAGTACAATTCAAGATATATTTATTCCAGATTTAGGTGGTGACACTGATGTTGATTTAATTGACATTATGGTGGCTGTTGGTGATACAGTTGAAGTTGAAGATGGTTTAATTACATTAGAAACTGAAAAAGCTTCTATGGATGTTCCTACAACACATACTGGTGTTATTAAAGAGATTCTTGTTGCAATTGGAGATAAAGTTAATTCTGGTGATTTAATTGCAAGAATCGAATTACAAGATGATAGTGCAGCTCCTGTAGAAGAAGTTTCAGCTCCGGCTGCAGTTTCTACTCCTGCATCTTCAGATCTAAAAAGTGCTGAAGCAGAATTACAAGCAGTTTCTAATGCAAATGCAGAGATCTCTTGTCAATTTGTAAATGAACAAACTATATGTTCAGTAGTTGAAGAAGTTTATATTCCAGATTTAGGTGGAGATAAAGACGTAGATTTAATTGACATTATGGTTAATGTTGGTGATACAGTAGAATTTGATGAAGGTTTACTTACATTAGAAACTGAAAAAGCTTCTATGGATGTTCCAGCTCCTTTTGCTGGTGAAATTTTAGAACTATTTGTTGAAGTTGGTGCAAAAGTTAATTCTGGTGATTTAATCGCTAAAATGACAAAAACTGTAGTTATGGAAAATAAACTTCCTACTCCAGCAAAAACTGCAGCTCCTGTTCAAACAGAAGCTCCAAAAGCAGCTCCAGCAAAATCAACTATTCAAGAAGCTATGGCTAAAACATCTGTTGTTGAAACACCAGCTAACTCTAAAGTTTTATCAACTAAAGCTACTAAAGTTTATGCTTCTCCAAGTGTAAGAAAAGTTGCTAGAGAATTTGGTGTTGATTTAGGTTTTGTTAAAGGAAGCGGTAGAAAAAATAGAATTGTAAAAGATGATATTAAAGCTTACGTTAAAGAACAACTAAATAAACCTGCAACTGCAGCTGGTTCTGGACTTGGATTTAATCTACCAGAATTAAAAGAGATTGACTTTAGTAAATTCGGAGAAATTGAAACTGTTGAGTTAAGTAGAATTCAAAAGATTTCAGGACCTTCATTACATAGAAACTGGGTTTCTATTCCTCATATTACACAATTTGATGAATCAGATATTACAGAACTTGAGAAATTTAGAAAAGAACAAAATGCACTTGCAGATGGATTTAAATTATCTCCATTAGTATTTGTTGTAAAAGCTGTTGCAAAAGCATTGGCTATCCATCCTAAATTCAACTCTTCATTAAGTACAGATGGTGATAGTATCATCATGAAAAAATACTTCAATGTTGCTATTGCTGTTGATACTCCAAATGGATTAATGGTACCTGTTATTAAAGATGTTGATAAAAAAGGTTTCAAAGAGATTGCAGTTGAGATGGCTGAAATTTCTACTAAAGCTAGAGAAGGAAAACTAAAAGCAACTGATATGCAAGGTGCTTGTTTCACTATCTCTTCTTTAGGTGGAATTGGTGGAACTAAGTTTACTCCAATTATTAATGCTCCTGAAGTAGCAATTTTAGGTTTATCTAAATCTGAAATCAAACCAAAATGGAATGGTGAATCATTTGATCCAGCATTAATGTTACCTTTATCATTATCATATGATCATAGAGTAATTGATGGAGCAGATGGAGCTAGATTTACAACAACATTATCTAAGCTTTTAAGCGACATTAGATTATTAAGTTTATAAGGAGTAACAATGAGTACTATTAAAGATATTTTTATTCCAGATTTAGGTGGTGACACTGATGTTGATTTAATCGACATTATGGTTGCTGTTGGTGATGTAGTTGAAGAAGAAGATGGTCTAATTACATTAGAAACAGAAAAAGCTTCAATGGATGTACCTACAACAGACGGTGGAACTATTACAGAGATTCTTGTAAATATTGGTGACAAAGTAAATTCTGGTGATTTAATCGCTAGAATCGAACTTGCAGGTGAGGCAGAAGCTACACCTGCTCCTGCTCAAGAAGCACCAGCTACACAAACTGCAACTGCTACTCCAGCACCAACAGTTAATGCTGGTGCAGGTGAAGTTAAAGGTCAAGTACTAGTAATTGGTGCAGGTCCTGGTGGTTACTCTGCTGCATTTAGATGTGCAGATTTAGGTCTTGATGTTGTTTTAGTTGAAAGACATGATACTTTAGGTGGAGTTTGTTTAAATGTTGGATGTATTCCATCTAAAGCACTTCTTCACGTAGCTAAAGTTATCGAAGAAGCTGAGCATATTAATCATGCTGGTGTTACATTTGCTAAACCTGAAGTTGATATTGCAGGAGTTGCAGCATATAAATCTGGTATAGTAAAAAAACTAACAGATGGTTTAAGTGCTATGGCTAAAATGAGAAAAGTAACAGTAATCCAAGGAACTGCAGAGTTCTTAGATAAAAATTCTGTTATTGTAAATCATACTAAAGATGATGGTCAAACTACAGTTAAATTTGACAATTGTATTATTGCAGCTGGTTCGCAAAGTTCTAAAATGGGATTCATTCCACATGAAGATCCAAGAATTTGGGATTCTACAAATGCATTAGAGATGAAAGAAGTACCAAAAAGACTACTTGTAATGGGTGGCGGTATTATTGGACTTGAAATGGGTACAGTATACGAAAAACTTGGTTCTAAAGTAGATGTTGTAATTAGAGGAAATCAAGTTATGACAGGTACTGATAAAGATATTGTAAAAATTTATACAAAATCAAATGAGAAGAGATTTAACTTTATGTTCAAAACTCAAACTCAAGCTATCATTCCAAAAGCTGATGGTATCTATGTAGAGTTCAAAGGTGATAATGCACCTGAACCTCAAACTTATGATGCTGTTCTTGTAGCTATGGGAAGAACTCCAAATGGTCTAAATCTTGGTTTAGATAAAGCTGGAGTAAATGTAAATGAAAAAGGTATGATTGCTACTGATAATCAACTAAGAACTAATGTACCAAATATATTTGCTATTGGTGATATTATTGCTGGTCCTATGTTAGCTCATAAAGCTGTTCATGAAGGTCATGTTGCAGCCGAAGTTATCGCAGGACATAAAGTAACTTTTGAACCAAAACAAATTCCAGGTATTGCTTATACATTCCCTGAAATTGCAACTGCTGGTTTATCTGAAATTGAAGCTAAAGAGCAAGGTATCAACTATGAAGTTGCTACTTTCCCTTGGTCTGCTTCAGGTAGAGCTTTAGCAGCTGATGTTTCTAAAGATGGTATGACTAAACTTATTTTCGATAAAGATACACACCAGTTAATTGGTGGTGCTTTAGTTGGAGATAATGCAGGTGAATTACTTGGTGAAATTTCATTGGCTTTAGAGATGGATTGTGATGCGGAAGATATCGCACTTACTATTCATGCTCACCCTACTTTACACGAGTCTGTAGGTATGGCAGCTGAGATATTTGATGGGGTTATTACAGACCTTCCAAATGCAAAAGCAGTAAAAAGAAAATAAATTTTCTTTCTACACTTATATCCTAAAGGGGGAAGAGATTTTATCTCTTCCCCCTTTATGATATAAGTATAAAAAGAAAACTATTTTCTTTTTATTGCCTTAGCATTTGGAAGGTCTGTAATAACCCCATCAAATATCTCAGCTGCCATACCTACA
>Ga0105356_10007171_pt1 | contig 10289 bp, 13 predicted proteins | sample GOMGulsemesocosm_3_FD_83502 | JGI IMG/M metagenome (GOLD analysis project Ga0105356, IMG submission 83502) | Methane-oxidizing microbial communities from mesocosms in the Gulf of Mexico - GOM9D Gulf of Mexico | ecosystem: Environmental > Aquatic > Marine > Cold seeps | place: Gulf of Mexico...
AAAATTCTGCGTGATGACGCTATTAAGAAAGAGAAAATTCTAAATAGATAAAATCTTTTAGACGCGTGATGGGTCTATTTTTTGGTCTATTTTTTATGTTTTGGAATCTTGTGGTTAGTGGATGCTAACGCTGAAAGGCTTGGTGTAGATGGTGCCGGGGCCGGAATCGAACCGGCACGACCGTTAAGTCGCAAGATTTTAAGGAAACTGAGTCTTTCTTTGAATTTCTTTGATGTATCCTGAAAGTGTTTTAAAAACAGACACTTAATATATTGCCTTATTCTTCTTTGTTTGAAACTGTACGCAGAAATTAGCACTTTTATTATATAAAGTGTCTACAATGCGTCTACAAATGGAAAGTAAGGGATTATTCAAAGGGATTTCAAATGTGTATTTCTAAACGCTCAAAATTGGTCTGTGAGGCATCTAATAATGCCTAAATTGACCAAATCATTCGTAGATAAAGCCACCTCATCCCAATCTGATTTGGGCGATGATTACCCCCAAAAATACCCTCAGAAGTTTTATCGTGATAGCGCTCTACCAGGCTTTGCTTTACGCATAAGTGGCGGTGGGGCAAAAAGCTTCATCGTTGAAAAACGTATTAACGGAAAAGTTAAGCGAATTACACTTGGGCGTTATGGACCTTTAACCTGTGAACAAGCACGTAAAGAGGCTCAAAAGGTTTTAGGGCATATTGCCGGTGGCGGTGACCCGATTACGGAGAAACGAGAAAAAATCGCTCAAGTCGTAACTCTCCACGAAGCATTTAAAAGTTATCTATCAACTCGTAAAAATCTCCAAGAAAGCACTATTGAGGATTACACACGAAGCATCGAAGGTAATCTGAAGAATTGGCTGAATAAGCAGTTAATCGATATCACAAAAGATATGGTGCAAACCCGACATGCAAAATTAGGTGCCAATAGCCAATCAAGAGCTAACAATACGATGAGGGTGCTACGTGCGGTTTTCAATCATGCGGGCAAACAATACGAGGATGCTCAAGGCAACTCATTATTCCCAACTAACCTCGTTGATCGCTTAAGTCAGTCAAAAGCTTGGTATGACGTAAACCGTCGACGCACGCTAATTAAACCTCATCAGCTTAAGCCTTGGTATGAGGCAACCTTACAGCTTAATTTTGAAACAACCCGGGACTACTTTCACTTCTTGCTGTTTACAGGTTTGAGACGGCGTGAGGGAGCGCGTTTGAAATGGACTGATGTTGATCTAGTGGATCGATCTTTCACCATTGAAGACACAAAAAACAAAGAGCCTCACACGTTGCCCTTATCCAGTTTCTTATGTGATCTACTGAAACGGCGGCATCTAGCTAAAGAAGACGAATGGGTTTTTCCAAGCCCACGAATTGAAAGTGATTCATACCTACAAGAACCGAGAACAGCAGTAGCCAGAGTTGCAGAATTGGCAAACGTTCCGTTCACGTTACATGATTTACGTAGAACGTTTATTACCATCGCTGAAAGCTTGGATATACCCGGTTATGCACTTAAACAACTTTTAAATCATAAGAATCCAAATGATGTGACTGCCGGTTACATCGTCATAAACATAGATAGATTGCGTGAGCCTATGCAAAGAATCACCAACTATATGATTGAGAAGATAACCAATGAGCATTAGCTTTACGGAAGCCTTTGATTATTACAAGCCAACAGTCGACAGGTTGCCTGAACACCTCGCATGGCGAGTAGGGCATGTCGAGCAGCAGGCAAACTGGCTCATAAAAGAGCGTACACAAGAAGAATTAAAAACCATCTTAGTTAAAGCGGATGAATGGCTACGCCTACACGTCCCTTTTACTAGCAAGATCATGAAAAAATTTGCGGCTAGATTAGATGAGGATGGCGGTCTCTACACAACCGATTCCATGGGACTTTTCCATTCTCGTGATGAACTTGATTTAGCTGATATCAAGGGTGTAACTAATTTAAGCTGGAGTGAGTTTTTCGCTATTTTGGCGCTTGCCAAATTAGGTATGGTGATCACAATTGGAAGCAAACCTTTCATGTATGACCCTAAGCCGAAAGATTTTATTGTCGCTGAATTACAACGTGATCAATCAGGATTTTATGCCAGGCATAAAGATGAGTGCTTACTTGAATCGGTAGAAGCTATTGCCTATGCACAAGCCATTGCTCTAGAAGAGGACAAAAAACTCAAAGATATCGCTCGGGGTAGAGCCGCAGGGGAAACAAAAAAACAGTCATACCATGCGCTCAAGCAATATGTAATTGATCGATACAACGAAGCGGATGTAACGGTAAGTGACAGAGTTGTAGCCAAAGAGATTTACGATCAAATGCCAGATTCATTAAAGTCTGGATTCAATACTGTTGAACCAGAAAATACTATCAAAAGCTGGTTTTTAAAATACCGCCGAGGCGAGCTTAAAGATATAACTCCCTACCCCCCTAAAAGGACCTAATGTAAATTACGTAACGTAGTTTATAAACTGCGTTACGCTGTTCCTACCTATCGTTTGCAATAGAAATAACAATGGCACCGTAATCTAACAACGGAGGCTATATGCAAACACAACTTCTCAATACTCAACAAGCAGCTAGTTACCTTGGTGTAAGTAAGGCATTTCTCGAGCGTGACCGCTGGGCCGGTGCGCGAGTGCCATTTATAAAGATAGGTTCTAGGGCGGTTCGTTATCGAGCGACTGATTTAGAGGCGTATATTGAAAGCCGTATAAAGCATTCAACTTCTGAATAACGTATACGGGATTTTCGGTATGTTTGTTTATCTCGTTACGTATACGGCATTTATTTCGTATACGGGGTTTCTGCTAACCCAGTTCTTCCGTATATGTGCGGTTGCCTCTAATGCCAAGCAAAGCGATACCTTTAGGTTAAAGTTCGGTCAATTTAACCTAAGCGTAAGCGAAAATGTTAACCGAACTACCAACCGAACTTCGGTTGGCGATCAACCTAAAGGTTCGGTTAGTTCGGTCTTAAACATAGAGTTAGTTTCCAGTTTAAATTGTTGCTCTCACTCCAGGTATAGCGATTCTAAACCCGGGAATTCCCTTATAAGGGAAATAACCCGGGCTCCACCCGGAAAATCACATCCGCACTTCGTATCTTATCTTTATAAGGGATTATCCAATCGGGTTATCTCTCAGCTTTTCTTCAAAACATTTTTTCTACTTCATCTTAGATTCTCAAGGTATTAACCATGACTTCCAATCAATCACATGGGATTGATCCCTCTTTTATTTACGCCGATGGTTTAACTGGGCGCGATATTTTAAATGCTAGAACTGCGATGCCTGAATCTGGCAGAGACAAAGCGCTCAGCGAAGCTGGGCGTAATAGGCTAGTCAGGGCGTCCAAAAGTCCGACACCTAAGAAAACGGTCATTCAGCGTGATTTATCGACCTATGAGCCAATAGTTGAGATCGATGACATCAAACCAAAAAACGATGAAGAGCCTGAGCGTAGAGCAGGGCAGTTTACGGTCATTCAGGAACGAGAATGGTCTGGTGAGATACGGGTTCGAACAAAAACTGAAATGCCCTTATCAAAACCTCCTGCGCAGGGAGGTGATCGGATTAGTAAAATCTTAAGTGATCGTGGTGCTAGGCAAATTGCAGATAGCTGTCATTTTATGTCGAAGAAAAAAGGCGGATATCAAACGTTTATTACGGCGACATTCACGCCTGAAGCGAGAGCCAGGATTAAGCGTAGAAAATGTCGAGAAATGAGGTGTGTTGAAACGGAGACTGCTGATTCTAAAATCAGTTTTTCCGTAGAGATTAAAGAGGCGCATACGGCTGTTGGTTTTGATGATGGTGTATTTATACCCATCGAATATTACTGGGAATCCGGTATACAAGCCGAAGTAACGCGATGCATGGATGCCCTTAACAAAATGTATGTACGAGGCTGGAAGAAAGAGAGTTGTGAAAAAGTGCCAAGTTCTGCGCCGGTGCTGGGTCGTAAAATTGGGAAGCATAAACAGGGTAGGTCAGGGCCGTATACAAAAATTGATTATGAGCGTGAAAAGCTCTGTTATTGCTGGGTTGTTGAGATTCCAGCGAATGCTGACGGTGAAGAAAACCCACATGTTCATATTATGATGAATTGGCGCATTGATAAGCAGCACTGGGCTGATTGGCGAGAGCGTTTAGAAAGTATCTGGGGGAATGGGTATTTCCATCTTGAGAAAATTAAATCCCCTGAATATGCCGGTGCGTATATGGCTAAAGCCGCAGGCTATTTAACGAAAGGGGCTGAAGATAAAAGCCAAGGTGAGGTTCGTGGTAATCGTTACGGTATTAGTAAGCCTGCTAGGGCTCCAGACTGGTGTACCTTAGGTGAGTTTGAGTTAGGGGTTATGGGACGGTTAATTGCCGACATACACGACCATATGAGCTTTAAGTATGGCGAGTTGTACGCAGAGCGTAAGCATCTCAATAGATCATTAGAAAACACACCTAAGAAGTATGGAGCGCTGCGCAAACAAATAGGGCAACGATTGGCCGAAGTTCGTAAGAAAATTAATGATCTACCCGTTAGAGCGAGTAAGTATCAGTTGGTGATAAAGAGCAAAGAGTACTTTACGAAGTTTTGGGGCTGGGCCTGTGGGAAGGGGTGGGATCCTTATATTAGACCGGCCTCACAATGGTTAGCTGAATTTAATAAAAGATTGTATCAAAGGAAAAAGAGACGTGAATTAATTACCCGAAAAGGGTGGAGTGATCATGAGTGGGTGGGCGCTCTTCGGGATTATCAGCGGCTTGATGAGGAGGTTGAGCCTGAAGGTGTTCCTTTGGATGAATACGATCAAATGGTGCCGTAGTTTTGTTTATAAAGTGTATAACCCCTTACTTAACTTGGCACGTTTAAAGGCAATGTTTCGATCTATCCTGACAGTCCGCTTTGTGCCAATAACGGCCACTCAATGCCAGCAAACATTGCGGAAAAATGTCCAGGTTGATTGCTTTTGTTATGCATATCCCTACTTCTTAATACAATAATTCAATGCCAAATATGGCGGGATAATTCCAACCGGTTGCCCCTTTCCTTCCCAAGATGTCATTTCCGTTGAATTTACATGCCATGAAACTCCATGTACTGAATTTCGTTTTGGCCCCAGCCCAAAATTGGGTCCAGTATTATCCATAGCCTGAGGTGTATTGTGCTGGTGCTTTGGCATTTGCTGAACAGATAACTTCACATTCTCAACACCACCTATTTCCCCGATTGATTTTCTACTTAAACCTCGCCCATTGCCTGAACCAACGATAAATCTACTCTCTGCTTCTTTATACTTTTCCCAACCATTAGGACAATTAACCAATTCAAAAGCAACAACGGCTCCTTTTGGTATTTTTATCCGGTCATTCTTTATAGATTCAATCTCAGCCTGCAAACATTTTATAGCCTCTATGTTTAACTTCTCACCAGAACAATCTTTTGCATTTGAACTAATAGGAAACATCAAAAAACTGAATAACAGCATTATAAGTATTGAAACTTTCCTATCTTTCAACTTGGCATTTTGTTGGTTGGTATCTCCAGTCTCCAGCACATTCATCCTCTTCCTCCTCAAAGTCACCCACAGAAATATCAATTGGTTTTTCCTCAACAATTTTGACGGAAACCACATTACTAAGATATTCCCGTTCCTCCAACACTACTGGTACCTCTATCTTTTTTTCAACCTCGGCGGTCTTTTTATCAAAGTAGACAAACACACTCCAAAATCCAGCACATATAAGACCTATACCTGTTGCCCACCATACAAACCTTTGTGCTATGTGAGGGGGATTATTATTACTCATATATTAAACCTGTTGATTTTATGCATAACGTTTAGCTAAGAGGCGCGCGGTAGCGCGTCCTTTCTTAAGCGTTTTGTTAGGCGCTTGTGTCGAATGACAACAAAAATTAAATAAAAACCGAACAAGAACCAGACAATAATTGATAACCTCATTAACGACAAAACGCTAAATGCTGCAATGACCGCCACTAGTGAAGATAAACTCAATATGTCGAGAATCCACGCGTAGTGCTTCCGGTTACTCCTGAATGCGACTGGCAATATGAAACAGACACAAAGAGTTCCCAGAAAGGCATTGGTGTTAAGCCAGGAGGGAATGAGAAACTCTAACGAAGAAAACGCTGCGCCAAGGATCAGGATATCAAATATATCTCGCAGTAATGACTCTGGGGTATAGCGGCCTAATTTCTGATATGTGTCTTCGGACTCAACGTACAATACACAGTGGTAAATAACTAGAAATAGCGCGAGGTAGAATAATGGCGAAGGCCAAGCAGAATGCTCCGTTGTCGGAGCCTCGAATATGACTGCGAAGAGTAGCGCGAAGAGCAACCCCGGATAAATCATATTTCGCATCAATTTCCATATTTTGTTCATAAGACAAACCCTGCTATTGAATGCGCCTAGCAGTGTGTTATACGGACGCGCTGATCCATATAACACGCTTTCCTGGGTGAAAATTTTCTTTAGTAGTTAATATCCTACGGTAGCGGCTCCTTGTCAATTTTGCGGGTAAGTGGGAATCCTGGTCCGTACATTTCCCTATGGACATATTCATATTAGATGCTTTTTTATTTCAATCAAAAGCTTAACTAACAAAGGAGATTATTATCGCTGGTAGATATACAGACCCCGAAAAAACCACTTGGTATTTTGAGTGAACAGCGGAACGAAATGCGCCGCAGGCTCTAAAGCTAAATCACCGAAAAGACCTATATCTACTAGATCCGTTATGGGTCGAAATCTGTCAGGTTACATATAGCTAAGATATTCAGTCGTGTCAGATCAGCTCTGAGCTAATACATATAAAGACTTATGCCGACCTAGAATTGTTTTATATAGTGCCTTACTCTTAGCTTTTCTGGTTTGGTGGCTAATGTTTGTTAAGCCTTAGATCTCAGGGTTTTATGGATTTTCAATTATTAAGGATGATGCGTGAGATATTGGTGGGTTAATCAAAAACAAACGTATAAGCATGAATTCGACGGTGGTTACATGTGGTCACCAAAAACCGCTAAGAATGGTGGCCGAATCGAGTTCTATGACAATATGACGCGAGTTCAGCCGGCGGATGTGGTGTTTTCTTTTAGGGCTGGTTTGATTGTTTCGGTAGGTATTATTCAGTCTCGGGCCTATACATCACCTAAGCCGGGTGAATTTGGCAAAGCTGGTGAAGGTTGGGCTGATGAGGGATGGTGTGTTGAGGTTGAGTACCATGAGGTTTTAAACAGAATAAAACCAAAATCACATATCGATGAGCTTCGGCCGTTACTACCGGAAAAGTATTCTCCATTGAAACCTGACGGGAATGGCAACCAAGTTTATTTGTGCGCTGTTCCTGATGATATGGCTACCTGTTTAGTCGATTTAATCGGTAATGAAGCTAAAGACATCATTAATGGCTTAGATGCTCAATACGCTGCTCATCGAACTGAAAATGAAGCTGAAAAAAGTATCATTGCCGATTCTGAATTACCCAAAACTGAAAAGAATCAGTTGGTGAAATCGCGGCGAGGCCAAGGTCTCTTTCGTTCCCGTCTAGAGCTAATTGAACCTGCCTGCCGTGTAACTGGTATTTCTAATAAAAGTCACTTGATAGCTAGTCATATTAAGCCCTGGTCTATTTCTAATAATCAGGAACGTCTGGATGGTAATAATGGTTTATTACTGGCTCCCCACATCGATCATTTATTTGATAAAGGCTATATCAGTTTCGAAGATAATGGTGACCTTGTTGTTGCAGAGGTTTTCTCGCAGGAAGTGTTGCTTGCTTGGTGTGTTGATATCAGGAATGTGGGTGCTTTCAATGGTAAGCAACGAGAGTATTTGAATTATCATCGTGAGAAGGTTTTAAAGAAATAGTTGATGCTGCTTATTAAAATTAATGAGCCAAAATGGCATGTGGTGCGCTTGGAAAGGTGCCTGCCGTAAGATACAATTAGCGCCTCTTTACGCGTTATAGGAGCGCAAGCTCTAGTCGGGTGTATAGCCAGACTCTAATTTATTGATTAGCTTTAGGTGCGATGGGTTTCGATCTGGACGTCAGTCGTCGGTACCTCCTCCTAAAGTCCAGACCGAAACCCATCGCTATATCTTAGGTAAAGAGCCTTTCACCTTTCAAAAAATTTATAATTTCTATGCTGTACAAGTAGGGAGTACTTTTGTTGTTTGATGATACAAGGAAAGATCATCTTTCAAAGATAGCCCTTGATAAATCCCGTGTAGATCTTAGTTCCCCTATAATATTTCTCTGTGGTGGCCTGGTTGATATAACAAAGCCAGAAACCCTGTCTGTACGTGAAGCTCTCATCGAGCATATAGCCAGCAAAGGTTGCCAGCTATCTGACCAAATCACCCTGGCCGAAGAATTTAAAGATTGGATTCATGACGGTGTATATAAAGACTTATTGGTTTTTGAGGATGATATTGCCCATATATCTTCTTTGATTGTCATTGTATTAGAGAGTCCGGGGGCGTTAGCGGAGCTTGGGCTTTTTGTTAAGAATAAGATTTTAAATAAGAAAATAATTGTATTTGTTAATGAAGATCATTATTCCAGCGATTCTTTTATCAAATTAGGACCTCTTAGATACCTGCAGGCGATTAAAGAAAGAAATGTATGTGCTTACCCGTGGGATACGGATATTTCGAAGCTGGACGCTACTATTAAAGATAGTCTGCCTGAAATGCGGCAAGATTTATTGGACGCTATGGATTCGCAAGACAAAACTGAAGTATTCGATATGGGTAATGATGGCCATATTTCTTTTTTGATTTTCGAAATCATAAAGTTATATCGAGCTTTAGTTTTTAAAGAGATCGAGAGTTATATAAAAGAAATTGGGGTTGAATTGAGCCGAGAGAAGGCAAAAAGACTTTTGTTTTTATTGGAAAAATTTGGACTGGTTAAGTCTATTCGGCGTGGTCATAGTGTCTTTTTTTATGCTGTATCTGATATAAATAAAATCAATTTTGGCGGCCACTTTGATAGGAATGGAGCAAGAATTTCAGCTATGCAGTTTTATGCTCTTAATGAATCTGAATCTAGACGATTTAGGGTTATAAAGACTATAGAGTCTGCAGGAACTGGTGCAGGGAATGCGACAGCATGAATATATTTGCTAGGTTGTCAGAAAAGTTTTCAATGAGAAAAGATGATCTTGTTGAATATGTGATATCTGCGCCTCATCGATATAAGGAGTATACAATCCCAAAAAGAAATGGGCGTGGACTCAGAGAAATTGCGCAACCCGCGAAAGAATTAAAAGTATTGCAGAGAGTTGTGCTCGATGAATATTTTTCTGATTTGCCTATTCATTCCGCGGCTATGGCTTATCGCGAAGGTATTGGCATCAAAGATAATGCAGAGAAGCATTCCCCAAACCAGTATCTGCTAAAAATGGATTTCTCTGATTTTTTCCCGTCTATCAAATCTGAAGATTTTCTCGCGCATGTAAGAAAACATAAGGGCGTTGTGAAAATTGAAGATAAGTTTGCAATAAAAAAGCTTTTTTTCTGGGTTAAAAAAGGTAGTTCAGTTCATAAGTTGAGTATAGGTGCGCCATCTTCACCATTTATTTCAAATACATTAATGTTTGATTTTGACTGCGCTCTTGATGATCTTTGTAAGAATGAGGGTGTAACTTATACACGCTACGCTGACGATATAACGTTAACAACCAACAAAGCAGGGGTTTTGTTTAAGTTTCCGTCTATTGTTGAAAACATATTGGAACAGATCGAGTATCCAAGGCTTACTGTTAATACAAAGAAAACAGTCTTTTCATCAAAGAAAAGTAATCGCCATGTTACTGGGTTGGTGTTAGCAAATGATAATTCAGTATCGTTAGGTCGAGAGAGAAAAAGATATATCAAATCGTTGGTTTATAAATTTTCATCGAGTGGAATGCCTAGTGCTGACATATTGCATCTAAAAGGTTTGCTGTCGTTTGCAAAGCATGTAGAACCAAAATTTTATGATTCACTTGTGAAAAAATATGGTTCGCAAGTTATTCGTAACTTGGCGGAATATTCTGCTTCTGAATAAGCTGATTTATCCAGTGTGTTGGTGGGTCTGTTGTTTTATTACGTTGCAGCGTTGAGGGCACTTGAGGAGTTTAAATTTGAAGCGTCTACAATGTGTCTACAAATAAAAAATTTAGATAAGTTCGAGGAAAGTGTTTTTATGTAACTTGTTGATTTTAATGGTGCCCGGGGCCGGAATCGAACCGGCACGACCGTTAAGTCGCAAG
>Ga0105356_10007174_pt1 | contig 10286 bp, 9 predicted proteins | sample GOMGulsemesocosm_3_FD_83502 | JGI IMG/M metagenome (GOLD analysis project Ga0105356, IMG submission 83502) | Methane-oxidizing microbial communities from mesocosms in the Gulf of Mexico - GOM9D Gulf of Mexico | ecosystem: Environmental > Aquatic > Marine > Cold seeps | place: Gulf of Mexico...
ACAACAATTTCATATTCGTAAACATTTGTTAACCATTAAGTGAACTGGTATTTACACCTAACTATTTATAGGGAGGATTTTATCACAAAACTCTTACTAAACCCATTTAGTGACATTTTGCAGTAAATTACTACCACCAAATTTGCCTTCCATTTTCATAAGTAAAAATTCTTTCTTCTTTTCCTTCAGTATGATTTTTCAACCAAAACAAAGTATTTTTTGGAACATTGTCATATGTTAGTTTATTACTCTTTGCTATTTTTACTCCAGCAGACACCCACCTATTTTCCCAATAAAATAACTCGTACTCCATTCCTGCATAAATTCCATTTTTATCAGTTCTTGGACAATACTGGATCTGAGAAATTTTCTTAGAGGTACCGAAATCTACACCAACCCAAACTTTATCAGACAGCCCTAAAAACAGTTCTTTTGTTTGAGGTATATAGGATCTCAAAATCCCTTTTTTCCTATAGAAACGAGGGTATGTTAATAAATCTGAATCAAAAAGAGTTTCAATAATTTTTTTATCAATTCCTTTAGATCCTAAATATTTATCTTTTCTTTCATCAAAAATATTTTTATTCCCAAAAGCCAATTCCGCCATATCATAATAAAAGCCATCCTTTATTTCTGGATACACAAACCGATAATACCTAAATGCTTTAGCACTTACGAAGATGTTCATAGGACTGACATCCAACACTTCACCAAGTGTAAACAACACTTTTGAGTTTTTAAAGCCTGCATTATTGGCGCCTTCAAACACACCTCCAATCAAGGCTTTTGCTATCTTTTCAAGGTGTGGTTTTGGAGCATGTTTCCTTTTTACAATAACTTTTGTAACTCCTTCTTCTTTTAAATAATTAATTGCCCCTCCCTTTGTCAAAATAAAGGGCAAACTAACAGGACTCAATCCTTCAAATTCTTTTTCAATCATTGCTATATAAACTACTTCTTTTCCTCCAACATCTTTAAAAACTACTTCTTTTTTATTCTTATTCATTAATGCCCAATCTATAGGCACCCAGGTTTTAGGAGTTTTTAAATCAAAAATACACAAATAGGCTACTTCATTCTTTCCTATATCTGTTCTAAGCAACGGAAGTCTTAATGTAAAAGTTTTCATGACTTCCTTTGTAATATCTTTCCAACCAAAAAGATTGAGTTTTCCAATAGGCTTGATACTCTTCTCCGTAAAATCACCCTCGTTAATTATTGTTTTTCGATATACTTTTGTCAATTTTTCCTTGAAAACCAAATCTCCTGGATCTTCAGAAACTCCATTAAAATAAAGCCAATTCCCATCTGTTTTCAAAACTGCATTTGCAACATGATCTTTCCCATTAAACCCAAACTTATTCATCAAGATCTCTGTCACCGGAATACCTATAGACCTCATAGATTCAAGTATTAAATTTGAAATACTTACGCAATTCCCAAACATTTTAGTTTTATACATATTAGCCCCTGTTAAGACTTCAGGAGCATTGTAAAAAGTTTTGGATCCAGTAAATTTTTCTTGCCTCAAAAATCGATTTAACTTTTTGCAAACTACCACAGCATCTGTTTCATTTGCTAGTGTATCTCTAAATTGTTTGAACTCTTCGAAAAAGTATTTTCGCCAAGAATTTGGAACCTGTCGACCACTCCTATAAGGTAAAATATACTCACAAAATTGATCAAAATTGTACTTTTTTGACCAAGGCAACTCCCAGGCCTTAAAAGCGTATTCAATATTCTCTATTAAAAAAGTAGCGGAAATGGTCTTCAAATCATTTTTTATGATTCCATTAGACAATCGAACTTCACCATTTTCTTCTTTGTATTGATAACATATTTTTTTTACACATTCTTTCCTTTGTTCCAGGCTTTTTTCATCAAATACATGAATGGAATCTTTCAATCTCTTAAAAAACGAATTTAGTTTTGAATTTTTAGAAGCATCTACAAATACTTCATAAGGCATCACTTTTCCTATTAAAAAATAGGCTGCTTTTAATTTCAAGCTATCTTTGGGGTTTTGGTAATGTGTTATTACCTTTTTTAATTCTTCCTTATTTTCACCTGACATTTCCAATGCCTGTTTCACATCAGAGGGAACTCCTTGACATGAAAAAAGTTGCATTGTTAGAATAATTGTAACTAAATTTAATTTCATAATTTCTTTTTAATTCGCTATTTTTATTTGAGTCAACTATATATTTAATCAACAACATTACGTCTATTGAACAAACGATAAATAATTCTTCTTATCTAACTTCGAAAATTGATAAATCACAACGTTCTGCAATACAGAAAATCTCGACACAAAAAATACTTAAACCATAAGTATCACAAAAAAATGACTGTAATTCATAAGTATTTACCCAAATACTTTCATGTATTCATAAACAATTTTTGAAATACAAATTTCCTTTTCATTTGTAAAGCTACTTTATATTTCAAAAAAAAAGGAGGGGATATTCGTCTAAAAAGGGTAAGTTTTAATAATTCAAATTGAATTATCATTGTTTTTAATGTGTGCTTTTTTCACAATTGGTCTTTTAAATTAAGAATTTAGCTAAAGTCCCCTTGTCAATTACTTCAAGTAAAAAAAAGCAGTAGTGCCACACATTAAAAACAATATAATTCCTAAAAAACTTGATATTTTCTAATACTGCTCTAACAAATATTGTAACAGATCTGTAGTTGTAACAATTCCAACCAATTCATGATTGTCAACCACAGGCAGTGCATGAAATTCGTTTTGAGATAAAATTTCAGTAACTTCTTTTATAGTTCGCTGTGGGGAAACATGTACTGGTTCTTTTGCCATTACTTGCTCTATACTTAGCATATTGTAAACAGCCGTATCTACTTCTGTTTCCTTAGTCCCATAAGAGTCAACAAAACTAATTCTAAGCAGATCGGTAAGGCTTACGATTCCTATTATGTCTTTATTCCGTACCACCGGAATATGACGAATCTTGTGTTTCGAAAACAATCTTTCTGCATCTGACAATGAATTGTTAAGGTGCAAAGAAACTACATTGGTGGACATGATTTTGGATACGGGCTCTCTTCTCTTCATCTTGACAGTTTTTAAAGTTTACTCTATAAAGGTCATACTTATAACCAATAAATTTTATGATATACATCAGTGTTTTAAAAAAGTTCTTGTAATTCCTTTCCTTTTTACCTTTACAGTAAAATAAAACTAAGTGCCTTTAAAATTTCAATATTTTAAAGTCTTGCTTAAAAAATTGACAGGACTTAAGTGTATATTTGTAAATAGATATTCTTTAATAAAAAGAGCTGCGATAACAATCAAAAGGCATCAAATGAAATTCATAATACTATTCTTTACTCTTAACTTTGTCTTTAGTTCCTGTCAACAAAAACAACAAAATCCAGTTTCGAAAAATAAAACTCCTGAAAATAAAATAATTGGTACATGGAAAATGATATATGCTGAAATTAAGGAAAAAGACTCTCTACAAATTAAGGATATGGGCAAATCAGATTTTGTAAAAATAATCAACGCAACTCATTTTGCTTTTTTCAATCAGGATCTTGAGAACCCAGCTGGGTTCTACGGGGGTGGAGGCACATATAAATTGCAAAACAACAACTATACAGAAACATTAAATTACACAAGTATTGAAACCATAAGAGGTCATAACTTCCCTTTTACTATAGAGATAAAAGGGGATACTTTAATTCAGTTTGGATTGGAAGAAATTAAAGAAGCCAATATAAAACGGTACATTGTAGAAAAATACATTAGAGTATTGGACTGAAACAAGAGCTACTAAACACCAACACCTTTCGTTCTAAAAAACAAATCAACAAAGCAAAACGCATGCCTCGTTAAATTAAAAAACTTATACCTCCTCATTATGAAAAACAAAATTATTGGACTCTTTATTATGGGGATTACCTCCCTTACAATAACTGCATAAAGCGCTAAGGATACACTATCTAAAAAACACAAGAAAAGTAATTTACAAATTGTTGAAACTTCTTGTGGCCAATGTAATTTTGGTTTACCGGGAAAAGACTGTGACCTTGCCGTTAAAATCAATGACAAAGCTTATTATGTTAAAGGCACGGATATTGATGACCACGGTGATGCACATGCTACAGATGGTTTTTGTTCTTCTGTTAGACGTGCTTCTGTAAAAGGAGCCGTAGTGGACAATTATTTTGTCGTTAGTTATTTTAAACTACTGCCTCAAAAAAAAGAAATCAAAAAATGATTTTTATTTTATTTGACGGATACTCATCTATAAAAATTAATTGCACGGATTCTTAATAGGGCTTGTTTTTAATCTACCTAAAAAAAATAAGGAAGTGAGCTTCTCAAAGTAATCACGAACAGGATTGACTCCGTCCTTCCTGATAAGGCTCCGCCTTGAAAATAGAAATTCCTTAAAAAAACAAGAAAGCGAGCTTTTTGTTTTTTTAAGGAATTTCTATTTATTCGTGACCCCGACAGGATTCAAACCTGTAACCCTCAGAGCCGAAATCTGATGCGCTATTCAGTTGCGCCACGGGGCCTTTACTATTCTGCGAATTTAGGAAAGTTTTTACAATTTTTAACCTATAAACAAGTATTAAATAGCATTCGATTTTAAAGTGTGTAAATTCAACATTTTAGAAAGTTGCGCATATATAAATGAGTATCGTGCTTTTAAAACCTCTGGGGTTTCAAAAAAACATTCTATCAACACAGGCAACAACTCGTATTCATTTTCATAAGCATAAATTCTGATATAAGAATCTTTCTTCATTTTCGCTATAAAATATGGAGCACAGGAATTGAGCAGTTCTTGATATTTTTTTAAAAACCTTCTAGCCTCTCCGTAGTTCTTTTTTTAAAAACTAAAATGCAGGCCATGCGTAAACTCATGCAACCCTAGATTTAGATTGTCATTTTCAATTCTTATACCTTCATTAAAACTTTCCCATGAAAATATCAAAACTCCCAATTTAGGATTCGATTCTCCTTGATGCATTTTATTTGTAATTGTTGATTTATAGGCTTTGGGATAAATAATGATCGTATGAAATAAAGGATACAAATAATTCTTGAGGCCAAATGATAATTGTATTGCCATCGCAGCGATCATTATCTTCATTTGACTTGTTACTTCAATAGATGAACCAACAAATTTGTGCTTCCTTACAAATTTAGCTACTCTATGTATAAATAACTTTCTTTCGAAAAGAGACAATTTATTATAAAAAGGAATTTCAATTTCTAAAATACGTCTTTCATTTATTGAAAGCCCCTCATAAAAAACAATTTTTCTAATAAATGAAGTCTAAACAATCATTCAAACCAATCCTAAAAAATCTCAAACCAATAATGACTTCACTACAGAAGAAATTGTTTTTCCATCAGCTTTACCTGATAATTGTTGTGAAGCAATTCCCATCACTTTCCCCATATCTTTCATACCAGATGCTCCAATTTGAGAAATAACTTCAGAAACAACTTCCTTAATATCTTCTACAGACATTTGTTCAGGTAAAAATTGTGCAATAATTTCTGCTTGTGCCAACTCTGGAGTTGCCAAATCTATTCTGCCTTGCTCTGAAAACAACACCGCACTGTCTCTTCTTTGTTTTACTAGCTTTTGCAACAACTTCAGTTCTTGATCTTCTGAAAGCTCTTCTTTTGCTCCACTTTCTGTTTGTACCAATAATATTGCTGACTTCACGGCTCTTAAAGATTCTAATGCTATCGCATCTTTTGCTTTCATTGCAGCTTTTAACTTATCCATCAACTCTTTTTGTAAACTCATCTTTTATAATTTTTATAGTGGTAAATATAAGCAACTACATTTCTAAATACTCCGTATAGATAGTTTCTTTTTCATTTCTCTCCAACCATTGATTAATGAATCAATTGTATATTTTTTTATTAAAGTAGAATTCTACTTTTCACCAATATTCTTATAAACAAAAATTCCCGCCAATAGCGGGAATTTAAATCTTCGGGGTAATTTTTTTAGTCTACATTATCATGTAAAAATGAATTGTTTGACCTTAATTGAATTTCATCATTATCATCAATACTTAACGTTGTTCTCGATTTTGCTGAATCTGATGATTTTGACTCATTCAAATCAATTCCCATTCGTTTGTAAGCTGGTTGTTTCTCTATATCATCAACATTCTGACTTACATTGTTCATAAACTTGTAGTTGAAACTCTTCATTTTCTCTCTTCTCATTTCAGTGCGTTTTTGCAATTCTGAAATTGTCAAATCCAATGGAGATACTTCTTTAGCTTCAAAAACTTCAATTTCATCTACTTCTACTTTAGATTCTGATTTTACAGTAAAAATCAACTCTTCTTCTACCTCTTCAACTTCTTGTGCACCTACAACTTTATGATCTACAACATTGATATCATTTATATTAATAGTTGACGCATTTTTAATTGTTGGTTCTATATCTTCAAAATCACCCAGACTGTATCTTTTTATCGCAGGAGTTTCTTTTTTAACCTCAATAGGATCCTGAACCTCTATGTTTTTAATTTCAGGCACAAGGGTATCTTCTAAGGTATACCTTTTGATTTCAGGTTGTACTTCTTCTAGTTTTGCCTCTTCTTTTTTTACTTCAACTGAATCATAAACATCAATATTCTTAATAAAATCATTTACATCGTCATCTAAATTGAAATAAACTGGTGCTTCTTTTTCCTCCTTTACTTCAACAGCATCTACAATAGGCAAATCAAATAACAAATCCATTTGTACTGGTGTTTCTTCTTTCTCCTCTACAATTCGTTTTTCCGAAACTATTTCCTTGATTACAAAATCTTCAGTATCCAAAGGGATTACCTTATTTACTACAGGTTTTTTATCTTCTACCTCTTCATAAACAACATCTAAATTCTGAATAAAACTCGTTGTTTTTATAATCGCATTTGGCACCTCTTCTTCTTCTTCTCCTAAAAGGTGAACAATCTTTTTTTCTTCAACTGGCACTTGAGCTTCTCTCTCTGAAATGGCTTGTTTTAGTGTGTTTTTTTCTTCAAAGTCATACACTGCTTTTTGTTCATCTTCTAAAGTATGAATGATTCTTTTTACTTCTGTATTTGTAATATCACATTGTTGATCTGCGGCAAAACCTGTAGCTACTACAGTAATTGCTATTTCATCTTCCAAAGCTTCATCTTCACCAACACCCATAATAATATTGGCATCGTAACCTGCTTCTATTTGTATAAAATCATTAATTTCTCCTATTTCATCTAAAGTAACTTCTACACGACCAGAAATAATTAACAACAATACATTTTTTGCTCCTGTAATTTTATTGTCATTTAGCAACGGTGAATCCAATGCTTTTACAATTGCATTCTTTGCTCTATTAGCCCCTGCTTCTTTTGCAGACCCCATAATAGCGGTACCACTGTTAGACAATACCGTTTTTGCATCGTGTAAATCAATATTTTGCTTGTAGTGATGTGTAATTACTTCAGCAATTCCTCTTGATGCTGTCGACAACACTTCGTCAGCTTTTGAGAAACCTGCTTTGAAACCTAAATTCCCATATACTTCCCTTAATTTATTATTATTAATAACAATTAAAGAATCTACATTTTGCCTCAATTCATCAACACCTTTTTGAGCTTGTTTTGTACGCATTCTTCCTTCAAACTGAAAAGGCATAGTTACAATACCTACTGTTAAGATATCCATATCTTTGGCTATCTTAGCAATAATAGGAGCTGCCCCTGTTCCTGTTCCTCCCCCCATACCTGCGGTGATAAAAACCATTTTTGTTTGCGTAGTAAGTACTTGCCTAATTTCTTCCAGGCTTTCAATTGCTGCCTCTTCTCCAATTTCAGGATTGGCCCCTGCACCCAAACCAGATGTCAAGGAAACCCCCAATTGAATTTTATTTGGAATTGGACTGTTTTCTAGCGCTTGTGCATCTGTATTACAGATTACAAAATCTACGCCTTTTGTATTTTGCTGAAACATGTGGTTTACAGCATTACTACCTCCTCCACCGACTCCAATCACTTTAATAGAGTTGGACTGTGTTTTTGGCATATCAAATGAAATGTTATCGAATTCTGTGTTGCTCATAATAACCGAATCTTTTTGATGATTTTAATGTGTGTTGATATTATTCTTATTTCCTTTGTATCGATTCTTTGTTCCCAAAGAACCTACAATAGTGTTCTATTCTGCGTTGTCTAAAAACTCTCTAAATCTTTCCGAAAATTTTTCAAAAATGGATTTTTTATATATAATTTCCTTTGGAGCTTCTTCTGTGACTTCTTTAATTCCTTCTACTGTGTCTTTACTATCTTCCGTTTCTTCTTCTACCTTCTCACCTACCACAGGGGTTTCACATCTAACTGTTCTTTCCTGCTTCTCCAAGCCCTCCATCAACAAACCAACTGCTGTTGCAAAAGACGGACTGCTTAAAGCTTCATCAGACCCCCCTGCCAAATGTTCATTAGGGTAGCCTATTCTAGTATCCATTCCGGTAATATACTCTACCAACTGCTTTAAATGTTTCACTTGAGCTCCACCTCCTGTCAATACAATTCCTGCAATTAATTTTCCTTTTTGCGTTTCGTGTCCGTAATTTTTTATTTCCAAATATACTTGCTCAATAATTTCCGTTATACGTGCATGTATAATTTTTGAAAGATTTTTAAGTGTAATTTCTTTTGGCTCTCTCCCTCTTAATCCTGGAATGGAAACAATTTCATTTTCTTTGTTTTCTCCCGGCCATGCTGATCCAAATTTCACTTTTAAAAGTTCTGCTTGTTTCTCTATAATAGAACAACCTTCTTTGATATCTTCTGTAATCACATTTCCTCCGAAAGGAATTACTGCCGTATGCCGGATAATACCGTCCTTAAAAATTGCCAAATCTGTTGTTCCTCCTCCTATATCAATCAAAGCGACACCGGCTTCTTTTTCTTCAGTACTCAATACCGCAGATGCTGATGCCAACGGTTCTAAAGTAATTTCTGACAAGTCCAACCCAGCACTCTTCACACACCTTCCAATATTTTTAATAGAAGAAACTTGTCCAACAACAACATGAAAATTGGCTTCCAAACGACCACCATACATCCCAATCGTTTCTTTTATTTGTTCTTGACTATCAACCTTAAAATCTTGTGGTAATACATGAATAATTTCTTCTCCAGGCAACATTACCAATTTATGCACTTGATTGATCAAATCATCAATATCAACTTCATCAATTACTTTATCTGGATCTTCTCTCGTAATATAATCACTATGGTGCAAACTTCTAATATGCTGCCCTGCAATACCAACTACTACATCTTTTATTTCATATCCAGAAACGCTTTCAGCCTCTTCAACAGCTTGCTGAATGGACTGAATTGTTTGCGTAATATTATTTACAACACCTCTTTTTACTCCGAGACTTTTTGCTTTTCCTATTCCTAAAACTTCAATTTTTCCATACTCATTTTTACAACCAATCATAGCTACGATTTTCGTAGTTCCTATGTCCAATCCTACTGAGATATTCCTTTTTTCCATAAGTTAATCCTTTGTACACACAACTTGGTTGTTGTATTTTAAATTAATCGTTTTATATTTCCCTATTTCTTTATCTTGAATTGCTCTATTGTAAAAAGCTTCCAATTTCTTAAATTTCACATTCAAATCTTGAATTTCTCCAATTTGAATTTTCTGATCGTACATTCTTGTTTGTAAAACATACTCTTTGCCGGCAGATTTGTGAATTCCAACAACCAATTTTGTTAAGAAAGCGTCTCCTTTTATCTTGCTTACCAACGAAAAAATATTGGATATATCCTCATCTGCCACACTACCTGAAATCAATAAAACTCTTGCGGAATAATTAACTGACAAAGGCATTTTAATCCCCTGCTTGTCAATATAATAAACTTCCGACCCAGTATTTACTCTAGCTACAGGTGTACGTTGTGTAATAACGGTCTTTACATAACCATCAATGGTCATATAAACTTTGGCATTCTCTACAAGTGAATTTGCAAATACTCCATTTTCCAAACTATGTAAATTTATTAAGGATTTTGCCTTGTTTTTCACTCCTCCGCTTTTTTGTATTAACAATTTATTAACCATTTCGTGAGAAAGGAACAAATTGGCCCCATTTGTAAATTCAACTGGAGTATCCTCCACTAGACGTATTTCATTTCGCTGTCCAGTAAAACCATACAGAAACACCACTAACACTAGCAGAACTAGACTTTTTATATAAGCTATATTTTTTTTCATATGTATCTATTTCTAAAAT
>Ga0105356_10007181_pt1 | contig 10277 bp, 9 predicted proteins | sample GOMGulsemesocosm_3_FD_83502 | JGI IMG/M metagenome (GOLD analysis project Ga0105356, IMG submission 83502) | Methane-oxidizing microbial communities from mesocosms in the Gulf of Mexico - GOM9D Gulf of Mexico | ecosystem: Environmental > Aquatic > Marine > Cold seeps | place: Gulf of Mexico...
GGCGGCGCATGGGTTTGCTACAAAGGTCACTTCTTCGCTGAGCGCGTATTCAAAATCGATGATCCTCTGGGTGCGGTTGCGGTGCACGGTTACGCAGGTGTTTACGGCCTGATCGTTGTTGGCTTCATGCTGTGGGGCTACCCTGCATCAATGAACCCAGACTACGCTCATATATCTCCACTAGGCCAGTTGGCTGGCGCAGCAATCATGTTCGGTCTACTGGGCTTCCTGCCTGGCTTCATCATCTCGAAAATCCTGAATGCCTTTGGCATCCTGCGTATTCCTCGCGGTGTAGAACTGGCTGGTCTTGACCTGAAAGATATCCATACCCGTTACGAAGAGAAAGAAGAGCTTCGTGCAGCATTGGCTAAAGAGCCAATGACCTAACGGTTAATTAAACGAATATTCCTGATAAGAGAATAGGAGAAGGATTATGTCTACAGGACTTGAAAGCTGGGCTAACCCTGAAACAATCGGTGCAATCTATCCGTTTGTAGGGTCTGAGATGTTAATGTTTGGTCTGCTTCTGGCAAGCTGGTTACTATGGCACATCGTGTGTTCAGTAATCGAAAACAACGAGCTGACTGAAGACCTTAGCACTCTGGCTGGTAAGCCATTACCGGGCGAAGAGTACGGCGATAATTAATATTACCTACCCTTAACCGGGACTAGAAAGATAAAAGCCCTCTGCATTAACGTGCAGGGGGCTTTTTAGTTTACGCATGAAAAAACCATCTAACGACGGCTTACATCCAACTTCCACTGAATATAAAACCCTAACTATCAACAAAACTTTCACACGACATGTTTTCTTAATATCAGCTATCAAAAAATAACGGGCATAGAAGGTGAAAGAGAAAACAATTTGAAGCTTAAGAAGTTTTACTTATAGAGAGCGCTGAAAAACATAGAAGAAAAAGGCAGGGAAAAATAATTTTTGGCATCAAGTAGACTGAGCCACTATCACCACAACCAAGCGGCACCTCTGACACCACTAGAATCACCGTATTCAGCACGAAGCAGCTTTGTCTCCACATGATCTGTAAAGATATATCGACCCCAGCGCCGCGGCACCTCTTCATACAAATAGTCGATATTAGACAAGCCACCACCTAACACGACAACGTCGGGATCAATCACGTTGATCACCGTCGCCAAGGCCGCAGCCAACAACTCGCAATAGTCATTCAGCGCCTCTATCGCTAAAGGCACACCATCCACTGCAGCTTGCGCTATTTCAGCAGCCAAAAGTTTTTGATTTATCTCGCCGTAATAACTTTTCTCAAAGGCAGGCCCCGACAGCCAAGCCTCAACACAATCATAACGACCACAATAACAGGCTCGCGACTGATGACGATCAAACGACGCGAGTAGAGACGGAGGCATGGGATTATGCCCCCATTCCCCTGCAATGCCGTTAGGGCCCATTAGCAGCTGTTTATTAATAACAACGCCGCCGCCAACACCCGTGCCAAGAATTACGCCAAACATACTCCCATAGCTTTCAGCTGCGCCATCCTGAGCTTCAGACAAGGCAAAACAGTCCGCATCATTCGCAATACGAACATTTCTTTTTAGCAGGCGTTGTAAGTCTTCACGTAAAAGTTGTCCGTTGAGGCAGGTGGAGTTGCAATTTTTCATCCGCCCACTAACTCGAGAAATAGAGCCGGGTGCAGCAATTCCCACAGGGAGCATTAAGTCTTTCACTAAGCATTTAGTTTCGAGCTGACTAACTAATTCAGAAATTGCATCTAAAGTGGCTGGATAATCCTGCTGCGGAGTTGAAAGCCGCTGCCGACTTAAAATCTCTCCATTGCCTGCCAGCACAACACCTTCAATTTTTGTACCGCCAAGGTCGATACCAATACGCACAACAACTCCTGCAATCTAAAAAATCGTCAGTAACGCAACCAATATCATACACACCACCAAGCTGCGCACCATCAACCTCTGTAATGCTTGTAGCTGTCCAACCCGCTCTTCATCGCTGTCAGTACTAAATTGAGACTCACTTAGCCCTGCGGCAGCCAACCCTGATTGAAACAGCACCGCAGCCGTCGACATTGTGTAATCAAGCATAATGTCCAGCAGCGCTTTAAAACACAGAGCAAAATTGCCGGCAATGGCAAACGTCACCACTAACAGACGAGCGGGCAGCCATTCCAACACATGCAATAACTGTAATGCCCCTTCACTGCCGTCTTGTCTCACTCGCGCCTCATACAAGCTTAACAACCGCAAGAAAAGCGCGGCCAGCGGCCCAGCCAGCAAATACCAGAAGATAATCACAAACACCTGTTCAAACCATTGGTAGAGAAAACCCTGACAAGTTGAAGCATGCAAGCTATTACGGTCATCCGCCGTAAAACCTAACTCCAGATTAAACTGCTTTTCAGCGTGATGATAAGCGGATTGAAAGTCGCCACTACGCCAGTGTTGCTCGTACTCTTTTAGCTGCTCGAACAAATTAACCCGCCCCAAGGCGTAGGACAAAATAAGCACCTGCAACAACACGCCCGCAAAACCGAACAACCAGTCATGTGTCATACTCAAGACCACTGAAACAATAAAAAGTGGTATCAACAAAGTTAACAGCATGGCTAATCGCGGCCATTCTTGCAGTCGCTTTTTAAGGCTATCGCAAAGTTTAAAAAACCAGCTGTCATGACGTGTTCGAAAATGCCAGCCAAGCACTTTGTAAGCACCAACTGTTAACACTAAAACCAGAAAAGTCATATTTATCTCACCTTGATTTTCTACAACAAACCACGAAAATAACTCCAATCAAACGCCTCACCCGGATCCGTTTTTCGTCCCGGCGCAATATCACAATGCCCCGTTATACGCTCAGGAGTAAGCTTGTTGTAGGTACGCATCAACAGATTGCCAACCATCGCTAATCGTTGATATTGAATCGTCTCATAAGGAATATCGTCCGCTCCTTCGAGCTCGATACCAATGCCAAAATCGTTACAGTTTTCTTCATCAGCAAAGCAAGAGCTGCCCGCATGCCAGGCACGTTTATTAAAGGGTACATACTGAATTAGCCCTCCATCACGGCGAATCAAAAGGTGCGCAGAGACTTCAAGACCAGCAATTTTTTGAAAATAAGGGTGATGTTGAGAATCTAGCTGATTGGTAAACAGTTGAGAAATATAGGGGCCACCAAACTCGCCCGGCGGCAAGCTGATATTATGAACCACTAATAAATCAATACGACCATCGGGACGATCATTAAAATTAGGAGAGACTATGCGCTCCGCGGCATTAAGCCAGTGTTCCTGAATAGAAAGGTGCACCTCAAATTCCCGAAAAGGTTAGTTAAATGCACAGTACCCCATCAATCGGAGCCCATCAATCCTTCATTTCACGCAGACAACCAATAACCGACTCCAGCGCACGATCAAATAGCAATGCGTTATCAAGCATTGAAATAGCACCATTTTTCACCGCCTCAATCAGGCTTGAGCGCGTATGCTCAGCCACCTTAATTCCCACCCGGTTTACGAAGATATATTTACCACTGGCACGAATAATCGCGGCTAATTTACAACGTGACTTCTCACCCGTATTTTTTACAAATTCAACCCAAGCACCGACCGCCATCGAGTCTACAATCTCTACATCGTTGTCATCAACGTCGGCGATATCTGCCTCCTGAGCATCCAGGGCCTTTAACTCCGGTGTTTTCAGTATAACCGGAGCAGCAGGTTCGACAGATGCGGACTGTAACTCTGTATCAGCAGCATCCGAAAAACTCTCGTCAGCTGAATGCTCCGAAGTTACATTATTATTTTCTTCACTGTCCCTGCCCCTCAGACAAGCCATGTGCTCGCCTTCAAGTTCGGAGAACAACTCACGCATGCGATTTTTACTGAAGGAAATTGCGCTCAAGCCTTCACGTAAACGTTGCAGTAAAAAGGGAATCATTTTCAACAGCTCGCTGCGACGCCCAAAACTAGCATCCCTATCGACACTCCAAATCAGATCATCAACGACCTGAACGGCGCTATCCCACGCCTCACATTCTGTTCCCTGCTTAACATAAAGCAGGAACAAATAATTCGCCCAACCTTCTCGGAACAATGCCACGACCGCATTTGGTAATGACTTACCCGCCGCGCGTTCATTTATTAAATTACCAACGTCAATGCGGGCCCGTTGAGTTTTGCCCAAGCCTTCTTCCGCATCGCGAGTACGCCGTTCAATCAAATCGGCTTTACGTCGCCCTGCACCTACAAACTGACCAAAGTCGTCCAATAACGGCGCAAAAATTCCAACATCATTATCAAACTCATTAAGTACACTATCGACAATTTCTCTAACTTTATTAAACAGTGCGTCTCGTTCGACATCTGCGGGTTCATTCCAACTCAAAGCCGCTTTAGCCAACTCATTAAGTAATTTACGCGCAGGATGTGCCCCACGACTGAAAAAAGCCTTATCGAGCAACGCCACTTTTAACATGGGAATCTGCAAACGCCCCAGCAAAGCCTTCATTGGCATCGGCAGACTATGGTCGTCGAGAATATACTCGAACAGCATTGACACCAGGTTAATAGAATCATCATCGACACGGCCTACGGCTTGCGGTCCACCACTGCCATCGACTAAATGATGCAAGGCTTCTCGAACATCAATATTCTCAGCCTGCTGGGTTCGCTGACTGTTTGTTACGTCACGCTGATGCTGTACCGCCGACAACATATCCACCAATACAGCAGGGCTTAATACTGGGCCACTGTCAGCCACGGGCAAAAAGTCACTCTGAACATTTGCCTGACGAGATCTATTAGCTAATAGATCTCTGAGCAGACTAAATACTTCATTTTTTTGATCTTCTTCGCTTTCCTCGCCGCCTCCGGCCTCATCTAACGATGTTTTTTCTAATGCCGCACCAGCCTTGGTTTTCTTAACTCGTAACGGTTTAATTTGCGGCAGCACACCTGATTCTACTAACGACTGATTTGACCAGCTGTAAAGCTCTTCAAGCTCACTGAGCACAAACTTTTCAAACAGTTTGAAAACAACAAGCTTGGCGCGGATATTCAACTCCAATGGCTGACAAGCCTTTTGGAATATCTCGCTAAGTTTATGGGGTCCGAGAGGGTTGTTTATTTCGTTAACTTTAAGATTATTAGTTAGCGAATCCATACGCTGGATCAACTGCTGCAGAGAGCCCGCAAACAGATTATTCACTTTAGACGCCATACCGCTTATAGCGACACTTTCTTCCAGGTCGTCATCCCCCATTAGCGACAATGAATCACTACTCTGAGTCACGACACCTTTTACAGGCTGCTGAGCTGAAGAACTCTTGTAAAATAGCTTAAAGCTTTCGTGAAAAGCCGCGGTGAAAGACTTATCTATAGCCTCGCGCTTAATACGCACTGCGCGCATAGAATCAAAGTACATGGTTCGCTCAGCACTATCTTCTGCCTTATCAGCCAGCTCAAAAAGCGCATCATCAGTATTATCAAACATACCAGCTAACAGGCTGGCTAATTGCTTGTTCGCCTGACTACGCACTTTTTTCAGCGGCTCAGGCAACAAATCTATAGAAGTCACATTCATAGGACGCGCACTTTTCAACTCAATTCCCATTATCAAAGACTTCGGCGCAAACGCACCCAAGAGACATTTACTAACTCTTATTAAACAACAAAAATCTCGCCGATAAAAAACCAACAAGAACTGTTACCCGTTATTACTTACGCTCGCATCATAGGTCATCTTCATTAGAAAAAGCCCATTTTAACATGTTGTTTATACAACCAACCAAGTGAAGGAACTGGGCTTGCAAGCACTAAACTAGTATAGTTCAAAGCGCAAATTTTACCGTAAAACCACGACATTAGCATGACCAAAGCAACCTATGGATAACTCGCAACAACCGGCCCCAGGAAAGAAGCTCGGCAAAGGCATGTGGATAGCAACCTGGATAGCTGGCTTACTGCTGCTAGCGATGTTTTTTGCTGATCAGGAAAAAGGCTGGATCAACCCCAATCAGACACCGGAGTTTCGCACCACACAAACAGGTGCTCAAGAAGTTATTTTGCAGCGTAACCGGCAGGGACATTACATCGTTTCGGGCAACATTAACGGCAAAGGTGCAGATTTTCTGCTTGATACCGGCGCGACCGATGTGGTGGTTTCCGGCAATATTGCCAAAATTTACGGACTTAAACGGGGATATCGCAGCATGGCCATCACCGCTAACGGTAATGTAACTGTTTACGCAACGCGTATCGACCAGCTCACCATTGGCAACATTACCCTGCACCAGGTACCCGCCAGTATTAACCCAGGCATGGACGATTTAATCCTGCTGGGCATGAGCGCCCTAAAACAGGTAGAATTCAACCAGCGCGGCGACACTCTGACCCTTAAATATTACCCTAATCAATAGTTTTACAGCCCTTATGACACCTGAAATAATTTCCGCCGCCATCCAACAAAACGTAACGCTCGCCCTCGCTGAAGACATCGGCAGCGGCGACATTACCGCCCAGTTGATTGCTCAAGACACCCTTGCCGAAGCCACCATTATCACTCGTGAGCCAGCCATCCTGTCAGGCATTGACTGGGCCAATGAAGTTTTCAAACAGGTTGATCCGACAATAACAGCACACTGGCATTTTGCCGATGGCGACCCTGTGGCCAGCAATCAAACACTGGTGACCTTAACAGGCTCCGCTCGCTCATTATTAACGGCTGAGCGCAGTGCCATGAACTTCCTGCAAACGCTGTCAGCCACCGCAACATTGTGCGGCCATTACGCCGCTTTGGTAGTCGACACTAAGGTCAAACTACTGGATACGCGTAAAACCATTCCAGGCCTACGCATTGCACAAAAATATGCCGTCAGCTGCGGCAATTGCTTCAACCACCGCATTGGTCTGTATGACGCATTTTTGATCAAGGAAAACCACATTAGCGCCTGCGGATCAATAGCTCAAGCAGTGGCTACCGCTCGCACTAACGAGCCGGACAAGCCTGTGGAAGTTGAAGTCGAGACACTGGTTGAATTGGAACAGGCATTAACAGCCGGTGCCGATACGGTGATGCTGGATAATTTCAGCCTGGATGATATGAGAACCGCGGTAGCAACCACCAAAGGCCGCTGCAAACTGGAAGCCTCTGGCAACGTCAACCAACAAACACTGTTGCCGATTGCCCAAACTGGCGTTGATTATATTTCTATTGGTGCGCTAACCAAAGACTGCAAGGCGATTGATCTGTCGATGCGGTTTTTTTGAAGCCCTCAGAACCCAACCACTTTACAAATACCAACATGCCCCACTACGAGGCACCCTAAATCCCTTCTGCGCAGCCGAGCACTTCAGACTTTAATCAGGGAAAAGTAAGAAGTGCTTGAGGTCTAGCCGCCTTTTGACTTTATAAAGCGCGCCGAGCGCAGGGCATTCCGCGCAGATAAACAGGCATAGAGAGCAACGAGAGATTAGTAACTCCCCCCCGAAACCTAGGATATAAACCTTAATACCTGACTGAAAAAATATCTCTCACTTCGCTCGAGATAACAATGCCTTAATAATAGGCTGATTTGCCTCAGGAAAGCCGTATTCACAGAGCGCTTCGGATGCCACCCAGCGAATCGGCTGCTGCTCACGACCATAGGCTTCACCGGAAAAAGCAGTCACAGACCAAACATCCAAAAACACCTGTTTGTCAGAGTAATCATGATGAATTCCCAACAGCGGCTGGCAGGCCACCAACTCAATACCCAGCTCTTCGAAAAGTTCTCGCTCAAGCGCCGTCTCAAGGCTTTCATTCGCCTCAACCTTACCGCCGGGAAATTCCCACAAACCGCCCTGATGTACATGATCAGGACGCTTGGCGATAAGGATATGACCCTCGCTATTAATAATCACCGCAACGGCCACATGCACTCGCATCCTCATAACGGAAGCATCAATTAAGAGCGGTAATCCGCATTAATGGTGACATAATCATGAGACAAATCAGTCGTCCATATCGTTTCACTGACGGCACCACGATTCAACTCGACACGAATCAGGATTTCTTCCTGATTCATCACTGCCTGCCCCTGTTCTTCGGTATAACTGGTTGCTGCACCACCGGACTCAACAATACACACATCATCCAGATAAATATTAATTTGACTGACGTCCAGATCCGTTAAACCGGCACGCCCGACCGCCGCAAGAATCCGCCCCCAGTTAGGGTCACTGGCAAACAAAGCAGTTTTAATCAGCGGAGAATGAGCAATGGTATAGGCCACCTGCAACGACTCATTGCCCGTTTGACCGCCATCGACGGTCACAGTGACAAACTTGGTGGCGCCTTCACCGTCACGCACAATGGCATGGGAAAGCGTCTGCAACACCGAGGTCACAGCATCAACAAAAGCCTGATAAAGCGCAGCATTATTTTTATCAATGATCGGCGCCGCACTAGCTCCAGAAGCAATCAGCACACAGGCATCGTTGGTTGAAGTATCGCCGTCAACGGTAATGCGATTAAAGGACTTATCCGCGGCTAGCGAAACGATTTCCTGCAATAACGACTGCGGCACATCGGCATCCGTCGCAACATAGGCCAGCATCGTCGCCATATTTGGGCAGATCATGCCCGAGCCCTTGGAGATGCCGGTCACATTAATCGTTGCGCCTTCATAATCAAAGTTGGCAGAGGCGCCTTTAGGACGCGTATCGGTGGTCATAATGCCTTCAGCAGCATCAACCCAGCCATTTTCAGTTAAGGCGTCGTAAGCAGCCGGAATGGCATCAACAATAGTGTGTACGGGTAATTGCTCACCAATCACGCCGGTTGAAAAAGGCAGGATTTGAGGCGATGTTATACCCGTGTTTTCAGCCACGCCACGACAACAGGCCAAAGCATCAACCATGCCCTGCTCGCCGGTACCTGCGTTGGCATTACCGGTGTTAATTAGCAAATAGCGCGGTGATGTTTCTGCCATATGCTGTTTAGCGACGGTAACCGGTGCCGCGCAAAAGGCATTAAGAGTAAAAACCGCCGCGGTACGGCACTGCTCAGACAATTCAAATAACACCAGATCCTTACGACCCGGCTTTTTAATGCCCGCACAGGTAGTGCCAATACGCACACCGGCAATAGCGGTCATTTTAGGAAAAGTATCGGGACCAACGGCCATAATTCGCTCTCTTCAGGGTTTTCTTTTATGAAAAAGGCCGGATTAAACCAGCCTCTCATTAATCAATTAACAACTAAGTGCGGTTAGGCGGTTTTCGATAAGCTTCCGCAACACTGCTTGTATTTCTTGCCAGAGCCACAGGGGCAAGGGTCATTACGCCCAACCTTGGAACCATCGCGCACAAAAGGTGCGGCAGAACCATCCGCCAAAGCCTCAGGCTCTTGCGCCGGCATAGCAGACGCATCATCGTGCTTATATTCCATTTCCTGCTGCGCAGCTTGTTCACGCTGGCGTTCCAATGCGTCAACATCGGACTCTTCACGAATCTGCAAATGCGCCAAAATACGGGCCACATCGTGCTTAAGATTTTGCAGGAAGCCTTCAAATAAAGAGAATGCCTCACGCTTATATTCCTGCTTCGGATTTTTCGCTGCATAACTGCGCAGACCAATGCCCTGACGCAGGTGATCCATGGTAGAAAGATGCTCTTTCCACAACATATCCAAGGTTTGCAACATCACCTGTTTTTCAACGCTGCGCATTACTTCGGCGCCCACGCTGACTTCCTTAGCTTCATAAGCCGCAGTCACTTCGGCAAAGATCTTTTCGCGTAGCGTGTCCTCATGCAAGCTGTCGTCTTCATCCAACCACTGCTGAATCGGCATTTCCTGACCAAATTCAATGCGCGTTTTAGCTTCCAGTCCAACGATATCCCACTGCTCCTCCAAACTTTGCGGTGCAATAAATTCATTAATGACATCACTGACTACTTTTTCGCGAATCGACTCGACGATATCAGAAACATCATCAGTTTCCATCAGCTCATTACGTTGCTGGTAAACCACTTTACGCTGGTCATTAGCGACATCATCGTATTCGAGTAATTGCTTACGAATATCAAAGTTATGACCTTCAACTTTACGCTGTGCTTTTTCAATGGCGTTGCTGACCATACGGTGCTCGATGGCCTCGCCTTCACCCATACCCAACGCTTTCATCATGCTGCGTACTCGCTCGGAGGCGAAAATGCGCATCAGATTATCATCCAAAGACAGGAAGAAGCGTGAAGAGCCTGGATCACCCTGACGACCAGCACGACCACGCAGCTGGTTATCAATAC
>Ga0105356_10007182_pt1 | contig 10277 bp, 8 predicted proteins | sample GOMGulsemesocosm_3_FD_83502 | JGI IMG/M metagenome (GOLD analysis project Ga0105356, IMG submission 83502) | Methane-oxidizing microbial communities from mesocosms in the Gulf of Mexico - GOM9D Gulf of Mexico | ecosystem: Environmental > Aquatic > Marine > Cold seeps | place: Gulf of Mexico...
TATAGGGATAATAAGGACAGAAATTGCGGTAATTGTGAAAAAACGAAATAAATAATTCATAAATTAAGCTTAACTTAAAACAGCCAACTCTCAAGTCATCTATATGACTTGGATTTCGAAAGGTAAAATAAGATAACTAAGGTCATAATTTTGTTGATACTCTTGACCTAGAATAAAAAAGAGGAAGCATAAGCTTCCTCAAAAGTAACCTCTAAGAGGTTAACTAACGCAAGAAATCGTTAAAGTACGTATTTCGCTGAAAATTGCACATAATCTGAGTCAGCATCCAAATCCGCCATTTCAAAATTACCTATTTCTAAACCAAAAGACAATTTAGCGGTGTAGCTCTTAAATACATTTATTCCCCAATGCGTTCTATCAGCGTCGCTCTCTTCTGTTGTAATATTGCCATAAAAGACAGAACTTCGAATATCATTGCTCCAAAAATGACGATAAGCCACCATGAAAGAAGTCGTTTCTTCGACCTCTTCACCAACAAGGTCTTTTGCCGCTGCGACTCCTACATAACGCCCTAAGTCACCTTGATGAATTTGAAAACGGAAATCATCTTTACCGACGGTTTTAATTCTACCAGCGACAGATACGCCCAAGGCACGTTCATCATTACCTGAAACCGTCGTTAAGTTACGGTATAAACCCGCGACGCTGACATTACCCCAATCGCCTTTAAATGTGTATTTAGCCATAACATCTGGAACACTGTCATTTGTTGGATCACCACCGTAAGACTCGGGATTTTCAATGGCTAGTTGCAAATTACCTGAGCTATAACGAATTTGATTATTGCGAACAAAGACTTCTCCGACCATGGGACCCGCAAAATCAGCAGTTTCTGCTAAGGCACTAGTATTCATGAAGGTTGACCACGTTTGGCCTACAAGGATATTTTGGTATTTAATGAAAGCGTGGCGTAGTCTCGGATGAGAAGAATTAGAGATAACCTCGTTACCACCACCACCGTAGAAATCTAGCTCGATAAACCCTGTGACTTCTCCATGAACGTACTTCATGTTAAACCTGGTTTCATTGGTGAAAAATTTAGTCTGTGATGCGTCCTTTTCCAATACAGTACCCGTACCAATCCAGAAGTCCCGATAACCGATATTACCGTCAACATAGCGGGCGTCCATTTTGATGTAACCACCAAAACTTATCTTATCTTCATCACTAATTTTAAATTCGTACGCCGCATTAGCCGTTGCTGTTAACGCGAATAAACTACTGGCTAATAATAACTTTTTGATTCTTATCATGACATTCCCCATTTTTGATGATTAGCCAGAAGTTTTATAATTCATACCACCTTATATAGAAGGTGAATACTTTTGTGGCTATTTTATTTGTTTTCTACACTTCGTTTTTCCTTACCTTTTTCTTTTATTAGGCTAAATCGATCCCATAGGTTTAATTGCTTTATTACCACCTATGGGATCTAGCCCTAATGTCGTTATTGCTCTTGTAAAAAATTATTCTTCAAGCGTGCTTAAATCGCCTTCGTCTTGCCCTAATGCTCTTGCCTTTAAAATGCGTCGCATTATTTTTCCTGAACGGGTTTTCGGCAAAGAGTCAACAAATTCAACGCATTCAGGCATGGCTATTTTCCCCATCTCGCTGCCCACATGCGACCTTAATTCCAGTTCAAGTTCTTTGTCGCCAACGACGCCTTGTTGCAAAATAACGTAAGTGTGAATAGCATTGCCTTTAAGCTCATGTGGTAAACCAACGGCTGCAGCTTCTGTTACTTTTGGATGACTCACTAAGGCACTTTCAATTTCTGCGGTTCCTAAGCGGTAACCACTCACTTTCAGTACTTCATCCATTCTGCCAATAACCCAGATATCGCCATCGACATCCTTTTTCGCACTATCACCTGCAAGATAGGTCCAAGTACCGTTTACATCTTGACTCCAATACAAGTCTTTATAACGTTGTGCATCTTTAAAAATAGTTCTCGCCATACCTGGCCAAGGGTTTTTGATCACCAGTTTACCTTCTTCATTGGCTGCAACCTCTTGACCTTCGTCATCAACAATATCAATAACATTGCCAAAAAAAGGTTTGGTTGCAGAACCTGGCTTTAAAGGTGTGATTGGTAATGGACAAATCATGAAACCACCCGTTTCTGTTTGCCACCAAGTATCGATGATCGGGCACTTGTCTTGGCCAATAACATGATGGTACCAACGCCATGCTTCTGGGTTTATCGGCTCACCAACACTTCCTAATAAGCGTAAACTTGAAAGGTCATGTTTTTGCGGCCAACGTTCACCAAAGCGCATGAGTCCACGAATAGCTGTTGGTGAGGTATATAAAATATTGATGCCGTATTTTTCTACGATTTGCCACCAACGGTTTGGGTAAGGATAATTCGGTGCACCTTCGTAAAGCATAATCGTGGCACCATTAATTAATGGCCCATATACGATATAACTGTGACCTGTTATCCAACCTGGATCTGCGGCACACCACCATCTGTCTTGCGGTTTAATATCAAACGCCATTTTATGTGTGGTAGAGGTATAAACGGCGTAGCCGCCATGAGTATGCACCATGCCTTTTGGCTTACCTGTCGTACCTGAGGTATAGAGAATAAATAACGGATCTTCGGCGCTGGTATGTTCAGTTTCACACTTGGAACCGGCAATAGGTAATGCTTTTAAGTCGTGTAACCAAAAGTCGCGCGCAGGTTCCATTTCAACGTCAAGTTCATTGTTTTTCACACATATACAAACTTCAATGCTCGGCGTTCTAGTCATCGCATCATTGGCGATAGACTTTAAATCGATTTGTTTACCACGACGCCAACCACCATCAGCGGTAATTAATACTCGGCTTTGCGCGTCATCAATACGAGAAGCCAATGCCTCTGTACTAAAACCACCATAAACAACAGAATGAATAGCCCCTATTTTTGCACACGCTAACATTGCGAAGACTAATTCAGGAATTTGCGGCATATAAATGGTGACGATATCGCCTTTTTCAACACCCATACTTTTTAGTACATTGGCAAATTGACATACTTCGCGGTTTAGTCCGTTATATGAAAAGTTACGTACTTGGCCGTTTTCTCCTTCCCAGATAATCGCCATTTTATTACGGTTTGCGTTTTCTAAGTGGCGGTCTACAGCATTATGAACAATGTTTATTTCACCACCATCAAACCACTTATACATAGGCGCTTCGCTTTCATTTAAAACACAATCCCATTTTTTAAACCAAGACAGTGTTTCTGCCTGTTCAGCCCAGAACCCCTCTCGGTCATTGACGGAATAGTCGTACATCGCTTGATAATCAGTGACATTTGCTTGTTCAATTACTTCTGTACTTGGGTAAAAAATGTCAGCTTTTGATGAGTCGTTCATGAATGCTTTCTCCGCTGCTACGCTTTAACAGCTTTTAATTTTTTATGTTGATGACAATAAGATAGAGTTTTTTTTCGAGATGATAAATTAGACCTAAGTCTAAGATTGCAAGTATTTCATTTAGACTTTAGTCGAATACAGTGACCGCTTTTTAGGCTGAAAATGTGCGCTAGATCAACGATTTTATTGAATAAAAGCGTAGGCTAAATTCATAGGAATTAACCAAACGTGTTTGACAAAACCTTTATTATTTTTCCGAATAAAAAATGAAAGGACTTTAGGAGATCATTATGAGCAACGACAAATTATTTACAGCTTTATCAACTAAACAAGAACAATTAAAAATACGTATTGCCGCGATAGAAAGAGACTTTCATAAAGGGCGTTCTCAGGATTTTTCAGAACAAGCAACTGAAACAGAAAATGACCAAGTACTGGATGAAATTCATCACGAAGCGAAAATTGAATTACAGCAAGTCAATGAAGCATTGTTTCGCATTAAGAACCATCAATACGGCACTTGCTCGGTATGTGACGAAGATATCGCCATTGAGAGATTACAGGCACTTCCCTATGTAAATACCTGTATTGCTTGTGCAAAATAAATAAGACTTTAACAATAAAATTATTCATCTTAAACAGACTATTTAGATTAACGCTAAAGGAATTAAATTATGCCTATTGAAAAACATGACCTTCATCGAAAATTTCCGTAATTTTCCAATGAAATACATGAACTTAAGATAAGTGACAACTACTTCGCTCGACTATTTAAAGAATACCATGAAGCAGATCACGAAGTTAATCGAATAGAGCAAGGCATTGAAAATACAAGCGATACTTACTTAGAAAGTATAAAAATAAAGCGTTTACATTTAAAAGATGAGCTATTTGCTTTGCTAAAAAAACAGCACAAAAAACAACTCAAAGAACAAGGCGCTAAAGCCTAGCAAGTATTGAATTTTACTAGCGAACTATCCTGTTATTCTAATGGGATAGCTCAATGGGATAGTTCATTGCAAGCCATTCGGGTAATCCTGAGTGGCTAACACAAGTAATATTCTTCAGCCCTTGTTTAGTTAGGTTGGTAAATGCGGCTTGAGCCCTGCGCCCAGAATGACAGTAAATATAAATACTTTGAAAACCTTTAAAGTCTTCTAAATGCTGCAATTCAGTACCAAAGGGTATGTTCACACTACGAGGGACGTGCCCTGCCATAAACTCTTCTTCGGTACGATTATCAATGATTAAATTCTTAGAATTGTCTTGCTGCCAGACTTGGTACAAGTCGCTCATCGGAAAGTCATCACTAATATAAACGTTGGGATTAAAATTACGACCACAGTCTTCATTAGCGGGCACAGCTTCATTTATTTTTGCAGGTAAAGCCAAGTTGAGATGAGCCATAATGTGCAAAAATTCTTCTTGTGATTTTTGCATACCGACTCGAGGATTCCACTGCTTCTCTTCTGCAATAGTAGACCAAGTATTACCTTTATAATCGTGTCCTGGATAAATAATAGTATTGTCAGGCAGGCTAAAAAGTTTTTGGCTGATACTATGATATAAATCCGCCGAATTCCCTTGCTGAAAATCGGTACGGCCGCAGCCTCTTATCAACAAAGTATCGCCTGTAAAAACCATGCCATCCACGAAATAACTCATACAACCATTAGTATGTCCAGGTGTAGCAATGGCTCTAATGTGAAATTGCCCAAGGGGTAAGCTTTCGTTATCTTTCAGCTCAAGATCAATAGATTTAACGCCTGCATTTTGGTTATAAACAATTTGCGCGCCGGTTAGTTGCCGTAATAAACCCGCAGAGCTGATATGGTCGGCATGAATATGTGTTTCGATAATATAGAGCAGTTCAATACCCAATTCGCCGATAAGTTTCAGGTCACGATCTAATTGTTCTTCAACAGCGTCAATAATCGCCCCTTCATGGGTCGTTGGATCAACCAATAAATAGGTATAAGTAGAGCTTCCTTTATCAAACAATTGCTTTACATATAAAGCGTCTTGGCCGCATTTTTTTGTCATAACTTTTACTATACCTTGGTTAGTTTTTACTTATTATAGTCAGTACATTGAAGAATGAAACGACAATTAATGATCGGAGGAAATTGTAACGAAAATAATGTTAAACACAGGCTGTGCTTTAACCAAACAAGGTAAAGATCACTAGTATTCAGTTAATATATTTACTTATAATTTTGTCGTATTCGCCGTTGGCTTTAATTTCTTTCAAGGCTGTATTAAATTTTTGAATTATTGATAGGTAAGGGGAGTCTTTATGTATTAATAAACAATGCGGGGCTGAAAAGATAACGTTGTCTCCTTGCTCAATAAGTAACAGCTTATCACTTAATGCTGAGTTCATTTCGATTTGTCTTTTGATATGATATTTAATCGAAATAGGATCGTCTAAGAAAACATCCCCTCTATTGGCTGCAACCATCCAAACGGCACTAGTATAGTTGGGAGCCCATATTACATTATGCTCTGCTAGGTTGCTTTCAGCCCAGCCATCACCTTGATAATCAATAATTAAATAGGAATGTAGTTGTTCTAATGTACGTACTTTAGCAAGCTGTTCTCGTTTCATATTACTTTTATTATAATGAACTTTCATGCCCACTTGGATAATAGGGTCACTGGCGATTAAGTACTCAAGCCGCGCTTTAGTGGGAATAGTGATCATGCCATCCGCTTGCTGCATGCTGACGAGTTTTTGAGCCCTTCTCCAAGGGTAAAGTTGGTAGGTTAAGGGGATATCCATTTTGCTAAATACTGACGTCATAACATCTTTAAAAATACCGAGTACTTCTTTATTTGTACCGAGATAAATATAGGGTTCATAATCTTGATCATCGACCCAAACAAATGACGATTTTTGACCATGGACAAAACCCGTCACAGATACCAATAAAATCAATGCAATAAAATATCTCATTTTCTCAGTATAGTTGAAGAAATAGGATAGTTGAGCAAGTGCTGCTTAAACCTATTTGAGATGAATGAATGATTTGAGAAAAGTCATCGTATAACCCCTTTTAATTAGCAGCATTTGTCAAAGTAGCGGCTTCCCTTTTTATACTTTTCTCTTAACAAACGTCCATTTGGCAGTATGAGGTCGATACAAACTATAACCTGTGATGTTTCCATGATGATCACGTTCGAATCTTATTTTCCCCCCTCGAGTCATTTTCATCGCGAATAAATCTTTGTCAATTTTATTTAATCCAAAAGTGCGATTACCTTTTATAACAACTTGAAGCTGACCATTTCCCTGAATTATTTGGTCTCGAACGCCATAGTCTCCTATGTAATCACGATACTCTCTCGATAACTCGATAGCACGAAACGAGATTTTATTGGTTTTTTCAATACTTGTTATCAGCGCATTTTTGAGTGTTTCTGCATTATCAGCATTGACCAATAATTGTGACATCATCATTTGATGTGCTTTATCTAATGCCAATTGTGCTGATTCTTTAAGATCAGGACTTACCCCTACTTTTTCAAAAGTAAAATCGTATTTCGGGTGTTTAGGTGCAGTATCAGGAATGTTAACTTTTATACCGTAACCTATTTCAGCGGCTTCTGATTGCAGTGCAAAACCTGCACCTGCGGTATTTTCACCATAAATATAACCAAGATCATGATATTTAATATCAAAGGCTATTTCTTCACAACCAGACCCTGTAAAACTCGAAGTTACAGCCGTTATCGGTTTATTTAAATAGCGTTGATTTTCTTCTGGAAGCTGACGGCTTTTAACCAACCGGACATCTTGATCCCTTTGATGCATTTCGATAATCGTTTCATTTTCGGGAATGAAATAACTCATCAGTTGTGCAACTACGTTTTCGTCCCCTCCTGGGCACTGTCTCATATCAATAAGCAAACCATCTGTTGATGCCAGTTTTAGCATCGCCTGATTAATTTCTGACGGACTGCCCATTAGGTCATTTATTGTTAATAAACCAATATTCCCAGCGAGTATACGTGTTTCAATATGCTGTCCAGACATCTGCATCATTCTTTGACCGCCGCCATAGCCTTTTGCAGGTATGACAGCAATATGCTTGTCATTTGAAATTTCACTCAATCTTTGATGCAAAGCAAACGTGAATGCTTGTTGGTTATTGCTGCTCTTAAATACACCTTGTTGGTCTAATTCGATTAACTTATTGCCAAACGCTATACCTTCTTCAACCAGCACATATTTTTGCGTTAATGCTTCTGCTAACTTGCTGATCACTGCTGTTTTTTGTTCTGCAGAAAATGGTTCATCAGCTATAGCATGATGAGTCGATAATGCCAACGCCATAACCACTAGGTTTATTTTTGTTTTTAATTGCATTCTTTTTCCCTTAAAAGTTAGTTTAATTATTAACAATTAGGAGATTTAAAGAAAAAAACATGCCAAAAATTAAATCAATTAAATTTCAACATGTTATAGAAAAACGACTAAGTCTACGTCAGCGTTATGTTCTGATTTGAGGAGTTGTTGTTCGGATTTGAGGAATATTTGAAAGTTGAGCTCTGCAATGCGAATTAAAAACAACTGCACTTGGACATTCCTCTTTTATAGAAAGGAACCGCCGCTATTTTGAATACTTTAAAGCGCCAAAGTAACTTAATGACACTAAAACGACAGCGCAATCCATAATGATTGCTGACAAAGCTGTTGCTAAATAAGCCTGTCCATATAAAAGCACCAAAGCAATAAAAATAAGTTTGCTAGACGCCGCAATTAATAGGATAAAGGCGCGGTACTTTTCTTTAAAAAAACCATAAACGAGCATCAGCCCAATTAACCCTATTAGGGCCGACCAACTACGAATAACGATATTTTCTAAATCACCTTCAAATACTGCTCCAAACATCGATTCAAGTATAAACTGTGGGGAAAATACACCGTAGAACATAGTCGCCGTTAAAATACCGGAAACCAACATTAGCCATTTAATATTATTAATAATAAAATTCATCGGCGAGAAATTCCTCTTTTTTAGTTGTAACTTTTTTGATTCTAACAAGCGATTGGCTAGTCTACGTGATCTTAAATTTACCATCGGCTTAACTTTGTAACAAATAGTGTGTTTTCTTTACAAGAGTTGCGCTAGTCGTAAATTATTACCTTGAGATAGTTCATTCGCTTGAACCATTAGTAGCTCTGCTGTTGCTATCGCATCATTGAGGGCATTGTGGGAAAAGTGTTTCGGTAAATTATAATGATTTCTTAAATTAGAAAGCCGCAACTGCGAAGGGTCATAGGGGATATCTTGTTTATCACGTCGACGCTTGGCAATGGCTAAAGTGTCTATTATAGGGAATACTGGAGCCATGCCATAAAGCTCAATACAAGCTTGATTGAGAAATTGCCTTTCGATAGCAGAAAAATGCGCTAGCATCACTTTACCAGCAAGTGCATTTAGTAAATTTTCAACAACTTGCCTTAGCATTTGTCCTAGATTTTTTTGCTGGTCAGTAATTTGATGAATAACGACATTGTCCGCATTCAATTGTCCTTTTGTTTTAATCACCTGATGATAACAGCTCGATAATTTGACTTGATTGTTTTGACACTCAACAAAACCGACACTTAATAATTGGTCTTTTTTCGCATTGAGCCCAGTGGTTTCAAAATCGACTGACAATACGGAAACATCGGCCAAATTATGACTAAGTTTCGGAAATGGTGTCGACAAAAAATCCCTTAAAGGGCCTGCAGGTGCCTTTTTTAGTAAACGCTTACGTTTAGCCTCGTAACCAAAGCACCAGTACAGAAACCAGTAATTATCTATCGCCATTATAAATTCGACTGCCGATAGTCTTGCATAGTTTTTATTACTTTGAAGGCATCTTTTAAGTGCTCCCTTTCTAACTTCGATAAAGCTTTAGGGGATAAGAAATTATCTGGACTCTCGCCAGCACGTAGTTTATCGGCTTGATGAGTAGCACGTAATAAACTGAGAAATTCATAGGCGTCTATGAGATTAGCCGAAGCTTCTTTTGTTAGTGATGTGGTACCTGCGGATTGACGCAAACGGTCCAGCGTATTTACCGCATCAATCCCCTGCGATAACGCGTAAATCCTCGCCAAATCTACTATCGGTGCGATACCGTTATGCTTTAAATCTAAAACCGCTTTATTTTTACCATTTGCTTTTAGTACAAAGTCTCTAAAAAAACCAAGCGGTGGCTTGTTTTGTAGAGCATTGCGAGATAAGTGTGCAATGAAAAGGCTGCTACCTTTGGTTTGATTGAGTAAGCGCTTTCGCACCTCATTAAGTAAAGACGCATCACCAGAAACGGTTGCTAAGTCAAAAAAGACACTGGCATTTAATAGCGCTTTTCCATCAGGCGTATTCACCCATTGTTCAAAATATTTATGCCAACCTGCTTGAGTTTTTCGCCACTTGGGATTAGTCGCCATAATGTCACCTGGACAATAAACAAAACCACAGGCTGCAAGTCCATCAGAAACAAAGGTAGCTAAGTCATAAAACCAGTAGTCGTCTTCTGGTTTCATCTCGTCAGAAATAATTAGAGCGTTATCTTGATCAGAATGAGCAAACTGCTCTTGCCTTGCTTGTGAGCCTGCCGCTAGCCAAGCGTAAGGCACGGGTGCTTGCCCATAAAGTTTCTCTGCCATTGCAATTAACCTATTAGTAAAAGCCATCGTTATAGCGCTAATGCTTTTGCCGACATGGTCTGCGGTTGTCCCTAATTTGGCCATACGAATTTGTAATTTTGGCAATAACTTACTGACTTCCACCAGATCGTCAATACTCTTTGCTTTGTGAATAAGACTGGTGAGGTTTATGGCATTGTGCCCCTCATTATTCATTAGGTCAGTCACTGTAACCATTCCGACCA
>Ga0105356_10007183_pt1 | contig 10275 bp, 11 predicted proteins | sample GOMGulsemesocosm_3_FD_83502 | JGI IMG/M metagenome (GOLD analysis project Ga0105356, IMG submission 83502) | Methane-oxidizing microbial communities from mesocosms in the Gulf of Mexico - GOM9D Gulf of Mexico | ecosystem: Environmental > Aquatic > Marine > Cold seeps | place: Gulf of Mexico...
TCAGCAGCGCCAACAAATCGTATCCCGTCGCGTTATAGCCTTCGCTACCCACCGAGATAAGCTCCCCTTCCACGGTTACCATTTGCAGCTTCAACACATTGTGTACCGTGAGCCCGTACTTCAAACAGTGAACCCCACCGGAATTCTCGGCGATATTGCCACCGATGGTGCAGGCGATCTGAGATGAGGGGTCCGGAGCATAATACAAACCATACTCGGCGGCAGCTTCACTAATAGCCAGATTTCTAACACCGGGTTGCAAGGTGGCGCTGCGGGCTATCGGGTCAATGGCCAATATCTTGGTAAACTTGGCCAGCGACAGCAATACACCATCGGCATTGGGCATAGCGCCGGCACACAAACCCGTTCCCCCGCCCCGGGCTACCACCGCAATGCCATATTGATGACAGCGCTTCATAATTTGCTGCACTTGCTCAAGCGTTTCCGGCAGAAGCACCAGCAGTGGCATTTCACTGTACATCGACAGGCCATCACACTCGTAGGGCTTTTGCGTCTCTTCGTCCTCTATCACATTAGCGGGCCCTAACAGTTCAGAGAATTGTCTAGCCAAGGCCTGGCGGCTAATACTGGTCTGCTGAAGTTTGCTCATGCACGAGTTCCGAATAGGGGCCACAATAGCGCCGTCTCATTAACGAGGGATCACTACTAGGGTTAGTTACTAGGTATAAATACTGATTAGCCGTTGATCAAATTCTATCATAAACTGAATTGTTGTTTTTGTGGCCTCCATTAATACCGTTTTGGAAAATACTGTCTATAATGCCTAGATATGTGGAATCTTCACTTCGCCAAATCTTTATATTAGTTAGATTATATCTAACTTAACTACTTGTTACCGGGAAGAATTATGAACAAACTATCATCTGGAATTTGTATACTGAGTCTTGTAGTATCCAGTGGTGTCGCTACGGCTGCTACCTGTGAATTGCCGCCAAACCCGGAATTCCCCGACCCCGATACAGCAGTTCTGCCGCAAATGGTAAAAGCGAAAAATGATATAAACGCCTATATTGCCTCCATCGAAACCTATCTTGTTTGCGCTAAAAGGAGTACTCGAAAGTCGACTATTGCCGCAGAGCGGCGTATTAAAATCTCAAAGCAATACAACAGTATTGTCAGGGCGTTCAGAAAGCGTCAGGCCGGCTAGACCTAGCTCACCCACTTCTGCTTCGAGATGAGTGAAGGGCTGGTATGGTCCTCACTTGTCCGTTAATATCGCGCTGTGCAAACATCTATAATCACGTCTTTTTATTAAACTTAATGGCCGACATGCCGATAGTGTTGTTAGCCGTTCGCAAATTTGAAGTCATCAAAACAGGTAGAGAATATGAGCAATAGTGGATTTTCATTGAAATGGAAGATACTGCTTGGCATAACCCTAACGAGTGTATTCGCCGTTATTGTTTCAAATATTGTCTCGGTGCAAATGGAAATCAGCCGATTCAATGATGTTATTCAAGAAGATTCCGTCACCCTGGCTCAAATTATCGGCGGCAGTACCTCCGGCGCGATGGAGTTTGGCGACAAGGTTTCTGGAAGCGCGACCATCAATACCCTGTCCAATAGCCCCCGTGTGGTCAGTGCCGTTATCTACTCAGAAAGTGGCAAACCCTTTGTATGGTTTAAGCAGGGGACCAAAGACAATTCTGCCGATGTACCATCAGATTTGCCTAGATCCTCTCGCAGCAAGAACGTTAGCCTCAGCGATGACTATCTGGAATTAAACGAACCCATTATTGTCGACGGCCAAGAGATTGCCTCTGTTTATATGAAGGTGAGCCTCGAAGAGCTGCACGAGGCAGTCAACAGTGCCGTAATGATGTCTGCTTTTAGTGTTCTGGTCATCAGTGTGCTGTCGGCGCTTATCTCTTATGTTATTCAAGCAAGTATCGTCAAGCCTATTGCCGCCGCTGTCGCAGCACTGCGCGATATTGCCGAGGGCGAAGGTGATTTAACCCAGCGCCTACCGGTTACCTCTAGCGATGAAGTGGGCCAACTGGCACTGTGGTTCAATACCTTCATCGAGCGAATGCACACTGTTATCAATGACTTTTCAAATACCGCCTCCGAGCTCAACGGCAATGCCGAGCAGTTGTCTTATACTGCCAAAGAAACTGAGCAGGGTGCGGTTAACCAACAGTCTGAAATTGAGAAAATGGTTTCTGCGGTACGCGAAATGTCTGCCGTGGTAGATGATGTCGCACACAATGTTACGCAGACAGCCGACAATGCAGAAGAGGCAGACCAAGAGGCCAGCAGTGGCCGCGAGGTAGTGACCTCCACTATGGCGCAGATAGAAAACTTGTCGACTGACATCAATACTGCGGCGGAAGTTATCAACAAATTGCGCCAAGAGACAGACGACATTGGTTCAGTACTCGATGTTATTCGCGGTATTGCCGAGCAGACTAATTTGCTGGCTCTCAACGCCGCCATCGAAGCAGCCAGAGCCGGGGAACAGGGCCGGGGCTTTGCGGTAGTAGCCGATGAGGTACGCACGCTCGCCTCTCGCACCCAAAGCTCTACGCAAGAAATTCAAACGATGATTGAAAAACTGCAATCCGGTGCCCGCGAAGCAGTAACAGTGATGGAAAAAGGTACCTTGCAGGCCGAGGAGTCGGTTAAACAGGCCGGAGAAGCTGGCCGCTCCCTGGAGGCGATAACCGCCGGTGTCAGCACCATTAAAGACCGCACCAACCAGATTGCCAGCGCTTCAGAGGAACAGAGCTCAGCCACCCGCGAAATGGAAAGCAATATCGGCAATATCTCAGAAATCGCTCAGCTGACCGCCAACGGCGCCGTGGAGATCGCCACCAATACCGCCAAACTGGCCGATATGGCCTCCGCTATGGAACGCACCGTCAAGCAATTCAAGCTGTAGTCGCCCTACCCCGCTTAACAACAGCTCCAAAAAACACTGCCGAGGCCTGCGCCTCGGCGGCGCTTTGCCAGTCGATCCCGCACGCACTCCCTGTGCGATCAAAATCTCTCGATGCACATCGATTTCGTCACAGGGCGTCAGCAACCCAACGTATTGATGCTGCTGCCCGCAATTGTAGCCACATCGATGCAGTCCAGTAGATCATAGATAAAGTTATATTTAGGCTGTTATTCACCCTCTGCATACGGCATTATTGACAGCAGTAGTGCCTATTGTTTGTATGCCACAATATAAATAAACGGACCTCATATAAACAAACCGACCTAGCCTGCGCAATCGACATCTCCGGAGTTATCAATGCAAAAACTATCTATCGCTATCGCTCTCTCGCTACTGGTACTGGCCTATAGTCAGCGAGGGTCAATCGTCTTGGCGCTACTGCCCGGCCTCACCGATCGCGCCATGGCCGCTAATGCCACCGAGGACCTAGTAGACGGTCTGCATGTTGCGCTGTGCGGTGCCGGTGGCCCGATGCCAGACTCGCAACGCTCCGGTGCCTGTGTCGCGGTGGTTGCCGGCAAACAATAGATTGTGGTGGATGCGGGTACCAATGGAGTGCGTAATCTCGGTCGCATGCGCTATCCCATCGGTGCTATCGATGCGGTGTTTTTAACCCACTTTCACTCTGATCATATTGACGGACTCGGCGAACTCGCTACCCTTCGCTGGGTGCAGGGCAACAATAGCGAACCGCTGCCGGTATACGGTGCCACCGGGCTACAGGCGGTAGTCGATGGCTTTAACATGGCCTATGGCCACGATTCTATTCATCGTAATGATCACCACGGCGACCCCGTAGCCCCTCTCAGCGGGCACGGCATGGTAGCAAACGTATTCGGCCTTCCCGGCGCAGGTAGTGCTACCACCGTCTATGAGCACGACGGACTGACGGTACAGATGATCGCCGCAGATCACTTTCCGGTAACCCCGGCAGTCGCCTACCTGTTCAGCTATGGCGGGCGCACGGCCTTGATCTCCGGCGATACCGATAAATCGGCAACCATCGAGCAATACGCCAAGGGTGTTGATTTACTAGTGCACGAGGCCCTGTCACCCACCCTAGTAAAAACTATGGGAGCTGCGGCCGATCGCGCTGGCAACGCACCGTTTGCTAAAATTATGACGGACATTCTCGACTACCACGCCAGTCCGGTAGAAGCCGCCGAAACAGCGCGAGACGCAGGTGTCGGCCACCTATTGTACTACCACGTAGTACCGCCGCTGGTACTGCCCGGCAGTGAAGCGGTGTGGCTCGAAGGTGTCGATGAGATCTTCGGCGATTACACTCTGGGCCGAGATGGCACCTCTTTTTCACTACCAGCAAACTCCAAGGACATCATGCAAACCCGCTCCTCGCTATAATCGAGTAGCACTGACAACAATCTAACCGATAACCTAATCGATAGGCAGGCACTATGTATCGTGGCGAGTATGGTTTATATGGCGCTGAGCTGAGTATGTTTTCGCGCAAACTGGAGGCACAACTGCGCTTTCAGGCTATTCCCTGGTATTGGCACTTTAAAAGTCCGGAACACGCCAAGGACATAGAAACACGCTCTGGCACACATTTCATTCCGGCGCTCATCACCCCTGACAACTGGGTTATTCACGACACCATAGCCATGGGACCGATGTTACACGAGCGCTTTAAGCGCGCGCCAGTGATACCGAACACTCCGGTGCAGCGGGCCAGCTGTTTTATACTTGAAGATTTTTTCAATCACTGGCTAGGCCGTATCTGTATTCACAGCCGCTGGTGTTACCCGGATAATGTCACTTGGGTGGGGCTGCGCTTTGGCGCTAATTCGGTATTGAATCGCTCCATAGATGAGCCCCTCAGCGAGCAGGAAATTGCCCAGTTAACGCCTATCGGCGAACAGATGAATAGCAGTTTTGGCACCCCGGTCTGCATCAATACGGGCGTAGGGCCAGACCAGGGCGACACCGTGAGAGCCGATTTCGACAAGTTGCTTGTGGTTTTAGCCAGCCACTTTGCCGAACAAAAATTTTTATTGGGCCCCCGCCCCTGTCTGGCCGACTTTGCCCTAGCCGGCGCCTGCAAGGCCCACTTTATCACCGACCCCACCCCACTGAGCTGGCTGGGCCAGCACCGGGAAATGTTATGCGCCTATACCGAGCGCGTCTATAGCGCCGACAGCGACAGCTGCCAGTGGCTATCCAATGATCAACTGCCCGCAACCCTGGCGCAGATTTTCGACTATGCCGAACACAGCTATTTTGTCTTTGCACCGGCTAGTATTAGCGCCGGTCTGCGCGGGGAAAAGCACTTCCAGTTTGACTACGGCTACGGACCGATCAAAGCCCGTTCCCAGAAGCGTCTAGAAAAAGCCCGGCTGCATGTACAAGACGAAATAACCCAGATGTCCATCAGCGAACGCAAACAGATTCAGCAGCAACTCGGTCACTATCGCGCTCTAGATTACTACCTGGCCGAGTCGCTGCTATAGCGAGGCTGATACTGCGCTTTTTTACCTCCACAATTTAACTGCAGTCCCACTACGCCCTTATACATAGGCCGGAGAACTAGTGGCGGCTCACCAGTCTGCTGGCAGCAACACCGTGGGGCCAAGGGCTTCGCCACGCACATAGGTGTTGACCGGCGTACATGCCAGCGGGTAGTGGAGTTGGGCGCGGCCACTAAGGGCTTCGATCTGATCGCTGGCGGTAGTGGGGTCAAGCCAGGCGAGCAGCGCATCACGCCGTGGCGGCAGGAACAGTGGGCAGGCCTTTTCGTGATAAGCACTCAAACGCGGGTGGGGATCGCGAGTAATAACACTCATGCCGTAATGCAAACCCTGCTCGGTGACATAGGGCTTGTACAACACTGCCAGGGCGAGGCCCTGGGGTCCGTGCATCAAATATTGGGTATTGGACATTTGATGACGCTCGCCGATGCTATCGCAAAACACAATGCCCCGGCGTGTAGCCAAGGCCTCGGCCCAGCGCGGTTTTTGTAAGTCCCGGGCATTAAAGGATGTGATCTTGGGGTTTGGCAGCCAACGCTGTCCTTCACGCTGCAGCGCGTACCACCAGCTGCCATCAATAGTGCCAAGCTCTCCGTCTCGACTAACCAGCACATCAAGCAGCGCGCCCCGGGGCCGAAACTGCCCGCCTCGCTGCTCCATCATGTCTAGGCCCAAGATCGCCATCAGCGCTTTCACATGGGGGCTGTCACTGACTCGCCCAATAAATCCACACATGCTTGTTTTCTCCTCAATGACGTTTGTCTGCCCGGCACTCGAGGTACCCGTATTGATGACCGTCGACCACAACTACCTACTATACGCCTGTTGTCGCTGGACTTTTGCTCACTGTAAATTTATTCTGCTGCCTATCGTCGGTGGTCTCGACACGTAGCTGAGCACCGCCTCACAGCACTAGCGACTAGCAAAGATACACTCTTTTCTCTAACAGGTAATCATTATGGAATTAAAAGACAAAGTAGCCATTATCACCGGAGGCAGCGGCGGTATAGGCCGGGCCATGGCCAAGGCTTTCCTCAACGAGGGCGCCACCGCCGTAGTATTGGTTGATTTGAACGCCGAGGCGGTAGCTGCAGCAGCTGCCGAATTGGGCTGTGAAGGCGAAGTTTGCGATGTGACTGACGAACAGCAGGTTGCGGCACTAGTGAAGCGCACAGAAGACCAGCATGGCAGAGTCGATGTATTTTGCTCCAACGCCGGCGCCGGCGGTCCCGGTGTGCTGACCGATGCCAGCAATGATGTTTGGAACAATCAGTGGAACTTACATGTCATGGCACATCTGTACGCCGCCAGAGCAGTACTACCGGGTATGATCAAGCGCGGCGACGGCTACCTGCTCAATACCGCCTCAGCGGCGGGACTGTTAGCGGCGATTGGCACCGGGCCCTATACCGTGACCAAAGGGGCGGCGGTAAAACTGGCGGAATTTCTATCGATTACCCACGGAGACGAAGGTATCAAAGTTTCGGTATTGTGCCCCCAGGGCGTCAACACAGCAATGGCGCCACGCAGCTTGGGCGACGGCCAGACCGATGGCATTATCGAGGCGGATCAGCTAGCCCAGACCGTGATTGATACTATGCGCGAAGAGCGTTTTCACGTACTACCCCACCCTGAAGTTGAGGACTACGTGCGCCGCAAGGGCGACAATATTGATCGTTGGTTAGGCGGCATGCGCAGACTGCGGCGCAAGTCTCTGGAAAAATAACCAACGACTAAGCCCCTTAAGTTCGCTGCCATGGAGGACTTGCTCTGCCACCCGTAGCGACTGGATTGAGCCCTAACGATCCCGACCTTGCAGCGCGATACTGAGTAAGAAGTTAGCTGTGGTGTGCTGAATGAGAGGTGACGTGAGGTGAGGGAACTGAGTGTGACAAGGCAATATCAGCGCAACTGCGACGCTCTGTTATGCGCACCCGAACTCGGTGCGCAATACCAACCTGGTTAGGCGCAACACTTCTTGTATTTTTTGCCGCTGCCACACACACAGGGCTCATTGCGACTGGGCAATTTTTCTGTCACTACCGTGGTGGGTTTGTTCAATACCGCGGTCAGCTCGCCAATATTTTCTTCTGCCTCAGCGTCAACTTCGATCGATGCCCACAGTAGATTGTCTTGCAACTGTGTCTCGACCTCTTCTTTGCGCTGCTGTGAGTTAACCACTAGCGTCAGCGGACTCTTTTCAGTACCGGCGCGCAAGTTGGCTTTGGTGCTGTAGCTATGATTCTGGTGATCTTCCCGCTTGTCTTGACGGCCTTTAAAGAAAAATTTTGACATTGCTTCGTCCTATTTGAATACCGGGCTGTGATGAATTTTGATACAGAACTGCGACTTAATTGTCCTGCGCCTGACTCCCTTAAACCCTGCTATCTTCTTCCCCTGCGCAACTGCTAGTGAAAATGATACGGTGAAAGGTAGTGGCACCGGGGGGACCCGCTGTCGTGTGTAAGGCCCATCATACAGCTATTTACCGCATACGGTGAGCGTTACTTGTCGACGGTCTGTGGCGGCACCGGTAATAATCGCCGACACAGTAGCCAATACTGTTAGCGACAACGGTTAAATGATAAGACCCCCGGCCCCTAATAACGTTATAATTGCCCCAGTTCTCAACTAGGTTGCGATGATCCCCATGAACCGAAAGAAAAAAATCAACAAAATATTGACTAGAAAGCTTAAAAAAGCGACCGGCAAAACACCGCAACCGGCGAAAAAACGCTATATCGCCAAGGCCGATAGAGTCGCCGACAGCAACGCCCAGATTGATAACGCCACACCCTCACAGCCCGCCAGTGGCGCGGCTATCGCCGAACAGGTACCACCATCATGAAAACAAGACATAGCGGCCGCTTGGGTCTGGTGCGACACGGCCAGACCCACGCCAATATAGATCAAGTCTGGCACGGTTATACCGACACCCCTCTGACCGCGTTGGGGCAATTGCAGGCACAAAAACTTGGCAGCCACTTTCACCACTATATGCAACCCCAGGTGATTTACGCCAGTCCCCTGCAACGAGCAAAAATAACCGCTCAGGCGATCGCTGACAACCACAATATCGAAGTGATTTTGGACCCACGGTTAATGGAGTTCAATCTGGGTGATTGGGAGGGTAGGTCTTTCCAAGATCTACAAGAAGACGGCAGTATTATCGAACAATTAGTGAGTAACCCCGATTTTACCGCCCCCAATGGCGAGTCACAAAATCTGGTAAAAAAGCGTATCGTCGCCGCCATCGAAGACATCATCGATCGCCATCAACAGCAAAATGTTGTACTGGTCGCCCACGGCGCCACTCTCGGCATTGCCCTGTCTCACTATTTGCACGACGACACTCGGCGCTGGCCAAAGTATTCCAAAGACAATACCGCCTTTACTGAGCTGTGCCTCAACAGCAACAGTCTGATTAGTTACAACAATACCGCCCACTTGGATTAACGCCCTGACTGTGCCGATAGGAACTTTGCTCGCCGGTAGTCGCGGGGATGGTTAGTACCTCGGCGTTTTGCATGGTGATTGTATAACCGCTAGCGGACAGCTCTTAACCCCTCTCGGTTGATAACCCACGCCCTCTCGCGGTCATGGACTGCCCGCTAGCTAATTCGCAGCCAGACTACTTTCAACTCTATACCATTGATAGTACTAACCATTACTGTCACTTCCTACGATGGTTTTCACACCCGGCGTTGCGTGTCCCGATGAGGGCGTAGGTTTCCAAGTGAATAAAGGTATGCATTCCGAGAGCGATGGGCGCTGTTCAGCAGCTAAATCGGCATGTTGGCGCGGCAAGTACCACTTAGCAGTTAATAAAAAGTGTTAGCAATGTTCCAGCGACATCGACATCTCGTGCCAATTCAAGCCGCCGTGACTAGAGTCAGAGGGCCCTAAATCGATAAAACCGAAGCTGGCATACATGGCTACCAACGACGGCTGGCAAATTAAGTAGAGATTGCATTTGCCCCAGCGTCTTGCCATGGCGATAAAATGCTCCATGAGTTGCGAGGCAAGCCCTCTGCGCTGATAATCTGGGTGTACCGCCACCGACAGGATCACCATATTTATCCCCTCGCGCTGATGGCCCGCCAGATCCTTAAAGCTCTCGTCCGACAACTGCACCCGATCCGCCGCGCCACTGTTGATAAACCCGGCAATACAACCGCCGACCTCCAGTACAATGAAACCCTCGGGGTAGCGCTCAATACGCCGGTGAATCTTTTCCCGGGTGGCCGCTTCATCACCGCTATAGGCCGCGCATTCGATCTCGTAGCAGCGATCTAGATCCTGTTCGGCAACAGTGCGTACAACAAAATCTTGCATAGCCGGGCCCCTGGCGCCACACCGGCGCCGAAACAATGATTTAACACCAAGTCAGCCGGCAGCCCCGGCGGCTAAACCCGCTTGCTCGAATTTACGCAGGTGTACACCCGCCCGGTAGTAGTGGAAAGAGGCCCATACACCGACCACCAGCGAAGCCGCCAATGCATAGCGCAGCGAGTCGCCTTGATAGCTGGGCGCAAACATATCGCTGAGCAAACCAATAGAAAAGGGGCCCAGCCCCAGCCCTACAATATTGAGAATAAACAGATTGATAGCAGCTGTCACCGAGCGCATTTCCAGCGGGGTTTGATTCTGAATAGTGGAAAAACCCACTGCTATATAGACGGTGCCCAGAGCGGCGGGAATAATATAGGCCACAATAGCGGCGCTGCCAGTTTCGGCAAAATAGGTAAAATAGGCAAAGGGCAGGCTAATAAGCCCGGCGATAGCTGCAATCCAGCTGGGCCAGTGCATACCTTGGGTTCTGGCCAA
>Ga0105356_10007189_pt1 | contig 10269 bp, 9 predicted proteins | sample GOMGulsemesocosm_3_FD_83502 | JGI IMG/M metagenome (GOLD analysis project Ga0105356, IMG submission 83502) | Methane-oxidizing microbial communities from mesocosms in the Gulf of Mexico - GOM9D Gulf of Mexico | ecosystem: Environmental > Aquatic > Marine > Cold seeps | place: Gulf of Mexico...
TATGCCCTAAAAGAGTCTCAACTATGCGCGCTACCCAATTCTTAATCGCCACCGTAAAAGAAACCCCTACGGATGCCGTTGTCATCAGCCACCAGCTGATGCTCCGTGCAGGCATGATTCGTAAACTAGCCTCAGGTTTATATACCTGGTTGCCGCTAGGCTTACGCACCTTACGCAAGGTTGAAGGAATTGTACGTGAAGAGATGAACAAGGCCGATGGTCTAGAAGTCTTAATGCCCGCAGTACAGCCTGCAGAGCTATGGCAAGAAACCGGTCGCTGGTTCCAATACGGCGGTGAACTATTACGAGTGAAAGACCGTCACGGCCGTGATTTTTGTGTAGGGCCTACTCACGAAGAAGTCATCACTGACTTGGCACGTAATGAATTATCCAGCTACAAACAGCTGCCGATCACCTTCTATCAAGTACAGACTAAATTCCGTGATGAGACACGCCCTCGTTTTGGCGTAATGCGTTCACGCGAATTCATCATGAAAGATGCTTATTCATTCCACGCCGATCAACAGAGCCTGGACGAAACTTATGACAAAATGCACACTGCTTACTCCAACATTTTCAATCGCTTCGGCTTAGACTTCCGCCCAGTAGATGCTGATACCGGCTCTATTGGTGGTGCCAAATCTCACGAATTTCATGTTTTAGCTCAGTCTGGAGAAGACGATATCGCTTTCTCCGATAACTCTGACTTTGCCGCTAACGTAGAGCTTGCCGAAGCACTCGCCCCATCCGGTGAACGCCCAGCAGCAAGTGCAGAATTAACCTTAATTGATACTCCGGATATTCATAGCATTGAAGATGTTTGCACGCTATTGAAAACTGACGCGAGCAAGGTTGTTAAAACCCTTATCGTATTAGGACCTCAAACAGAAGCACAGATTAAAGCTGAAGAACCTGCACCATTGGTTGCCCTTGTCGTTCGTGGTGATCATGAGCTGAACGAAATTAAAGCTGAGAAATTAGCCCAAGTTGCTGAGCCATTAGCCTTTGCCAGCGATACTCAAATTCGTGACATCATTGGTGCGGGCACAGGTTCTCTAGGCCCTATCGGCTTAACCGATAAAGGCATCGCAGTCATCATTGATCGCACTGCCGCTCATTGTGCTGATTTTGTTTGTGGCGCTAATGAAGATGGTAAACACATGACCGGTGCTAACTGGGATCGCGATGCAAGCATCACAGAGGTTGCCGATTTACGTAATGTCCTTGCCGGTGACCCAAGCCCATGTGGCCAAGGTAAAATTGAAATTAAGCGCGGCATTGAAGTTGGCCATATTTTCCAACTGGGCACTAAATATTCCAGCGCTCTTAAAGCGTCTGTTTTAGATCAGAATGGTAAAGATAAAACCATGACAATGGGTTGTTATGGTATCGGTATTAGCCGTGTGGTTGCCGCTGCTATTGAGCAAAACTATGATGAGAACGGTATTATTTGGCCAGATGCCATCGCACCCTTCACCCTAGGCATTGTACCTATGGGCGCGCACAAATCAGAAGCTGTACGTGAGAAATCTGCAGCCCTGTATGCTGAACTTAAAGGTTTAGGTATCGATGTATTCTTCGATGATCGCGACAAAAAGACTAGTCCTGGAGTGAAGTTTGCCGATATGGAATTGATGGGACTTCCTCATCGCATCGTCATCAGTGATCGTGGCTTAGAAGCAGGTACCATTGAATATAAGCATCGTCGCGCTTCTGATAAGCAAGAGATTGCTGTCGATGACATCGTTGAATTCTTAACCAATGCAATCCAAGCTTAAATAATGCTTAGTCAGTGGTGGGTAAAAAAATATAAAAACAAATATTTAAGCTTGATATCAAAGTTGATATTAAGCTTAGGCATCTGTTTGACTTTATTACCCAGCACTGGCTTTGCTAAGAGCCAAGCAGTCCTGCAAAATTCGCCGAGTAAGCAACAGGTTGACCAAGAACTAAAAGCAGCACTAATTCAAGCTGTTGCTAATGCCGATAGTTTCACCGATGAATTTGACGCTCAAGTTTGGTTAGTCGACATGTCTGCCCGCCTTAAGCGCTATATCAAAAACCCGCAAAAACGTCTCAAATTACTGCGGATGATTCACCAAGAGGCTACTCGAGCAAAGATATCCCCTGAATTAGTGATTTCCGTTATCCATGTAGAAAGTGCATTCAACTCTTATGCAGTTTCATATGTCGGTGCACAAGGCTTAATGCAAGTAATGCCATTCTGGAAAAAGGAACTCGGTCGTGGAGACGATAATCTAATTAATACCGCAACGAACTTACGTTATGGCTGTACGATTTTAAAGCATTATTTGAAACGTGAAAAAGGCGATTGGATCAGAGCATTAGCGCGCTACAATGGCAGCCTTGGACGCACAAAGTATCCTGAAAAAGTAATGAATTTTTGGCAAAAATACTGGTTCGTAGATCATCAATAAAGCACAATAATAAACGCCTTAAGCAACTCGATTCTCCATCATCAATTGCACATCAGCCACCACTTCGGCATTATTCTGATCTTCATACATAGATAATAAACAAGCTTCTAGTGCTTGCTGACTAGAATTTAACGCATTGCGTGCAAGCTGGGTGGCCTCCATCGCCTCCATTCCAAATACCGCATATCCATCAGGAGATTCGACCACATAAGGCCAGTTAAATTCATTAGCATAGTGCTCAAGTGCACGACGCATCATCTCTTTCTCGGGATCAGCATCTAATAAATTTTTCAGGCAAGCCGAGATGTTACGTTTTTCTGCTTCGGAAATTCCGGGGTGTGTCGTAACAAATGCCGCAAACGCATCAAAAAAATTAATCATGGGATGCCTCAGTAATTCAGCCAGTAAAAAAGACCCCTCCAATGCTATAGGACTGGAGTCTTTTTAGTTTAAGACAGAATGCAAAAAACTTTAGTCGTTTTTTGCATGTTTTAAGGCTGTTTAAGAATATGATTCATTGGCTTAAATCATTAAGTTTTAAAACGATCCTGCTCTATTTAAAGGACAGTCGTTGGCATACTTTATTCCTCATTTCTCGCGAATTTTTCTTCTTCCAGTGCTTGATGAAGACTTATAAGACTTTGCGGCCCCCATAGAACTTTCGTAACCTGATTGCTTGGCGACATAATAATCGTCGCGGGCAAACCTTTGATATCAGGCTTTACCCAGTCTTCGGGCCACTGTGCCAGCACAGGAAATTGTATCAACATCTTCTCTTTTAAAGCCTTGAGCTCTACTTGCTCAAGCTCATCAAAATTAAACCCCAACAGCTTCACATCATTCGAACCTTGCAAGGCGAAAAATTGATTTAATTCAGGGATTTCCTGCCAACAAGGCTTACACCATTCGGCCCAAATATTAATCACCCGCCACTGGCCTTGCCAATGGTCCGCCGGAGCATAATCCCCTTCTGCTAGTCCAACTCCTTGATTAAACCAACCCTCAAATAAACCGGTTTCTATTAGTGGCTTACAGGCTATTAACGATAATGACATAATCAATATAAGCGCTAGTGATTTCAATCTATTGCTCCAAATCATCTTCATGTTTTTTTTCATTCAGCGGCTCTATAAGAGGCAGGTACTGCAATAAAGATCCCGACCATGCCACTTTTAATTTCTCATTTTGTGCTATTAAAGTAGCCCTAAGCAAAGACGTATTATCCGCTTCCACTAATAGCCAATTCTCTGCTGGTAGATGCTGTAAATATTCATATAACGGATAATGGCTAAGATCCCTAATTAAATAATAATGCTCTGCTGTTTTTATTATCAGCTTTAGCGCTAATAATTTATTAATAGCCAACATAAGGTTGGCTGAAGTAATCAACACAGGGGAGTTTTCTGCCAGAGCTAATTTCATTGTATGAATATTTAACCCTTCTCCTCTATCCTGCTGTACTTTCAACAGGGCTAATAACTGTAAGCCTAAGACTTCTTGATATGTGGCCGATGAATCTTCTTGATCGTCAATCCCAGCGCTTTGAAGGTAAACAATTTCAGCACCTAATAAAATTACTATCCAAGAGATATAAACCCATAACAGGAAAAGTGGCACTGCAGCAAATGCTCCATAAATCAGCTGATATGACGGAAAAAACGTCGTCGCCTCCGCAAAAACCTCCTGCCCCACTTCAAAAAACAAGGCGATTAAAGCCCCGCCTATCGCAGCATGCCGGAGGGGAACATTGCAATTAGGGACTGCCCAATAAATCAGAGTGAACGCTAAAAAACTGGTGAAATAGGGAATAATAACCGCTAATACTAGAACTCCAGAACTCGGCACCCAATCCTCCTGCCACAAGCCTAGTGATGCAATATAAGAACTGACTGCTAAGCCAGCACTGAGCATTAAAGGCCCTAAACTTAATATCGCCCAATAAAGTAAAAAACTCGCGACTCCTTTACGACCCTGTTTTAATTGCCAAATTTGATTAAAAGTATTTTCAATGGTGCGCAGCATCATAAAGGCAGTAACCACCAACAAAACAATACCTACAGCAGTTAATTGCTGCGCTTGCTGAGAAAATTGATGCAGGTAACCCATTAAGGCATCGCCAGAAGCCGGCACCAGATTGCCCATTAACATTGTCTCAATATCACCGCGACCTTGTTGTAATGATGGGATCATCGACAGGACGGAATAGGTCACAGTTAATAACGGTACCAAGGCAAACAAGGTGGTATAGGTTAAGGCAGCAGCGTGGGTTTTATGCCCCAAGCGACCAAAGCGTTTCATTGCAAAAATCAACAAACTTAGACCACTATACTGCCTGAGTGCTTTCACCCATAGGGACTTAAACCACTGTTTATTTCGCCAAATACTCGAGACTGTCACTTAGCCTTCCTTAAGATGATTTTTGATCTTCCAATAATGCATGTTTGCGATGAATCATAACGATCTTTTCGCTACAATGCTGCTAATACACACTTAATTCAATTTTAGCATGAGCGAATCTATTATGGATGTCATCCTCTACCACAATCCACGCTGTTCTAAATCTCGTCAGACATTACAGTTGTTACAAGAACAAGGAATCGAACCCACGATTCGTCTTTATTTAGAAGACAGCCCGAGTACTAAAGAAATTAAACAACTACTCGTAAAGTTGGATATAACTCCTCGCGAGCTGCTACGCAAAGGCGAAGATGCTTATAAAGAGAATCAGCTGAGCAATAAAGATTTAACCGATACAGCTTTGATTAAAGCTATGGCTGAATTTCCAAAACTGATTGAACGCCCTATCGTGATTAAAGGCGATCAAGCAAGACTGGGCCGCCCGCCTGAGCAAGTACTGGAAATTTTGTAATGACCGCAACTCATTTAGTCACTGCACCTTATGTATTAGTACTCTATTACAGCCGCGGTGGTACGACCGCTAAAATGGCGCAAGCCATTGCCCAAGGTATAGAAAAAGTCTCCGGAATCGAAGCACGATTGCGCACAGTACCGGCTATTTCGGCAAATTGTGAAGCCAGTGAACCCAGCATTCCTACCGACGGTGCAGTTTATTGCAGCGAAGACGATTTAAAGTACTGCGCTGGACTCGTTATGGGTAGCCCTACCCGCTTTGGTAATATGGCGGCACCATTAAAATACTTTATCGATAATACCAGCACGCTGTGGATGACGGGTAAGCTGGTTAATAAACCCGCTGGAGTTTTCACTGCTACTTCAAGCCTCCATGGTGGCCAAGAAACAACGCTAATGTCGATGGCATTGCCCTTAATTCACCACGGAATGCTGTTTTGTGGCATTCCCTATACCGAATCAGCCTTGATACATACCGAAGCTGGGGGTACGCCTTATGGAGCCTCACACTGGTCAGGTAGTGAAGGTGAGCGCACCTTATCGGAGCATGAGTTAACTCTTTGCAAGGCCCAAGGCAAGCGCATTGCTACTCTTGCACTCACTCTCACCACAGGTTTATCGACAGGGTCGAAAGAATGAATAAATTAATACTCAGCCGAGGCGCAAAACTAGCCAGTTATTTAGGCTTACTTTGCACCATCCTTGGAGCGATACTTGCGGGCGGCAGTGAAGAAACGAAAGAGATGAGCATTGGCATCCCATTATTTATCTGGGCAGTGTTATGTATACCTCTTTTTATCTTTATTCCAGGCCTAATCAGCGGCAGCCATAAAACGGCATCCTGGTTATCCTACGTCACAATGATTTATTTCATTGGCTCCATATTAGTATTTTTCACCCCTAGAGGTGAGTTATGGGGCGGCCTTATGGTACTCAGCACCCTAATGCTTTTTATAACTACCATGCTTTATACCCGCTGGAAAAAAGAAGAAGAGAAAAAATGATGAAATTAAAAGTATATTTAAGCGGAGAAATCCATTCCGATTGGCGTAAGACCATTGCTGAAGGCATTCAAGCCGCGGGACTAGATATCGAATTATCAGGTCCTAATACCAATCATGCTGCCAGTGATGACTGTGCAGAAATTATTCTAGGGGCGGAAGACAAGCCTTTCTGGAAAGACCATAAAGCCGCCAAAATTAATGCGTTACGCACCCGTAAACTGATTGATGATGCTGATATTGTGGTTGTCCGTTTTGGTGACAAATACAAACAGTGGAACGCCGCTTTTGACGCAGGTTATGCTGCGGCATTAAATAAGTCACTAATAGTCATGCACAGTCCTGATATTACCCACCCGCTGAAAGAAGTGGATGCCGCCGCCCTGGCTGTATGTGAAACCCCAGAACAGGTAGTCGAGATTTTTAGCTATATAGTGAGAGATAACTAACAAAAAAAGCCCTAAATAATTACTTTTAGGGCTTTTCTAGTAGTACTACTTAATAGTACAAATGCTACTGATCAATGGAGTACGGCTTAGCGCTCGTCTTCCCACTCGCCATCAGTGCTTTCATCGGCAACTTCAGTCAAGCTCAATTCACCACACTTTTTACACTTACCTTCAACGATAATCACTCCGTTAAGCTCATATTCTTTTGGCTCAACCATCCCCAAGTCAGCAGCTTGGCAAGCATTACACCAAGTCTGGGTCAAAAACGCTTCTTTATCGTCTTCGGTACGCTCATCGAAGTTACGTTCGACAATTTCTTCATTGATCGTTTCATCATTACTAGTTTCAATATCGGTCATGAGTCTTCACTTTTTACATCATTTGGGTTTATCGGGGCATTCTATCAGATCAAGTGCTTATATATTAAACACTGTCTGTAATTTTCTACCAATATCCTCATTATTGTAAAAAATGTGTCTAGACTTAAATCTAGTGATAATTATTGAGACGAAGGCGCATTATGAACTTCAAAGTAAAACAACAACTGATTATCGCGTTTATTGCGATATCAGCCGTATCTATTCTAATTTCTTCCATATTAATCGGTGTCAACGCGATTACTGAGTCTGAAGTAGCAATTAAGCATCAGGTTGAACAAAAATTGGTCGCGGCGCGTGATTTGAAAAAAAACCAAATCGAAGATTATTTTACCCTAATTGACAACCAGATTAAGATCGTCTCATCCTCACCTTGGATTATTGATGCAGCAGATTATTTCACCCAAGCTTTTTTTGACTACCCTTTACAAACTGGGGGTAAAATTGAGCTGTCAGCAATCAAAAATTACTACGAAAATGAATTTGATCGAGTGTACAAAGAGAATAATGATGGAAAAAGTGCCGATACCGCACGCCTACTGTCTTCCATCACTGATAACGCTCTATTTTTACAGCAGGATTATATCGCTAGAAATTCAAACCCTCTAGGTAGTAAAGATGCATTGATTAAAACCCAAAATGGTTCTGCCTACGATATTTTACACCAAGAATATCACCCTACCTTGCGTAAATTCCTACAGACTTATGGCTATTACGATATTTTCATTATTGAGCCAGAATCTGGTCATATTATTTATTCAGTCTTTAAAGAACTCGATTATGCGACGTCCCTCAACACAGGCCCTTTTAAAAACTCAGGCCTAGCCAAAGCCTTTAAACAGGGCATGACACTGCAAAATGAGGACGACACAATACTCATTGATTTTGCTCCCTACCTACCCTCCTACGACGCCGCTGCTTCGTTTATTGCCTCACCTATTATGCGTGAAGGTAAGCGTATAGGAATCTTGATTTTTCAAATGCCCATCGATGGTATTAACGGCATAATGACAAATGATCAATCATGGAAGAGCACCGGATTTGGTGATACCGGAGAGACTTATCTAGTCGGTGGCGATAGCCTTCTACGCAGTCAGAGCCGATTCCTAATTGAGGATAAAGCAGGTTACTTACAAGCGATGAAGAACTCTTTGGATAGTGTAACCTTAGCTAAAATTGATGCTACAGGCTCTGCCATTGGCTTACAGAAAGTAGATAATTCGAGTAGCCGGGGCGCGATTTCTGGAGTCTCAGGTATTACTTATTTGAACGATTATCGTAATGAACCGGTAATATCAGCATATACTCCCGTTGAAGTGCTCGGCTTGAAGTGGGGATTACTTAGTGAAATAGATCAACAAGAAGCCTTCTCTCATCTAAAGCAATTGAGCAACTCCATCGTCACCACAACCGGAGTCATCGCCATTGTATTAATTATTATAATGGGCGTAATTGGAGCGTATTTCACCCGCATTGTGGTTCGCCCCATAGAGACTTTTTCTCGGAAAGTTTCACAAATCACGAGTCAACAAGACCTCACCATACGCATTCCTACCCAAGGTAATAATGAATTTTCAGCGCTAGGGACCGAACTGAATTCCATGCTGGAAAGCCTCGCAACATTCGTTACCAATATGCGCGAGAGTGCAGAGAATTTAGCCGGTAATTCTAAGCAATTGAACGATGCCTCGGTCGATGCCGCCGAGCAAGTGAATCAACAAAATTTAGAGGTTAATGCGGCTGCTACTGCAACCACCGAGTTGAGTGCATCCATTACCGAGGTTGCTTCTAGCGCAGAACAAGCTGCCAGCCAAATGCGTACAACTCGTGATCAAGTGAATACCAGCATGAGTACTGCCAACGCTACCCAAGCCGATATTTATCAGCTACAAGAAAATATGAATACGGCGATTAGCGCTATGGCGCAACTAGAGACCGAAAGCCAAGGTATTGGAGCTGTCTTGGATGTGATTCAGAACATCGCTGAACAAACTAACCTTTTGGCCCTTAATGCAGCCATTGAGGCAGCTAGAGCCGGCGAACAGGGCCGTGGTTTTGCAGTCGTCGCCGATGAGGTCAGAACCTTAGCGAGCAGAACAGCGACCTCGACCGATGAAATTCGCAGCAAGATTGAATCGTTGCAAAAAGGCGTCGAGAACGCTCGCCAATCAGTACAGGCTTCGCAAGAAAATACTCAAAGCAGTATTGAAAAAGTCGAAACTACCGTTAGTTCCATGCAAGAAGTCACAGGCTATGTCGATGAAGTCGATCAAATGAATGCACATATCGCCACCGCCGCCGAAGAGCAAAGCCAAGTGACCGAAGAAATTAATCGCAACGTTCTATTGATCAAAGACCTGTCTGATAATGTACTCGAACTGGCCACCAGCATTACCGAGGCCAGCAACGATGTTAGCTCGGTATCCGTTGATATTCACCGCCAAGTTGATCAGTTTAAGGTTTAGGTTTTATTAAACACACCGATGCGCTTGGCTTCCATCGGTTCGCTCAACGATCGGTATTGGGTATGTCGTTAGGCGGCACGCCGTGAATACGCCGCTTCGCTCTCCCTGTAGGCTCGGAGAACACATCCATGTGTTCTAACGGCCTTTAACAACATACCCAATACCGATCAGCGATCCCCAAATAGCAAACCAGATTCATATCCTTTAAGCATCAATGAATATGACGGCTTATCAGTGACTCATAAGCCGTCATATTTATTTTTATGACTGCCATCTAATACAAATAGAACGTATGGGGTTTGCTGTGAAGTATGGAGTTTAGCGTTGAAGGCCATCCGATTGCAGGGATGCAATCGTTGAGCTTACAGGGAGAGCGAAGCGACGTATTCACAGCGTGCCGCACAAGGGTGAACTTCATGCTGAGCGTTAGCAGACTAATAAAGGATTGGATCACGGCGCTCATAACCATCCAAATAACAGACATAAAAAAACCGCTGCTCTCAAAGAGAACAGCGGTTCTTCGTTACAACGTTTTAAGAGGTTTGAATTACTTCAAACGCTCCCAAACTGTTGCAATACCCTGACCCATGCCGATACACATAGTAGAAACACCGAACTGAGCATCTTTCTGCTCAAGAACGTTGATCAAAGTAGTAGAGATACGAGCA
>Ga0105356_10007192_pt1 | contig 10264 bp, 11 predicted proteins | sample GOMGulsemesocosm_3_FD_83502 | JGI IMG/M metagenome (GOLD analysis project Ga0105356, IMG submission 83502) | Methane-oxidizing microbial communities from mesocosms in the Gulf of Mexico - GOM9D Gulf of Mexico | ecosystem: Environmental > Aquatic > Marine > Cold seeps | place: Gulf of Mexico...
GCAATGAATGGAGGGTGGAGGTGCTAGAAAATAAGGTATTTTCATTGCCCTTTGTTTCATCACCTAAAGGAGTTAGTAGGAAGTATCCTTTCCATCAGTATTTCAAAGTGTCTGGGGATCCTCTGCCTGAACAGGGTAAATAGTTAATTTAAAGTAAATGGATTAAGTATGAATTATAAGCTTTGTTGGTTTTTATCTGTCTGTTTATTATCAGGCTGCGGTAATACCTTATTAGATGATGTCTATAAACACACGAGCAGCTCAGATAATAAAGAAATGTATACCGCCTTTATTATTCTTTCGAATATGGAACTGAATGACGTTTATATCGATAAAATTGAACAGGACTATAAGGAGGAGAGTGATTTAGTAAAACGGTACCTTTTTGAGTTTGTATTAGCTAAAAGAACTCAGGAAGAACGGTATATTTTACGTTTTATCGATAGTTCGAAAAATAATTTACCTTCATTAGCTAGAAATGATTCGAAATGGATTTCATTAGATAGCCCCACCTTAGAATTGCTTTCGATATATAGTACAACAAATGATGAAGCTTTAAGGATTCTGTTTTTATTGATCGTAGATACTAACGATGCCAGTCCGGGTGGAATTTCTGCTGGACTACGACGAGTACATAAGGCTGATCCTGCTAGATTTTTGCGTATTGCTGATGCTATGGGTTTGAATTTAAATGAAGTGCTCATGTTAATGGTTGATGAGTAAGTGCGTCATCTCATATTGGTTGTATGTTTAGTTAGCATGTTAATGGGCTGTAGTTCTGTGTCAGGCGTAAAGCAGCTAGCAGGCAGTCTTGGAAAGGCTTCTGCTGCAGTTGAAGAGTCGAATCGGCTAAACGATTTCATGAAAGCTTTAAAAAATAATGAATCCTCTACTTATGTCAGTATTTATAATAAAGAATTAAAAATACCTATTAATAGACTATCTGGAAACATTAGTGCTGATTTGATTGTCCATATTGAGTTTTCAGATGGTTCAAAATTTTCCTGGTATCCAATCGATAATGAGAATATCTATTTGTTACTAAGAGAATAATCTGAAATTTCTTTTAATAATGAGTTAAAAATTCAAACAATCATAGCAATATCATTGTTGTTACCATCTTGTGCTGTAATACAAGCGATAAGCAGAAGCTACATTACTTTTGAATCTGGGAATACGGTTTGTCAAAATTGTGAAATCAACATAGATGAAAAACGAATGCCTGTAATGTTCGATAAGGACCTCGTCGCAGAAACCAGTAATGAATATTCGCAGTTGAACAGGGAAGTCAGGATCTCAACTTAGAGCTGGAAACGTTTGATCGCTATATCGCTTATGATGTTCTTAATGAATAACGTTTGATATTAATGCATTATAAAGCACTGTATTATTAAAATAACAAATAGCTTCAAGGATCGAACAGTGACCGATAATATTTATACCTCACCTGGTAGTGATGTTGAGCAAGTAGAACCCCAAGCATTTTCACCGGTAAAGAAACCTTGGCCAAGGTGGCTTATTGCTGCGTGGATATTCATTACCTTCAGTATAGTGGTGAATGGTTTAGGCAGGGTGATCGCAGGCTATTTTGATGGCAGTGAAGCGTTAGCGAAACAGATTTCTGCAGTTTTTTTCTTGGCTGAATTTGTTCTTATTTACGGCGTAATAAAACTCAACAAAGTTATTGTTTATACAGTAGCGGTTATCTGTATCTTGCTAGGGCTTTTTCAGCTTGCTCGCATTGTGATGATGCTGTTTGGTATACCGAACTTGGTGGTGATTGTTCTTTCCCTTTCTTTATATGTAGTACCCACGTTTTTATGCGCGTGGTATCTACTTCGACCGAGCTTTAGGATGTTGATAGAAAGGAACGACAAGTACAATAAAATGGAGAGTATGAGAAAGTATGTTGCTAAAAGCTTCAGCAAGCGCGCTTAATTGGGATTGGCTTGGCCGCTGTTATTATATACACTGCGGTGCTAATTAAATTATCAAGGAAGAGACAATGACAGATCAAGCAGTATTAAACCCGTATAGTGCACCTACCTCGCAAGTAGAAACTGTAAATACCAGTGGCGACGTGGTTTTTTGCCAAGCCAAAAAGCTTACCGCAGGTCAAGGTAATCGCATGGTAACGGATGCCTGGAAAATTTATAAGGTATCACCTTTTAAATGGACCTTCTTAGCCTTCTCTTTGTTTGCGGTGATGATGCTTATTAGCATGATTCCAATTGCAGGCACATTTATTGGCACATTATTCTATACCCCCTTATTTGCTGGCCTATTAATTGGTGCTAGTGAAATCGAAAAGGGTGGCAAGCTACAATTTAATCATTTATTTGCCGCGATTAAAACAAATGCTAAAGGTGTCTTTGCCCTGGCGGGGGTTATTACTGTTTTAAGTTTAATTAATATGGGCGTAGCGTTCTCTTTTATGGGCCAAGATTATTTTATGGCAATGTATGGCGGCCAAGAGATTGACCCAGCAACATTGTCTGTTGACCCGACGAACTTGATGATTGGTATTTTTGGCTTGATCATTGGCAGTGTGTTGCTGGTGATGTTGACTTGGTTTGCGACACCTCTCATTGCCTTACAGTCTGTTGGTGTATTTCAAGCGCTGGGTATGAGCTTTAAGGCAAGTCTTAAAAACTGGTTAGCATTGACAGTATTTGGTTTTGTTATGTTTTTTTGGATGATCGTGGCAATTCTGCCGGTAGGCTTAGGTCTACTGGTTATGATTCCATTAATGATTATCACAATTTATACCGGTTACCGTAAAACTTTTACCGAGTAGCAGTTTCAATTTCAGGCCGTCATTATAGGCGGCCTGAATTCTTTATTTTCTGATAGCTGTTCACCAGCGTCGTGGGCAGTTCTTCTGCTGTGCAGTCTAAACACATGGCACCTAAGCTATTCAGCGAGCTGTGCATCTGTTGCCGTTGGCGCATGTAATTCTCAGTGGTAAGCATCTCTAAACTTTGTTCAAAATTCTCTGGGTCTTGCTTAAGTATGTCGGAGAGAAAGCTTTCATGTAAATCAGCTACCACGACTAGGTGGCGCTTTCTTAGTATTAATACGGCCTTTTCTAAATCATTGCGGTCTTCATCACGGCTATTGGTTAAAATAATAACCAAGGCGCGACGTTTTTGTAATTCAACTAAGCGTTGGGCAGCTAATAAATAGTCTGACATCACGAGCCCAGCATTTAAACCATAACAATGATCGAGTAAATGTTTCACGATGGCTTTATTTTTTCTTGGAGGGCACCAAGTGTGGTTATTACCAAAGGCCATGAAGCCCACTGCATCTCCTTGCTTTGCCGCCACATGAGAGAGCAGTAGCATAGAGTTCAGTGTTTGATCCATGTGTTCTACATCTTGATCTTTATGACGCATACGGCGGCCGGTATCTAATAAAAATACCAGCTGTTGATCTTGTTCGTCCTGAAATTCTTTGCTGATTAATTTTCCAATGCGTGACGAGGCTTTCCAGTCAATCTTACGCATGGGGTCACCATTTTGGTATTCCCTAAGTTGGTGGAACTCGGTGCCTTCTCCGCGTCGGCGCTGTTGGCGGCTGCCCATGCGGGCTAGTTTTTGTTCGTCACCGAGTAAGGCAAATTCAAATACATCTTTATAGTTGGGCTGTACTCGAACTTGGCTTTCACAATGTATACTGCGGCGTAAGTGCCACAATCCCCACGGGGACTCCAGCAAGCAGTCCACGCTTTTAAACAGTGTATTACCACGGCGTGTCGCTTTTATCTGGTAATCAACTTGCGCTTGGCTTTGAGCCAGCAGGTTCAGTGACTGCGGTAGCTGTTGGCTTTGAACTTCGTTATCGTGATTATCAAATACCTGTATTTTTATCGGGCGAGTACTGTCATTGGCAAATGCTAATGTTACCGGGTTCCACGTTTGTACCGCTAAATTAGGCTCTAATTCACGCTCCACTCGCGGGCTGGGTAATAACCACAAACGCACGCCATCTAATAGCACCAGCAAGATGAACATCACTGCCACTAGATACAAGCCCGCAGTGATGGGGGGATAAAGGTCGGCGGCTAATGCTAAGGGTAAAAAAAGTGCGGCTATCATCAGTAGTTTTTTACTGGCGGTCATACTCTGGGTGCTTCCACGTTTTGCAATAATTCGTTGATCACCTGAGAGGCGTTTATGCCTTCAATTTCCAACTCGGCAGTTAGGCGAATACGGTGGCGCAATACACTTACCGCCATTGCTTTAATGTCGTCGGGTAATACAAAGTGTCGGCCTTGCATTAAAGCATGAGCCTTAGCGACGCGTAATAATGCCAAGCTGCCTCTTGGGCCTGCGCCTACTTCTATGCCGTGCCAGTCACGGGTGGCACGTACCAAGCGTACGGCATACTCATGTATGGATTGATCTACTTCCATCTTAGTAAGTAGCTGTTGCAGATCGTGTACTTGTTGTAGTGATAACACTGGCTTAATAGCGCTTACGTCTAGCTGATCACCGATATTACCGGATAAGCGTTTACTGAGTTCAATCTCGTCTTCCATGCTTGGGTACTCAACCCAGATGTGTAATAAAAACCTATCTAGCTGGGCTTCCGGTAACGGGTAAGTGCCTTCGTGCTCCAAGGGGTTTTGAGTGGCCATGACCATAAAAGGGGAGGGCAACTTTAGGCTTTGCCCTTCCACGGTTACTTGCTGTTCTTGCATGGCTTCGAGTAAAGATGATTGGGTCTTGGCTGGGGCGCGGTTGATTTCATCGGCCAATAATAAATTACAAAATACAGGGCCTTTGCGAATTACAAAATCATCACTTTGCTTGTTGAACATTGCGTGGCCAGAAACATCGGATGGCATTAGATCGGGGGTAAACTGGATGCGATTGAACTTGCCTCCCATGGCTTGTGACAGGCTGCGCACTAATAACGTTTTACCTAAGCCCGGTACGCCTTCTACCAAAGCATGCCCCGCTGCTAGTAAACACAAGATGGTTTGTTCAATAACACTGTCTTGGCCGACCATGACTTTTTTAAGTTCTAGGGTTAGCTTTTGAATGCTTACTTGGGCATCAGTAAAGGCATTGCTCTCTAAGCTTTCTATGTTGCTCTCTACACTTATATCTAAATTGTCCATAATTTTTTTAATCTCTGGGTATAGGTGATGAATTCGCTTTGATTGCGGCACGGCTCGCTCCAGGCTTGCTGGATTTCAATGGCTGTACAGTCGCTTAATTTAGCCAACATTTCATAGAGGGCATGATCTTGTAGGCCGGCTAGGTTGGGGTGTTTGACAAATGTTTTGTGTTTAATCTGGCTACGCCAAGTATTCAGCAGATGATTGCCCTTATCTTGTTGCCAATGATAATAGCCCACCTGCTGGATGTGCTGTTTTAGATTGCGCTGATCGCCAGCCAGTTGGCTAACAACTGGACCAAAGCGCTTTAGCAGATACAGTAAAAATAACAGTAACCAGAAGATGCTGAATACAAGTAGTGAGGGGAAATGCTTATAGACTATGGCTAAAAATGCAGGTGCTGTATTTTCATATATAAGCCATACTTTTTTTCTGTTTTTTAACTGCTGCCAGATAAAATAAGCATGGTCGTGGCTGGATAAGTCGGTAGAGAAATCATAGTCATACGTGTCATCATTATAATAAGGTTGCCAAACCATTGGGGTGGTTAAAAATTCACTGTCACTTAAAAATAGCACAGAGCCTTGGCCGTGATCGACTTGAATGCCATGGGCACCGACATCAGATTTAATTACGATCTGACTGTTAATTGCAGTGCTGCGGCTTTCTTGCAGGCTGAGTACATATTGGGGGCTTATATGAAAATACAGCGTTTCATTATTAATATCAGCCCAGCCGTGATTGGGTTGTTGAATATCTTGCCAATCTTCTACTTCTTGAATTAGTACGCCCATTTTTTCATGAAAGTATTGGCGTGAATCGCTTTTTCCTAGCCAGTATGGTTCGTAGACCAGTAGCCCACCTTGCTCTACCCAATTTAATAGTGCCAGCTCTCGTTCGTGGGTGAGCGGGTGTTTTAAATTGCGTACTACAATGGCTTCATTTGTACTGGGCAGTTTATGCAGCAAGTTTCGGTTATTGTTGCTTTGTACTTCTATATCAAGACTTAGCAATAGTTGTTCTAAGGCTGAAAGGGGATTGAAACGAATGTCTTTTTCGGGTGCTTTGCGCTTATCTTCAAAAGTCACGGTGGTGCGCTGATAAACCCACCAGGCAGAGGATCCCAAGGTAGTAATAACGATGAGGCTTATGATCAACGAACGTATCTTCATTTGTCTTGCCCCTCTATAACGAAGGTTTGCCAGTGGTTAAACAAACTCTTAATGGCGGCTAAGTTAACGCTTTGGTGAGCATAAGCTAGCATTTGCCAATGCGTCACCAGTTCAGCAAAGCACTGTGCTTCATCTTGCGGGCTATGGGCCAGCATAATTACCAGACATTCTTGTTCGGTATTACTTTGCTTGAAGGGTACTTTTTTTACATGGATGGCATTAATCAGGTGAGCCCTAAACATTAGGCTTAAAGCGGGTCTAAATTGCTGCTGGATTAAATGTTCTTCTATAACATTAATGAAATTGTCCGGCAGGCTCTGTTGGCTCATATCCATACCCAGTATGGATCGAGGTTTTTCTTCTTGTTGTCTATTAAACCTGGAAAAATACAACCAAGGTTGGTACTTAATTAAGATGTAACAAAGTAGTAGTGCCAGTAATAAAATCATTAGGTATTTAAAGTACAGGGCAAAATCTTTAATAAGCTCTAGCCAAGGCAGTGCGTTTTTCTTATCTTCATTAGGTTCAAGGTCCCAGCTCCAATCCCAGTCTATGGAATAGTCTTTTTCTTTATAGTGCTTGCCAAATATGTCTGAGTTTAATACTTCGCTTAAAGCATTACGCACCTGTTTAGAGTCACTGGATTCACTTGCTGAGTAATATTCTTCGATGGCAGCCAGTTCAGCTTGTTGCGCTTCATACTCAGTTGGCTCGGTTTGCTGTTCAGATTCTTCGGCCCATGCTGGACTTGGGCTAGAAGACATTACACACGCCAATATCAACGCGCTGATAATACTAAAAGAGTTGAGAGTGCTGAGGTTCGCGAAGCGAGTACTGATTTTTTTAAAACCCAACTCTATGTCCCAGGCTTCTAAGTGAGTACGCTGATTTAAATATAATATAAAACCACAGCAGACATAGAAAGGGGCTACTAGTGCCACTGAGAAAGCGTAGGTTAAGAACGTTAATGCGGTGATGGCACTGTTATCACTGGCCAAAAAATTATCAACATCCAGTTCAATTAGTCCACTGGGTAATAGAAATAGGGGTAATACCAATAGTGTCATTTGCAATGCGAACTCTATGTGAATGCCAAGCATACTCAACCAGGCAGAACCGTTGTCGGTATTGTGTAACACATGCAAGCGATTACTGCGTATATCCCCTTGTAGTCCTTCTAGCACGACCACCGGGTCATTAAAGGAACGACTTATACTTACGCGGTGAATAAACAGGGCTTTGAAGCCTAAGCGATTAGTGAATCCCTTTAAACAAAGTAACGATTGCTTGATAGTTGGGGCATCTGAAAATATAGCGCGACTGATAAAAAACAATAGCGGGCGTTCAACAATGGGTTTAAACCAAAATAATAATACGCTGGCAAAGACAGCATTTTGACATATCGCCAGAAGTACTAGTGCTAGTACGGAGGTGGTTATAGCACTGATTAAAAATAGGGATTTATAATGTTTCCGTGTCACCTGTAAACCTAAGTCCATGGCTTGCCAAGGGGTGCGTTGGGCTAGGGCAATTTGCAGGTTTTCAAGTTTCATGATTTTCTGCCTGCCAATAACAAATAACTAAATACAGCCAGCCAAGCTGCGATACCGATCGAGTATTTTATTAGGTGGGGAATGTCTGGCGTTGCCGACCAGAAGCCTTCTACAAATGCTGCTAAAAAAGTCATCAAGCCAGCGCCGCAAATAAGAGGGAATGAGTCGATGCCCGCCTGTTTTAGGGCTAGGGCACGGGTAAAACCCTTGGGGTTTATTAACGAATAACCCAACTTTAAACCCGCGGCCCCCGCGATGGTGGCTGCTGTTAGTTCTAATGCACTATGCCCAGCGACGAAAGGCCAAAAGGTTTCGATATACCCTTTATTTGTTAGGTGGCCCGCTATACCGCCGATAAACAGACCATTAAATATCATGAAAAATATAGAGCCCATGCCAAACAGTAAGCCCGATGCGTAGGTTTTAAAGTCGATACCGACGTTGTTGAAAATGTAGAAGCCAAACATCATAAAGTCGGAATCGGACTCACGACCCTCGGGGCGCGCTAACGTTATATTACTTGGGTCATACATATATTCGACTTGCTGGACCTGTTCGTAAGTGACTAGGCTATAGAGGAACTCGCTGTCGAAATAACACATTAGGCCCATAAAAAATGCAGGAATATAAAACAGGCAGGAAGATATTAACCATACACGCCACTCTCGACGTAATGCTTGAGGAAATCCTTGGCTAATAAATCTGGCAAAGGCCGGCCACATGGCAGGCTTTTGTCGATATAAATGTCGATGGCCGCGCAAAACTAATTGGTGTAAAAAGTCGATCAAGATAGGGCTGTATTGTCGGCTCTGGGCTGCGGATAAAAACTGGCACATTTTACGATAGTGGGCTGGAAATTTGGGCCAATTGCTAGTGAAGTTATCGTCCTTGATTTCAATGCCTTCTAGTTGATCGAGCAGCATAGAAAATTCTTGCCAAAACTTTTGGTTTTTGGATTCAAAGGTCATTTGTTTCATTTACCTGCCCCTCGAACCCAAGCCGCATACTGATTTAGCAGATCAACGGCTGCTTGATTTTCACAATTAATCACTGGCGTTAAGACATTAGCTAATTCTATTTGGCGGCCACCTGAGATGTCCTGTTGGCGATCTTGAAAGTCCAGTAGGGTGCGCTGCTCACTGGCGCTGAAAGGAAAAGGCAGCGCTTTTGGTAAGTGAGTAGATTCTATTGAGTTGAGTTGTTTATCTGCTTCCTTATAGACTACTAAAGAACCCGCCACTAGGTCACCAATGCGTTTGAACTGGCGATTGCATAATGTACAGATTAACCCCGTGATATAAAGAAAGGGTAAAAAGTCGACAGCGCGTAGCAAGTTGCGGGTTAGGCCAGCTTGCCAAGTAAGGGCAGTGCCATCATCCATCGTTACATATAAGCCCATGAGCATTTTCCCCGGGGTGCCACCTTTTAGTACCTCAAATATCGTAGGATACAACCATTCACTGAAAAATAAACCGATCAGCATAATGCCTTGACCTACTTCGCCTAAATAAGACAAGGCAATAGCAGTCATAATATAAATAACGCAACGAATTAGAAAATCGATGAACCATGCTAGGCTACGCACCATAGGGCCAGCGATGGGCAGCTGAATTTGAATGCCTTCTGGGGTTTCATAACTGATGGAGCTGTCCAGCATGCTGCATGTCCTTTGCATTTGTGTTGTAGATTGGTTGTCGCAGCATCATATATTAATTTCTTTTGGCTGTTTACCCATTTTGATTTAAATAATAATTGACGATAGTCTTGTTGAAAATTAGCAGGGAGCTAAGTCGATCAAGCATCATTAAAGGATTTGTATATGAAGGGAAGTTGTTTGTGTGGTGGTGTTGAATTTGAAGTTACTGGTTTGAGCGGTAACATTTATCAATGCCATTGTACCTTGTGTCGAAAGCAGGGTGGTTCTTCATCGAATACAGGAACGGTTGTGCCGATGAATCAACTTACCTGGTTAAAAGGTGAGGGTAATATTAAAACGTGGGTTAAAGATACGGGCTTTACTTCAAGCTTTTGTGATACTTGCGGCTCATTGGTGCCCAATCTATTAAGGAAGCTAGAGTACTATTGGTTGCCTATCGGTACTCTTGATCATGAGGAATTTAAAGTTGTCGCTAATCTTTATATAGACTCAAAAGCATCTTGGGCCGTTGTTTCACCTGATGGAGAGAGATTTGATACAATGCCAGACGTAAACGATTTTATTGCGATACTGGGTAATGAATTGCACGCATAATCCACGCTTATTGAAAATTCATTTGAAAGGGATAGTTAAATGAAAAGGATCGTTAAATGAAAAGGTTAGTTCTCGTGGCAGCTGTCACAATGTTAATGCTTGGTTGTGGTGGTGACAACGCCAATCAATACGGGAATAATACTGATGTTATTCCTTCAAA
>Ga0105356_10007197_pt1 | contig 10261 bp, 10 predicted proteins | sample GOMGulsemesocosm_3_FD_83502 | JGI IMG/M metagenome (GOLD analysis project Ga0105356, IMG submission 83502) | Methane-oxidizing microbial communities from mesocosms in the Gulf of Mexico - GOM9D Gulf of Mexico | ecosystem: Environmental > Aquatic > Marine > Cold seeps | place: Gulf of Mexico...
CATATTAATGTTCCTATGATTAAAGTTTAATAAAAAAAGGTGTTAATAACGGCAATGCCATTACCAAACAAAACATTCCAAAAAATGACAACGGTAAAATAACTAAGAATTTAAATGCCAATGCAAATAACAAAGCCGTAACTATCATTTTTATTTTTACGCCGCTAAAAAAGGACTCAATCACTAATTTAGACGACTTAGCCCCAGCATACTTAAACGCTTTATAGGCAAATATACAATTGGGAATTATACCAATGACACCACCCGCTAATGCTGATTGCGCATGGGATAAGCCCCAACAAAAATATGTTATAACAGTACAACTCAATACGACGACTATAGATAAACCTATTTGTTGATAGGCAATTTTCCGTCCGGCTTTAGTTAAGGTGTTTTTTTGATTATTTCGATTAACAAAGTAATTTAAAATATTCACATCAATTAACTATTAATAATTTTGTTTATAAACCGTATATTCTTTCAACGAAATTTTTCGTACGAATCATACTTTATTTAAAGTAAAAACTTTAACTTTAAAAAGTCAGCGCAAGTATACTGATTTATGACATGAATGCAACAAAATAGGGCAGTTGACGCCCCATTTTGTCTCAATCTTTTTTTAGCAGAGATTATTTATTAGAATTGCTGAACAAGTAGGCTAGAAAGAACGGAACCTAGAGACGATTCCGTCAAGTTCTTCTAAATTGCTATAGGAAATAACTAACTTACCTTTGCCTTTTTTATTGTGGTTAATAACCACTTGTGAACCAAATTTTTCTGATAAGTCTTGTTCTAACACTTTAGTGTCTGGATCTTTAACTTTTTCTACGACTTCTTTGACCGGCTCTTGTACTTTTTTAATATAAGCTTCAGTTTCACGAACCGTTAATTCTTTAGCAGCCACTGTTCTAGCAGTAGTTGTTTGTAAATCACCATCTAGCGCTAATAAAGCACGTGCATGACCCATTTCTATATCGCCATGTTCAAGTAACGTTTTTACATCTTCATTTAAATTATTTAGTCGCAAAAGATTTGTCACAGTTGTACGAGATTTACCTACAGCTTCGGCAACTTCCTGATGAGTCAATTCAAATTCAGTCAGTAGACGTTCTAGTGCTATGGCTTCTTCCATCGCATTTAAATCTTCACGTTGAATATTTTCAATTAAAGCAATTGCAACGGCTGACTCATCTGGGACATCTTTTATCAAACAAGGAACAAAATCTAATTCCGCAAGTTGAGCGGCACGCCATCGTCGTTCACCCGCAATAATTTCGTAGGTATGTTCATCTGTAGGTCTTACTACAATCGGTTGAATTATACCTTGTGAACGTATCGAATTTGATAACTCCTCTAACGCGTCAGCCGACATATCTTTTCTTGGTTGATATTTACCTGGGTGCAATTGTTCAATAGGTAACTTTTGTAATTCGCTTTTGGGTTGTTCTTTTTCTGATGAAATAGATGCTGCTTCTTTAACTGTTGAAGTTAACAAAGCATCAAGACCACGGCCTAAGCCTCTACGTTTACTTGGGCTCATATTATTCCTTGATATTTTTTAGGTGTGGTTACAAGTTTGAAGTTAGTTAGCATCATAGGTACTCTGGATTACTCTGCAACTTTTTCTTGTGTTTTTTTCTTAGATTGATCACCGCGGCGCAATATCTCTCCAGCGAGAGCAAGATATGCTTTAGCACCTGTTGATGATTTATCATAATACATCGCAGGTGCACCAAAACTTGGTGCTTCCGCTAAACGTACATTTCGTGGAATAACTGTTCGATAAACTTTATCACCAAAATGACGCTTTAATTGCTCGGATACGTCATTGGCTAAACGATTGCGAGGATCATACATTGTACGTAAGATCCCCTCAATATGAAGATCAGCATTTACTACAGAAGTTAATTTAGAAATAGTTTCCATCAATGCCGTTAAACCTTCCAGCGCATAATATTCGCATTGCATAGGTACTAAGACAGAGTCAGCTGCAGTCATGGCATTTACAGTTAACATATTAAGAGAAGGTGGGCAGTCTATAATGATAAATTCATAATCTTTTTTTATTGGTGCTAAAGAATTTTTTAGTCTATGTTCGCGAGAATAAACTTCCATTAATTTTATTTCAGCCGCTGTAACATCTGTATTTGCAGCTATTAAGTCGTAAATACCACTAGTCTCTTGCACTACAACCTTTTCAAAAGGTTGTTCTTCAATGAGTAATTCATAACATGTAGCATGAACTTCATATTTATCGACACCACTTGCCATAGTGGCATTCCCTTGGGGATCTAAATCGATTAATAATACTTTGCGTTTGGTTGCAGCTAAAGATGCTGCTAAATTTACTGACGTGGTTGTTTTACCAACTCCACCTTTTTGATTCGCAACTGCAATTATTTTTCCCACAAGATCCTCGATATTAGTATTATTTAATAGATCTGCTGTGCATTTCTATTGAGACCACCACGTGGCATATTGCTAGAATATTATAGATTAACAAATAAATAAACGTCCCTGAAATAAACCTGTAAGTTTAGGTTGGGGAAAACGAGATAATTTATAACGTATATTCGCTATATTTTCAATTGTTAGTACAAAAAGTGCTAGTGAAGTCTAATAACAATACGCTATAAAGTGCCATACAATAGAATGTATCAGCAACTTGTTAATTATTTACTTTTTTCAATTCGATTAAGTGTCGTTCGCCTATTAGCTGCGGTACAGCAATTTGATGGCTGGCTGTTAGCTCGATATTTTCTGGTAAACTGTTAATCTCATCAATTGGATTTTGCCCTTTTAATGCGTAAAAACGACCTTGATCTTCTGCTATTAAATGTTGACACCAAGTAACCATATCAATAAGTGATGAAAATGCTCGACTTAAAACACCATCAAATGGCTTTTCAGGCTGATACTTCTCAACGCGAGCCAATACAGGTTTAACATTTTCGAGTTTAAGTTGAAAAACAACTTGTCGTAAAAAAGTGATACGTTTACCCAAACTGTCTAATAGCACGAACTGTTTTTCTGGGAAAAGTATAGCTAGAGGTATGCCTGGTAAACCTGGTCCAGTTCCCACATCGATAAAAGATTGACCTGATAAATGTTTACCAACCATTAGGCTATCCATTATGTGTTTAATTAGCATTTCTTCAGGGTCTCTAACTGAAGTCAAATTATAAGCCTTGTTCCATTTGTTTAGTAATTCTACATAACTGATCAATAGGGATATTTGTTGATCAGTTATAGTTAATTGGGTTTCACTAATGAGTGTCTGTAACTGGTTATGTAAAGTCATTGATGTCAATTCTAGGTGCTTTAAGCTGATTTTCGATTATGAGATGGCAACAAACCATGTTTTTTCAAATAAACTAATAAAAGTGATATTGCTGCTGGTGTAATTCCTGAAATTCGAGAAGCCTTTCCAATCGTTTCTGGACGTGAATCTGTCAATTTAGCAACGACTTCATTCGATAAACCTGAAATTTTCTGAAAATCAAAATCTACAGGAATGAAGGTGTTTTCGTGACGCTTCTTCTTCGCTATTTCATCTAACTGACGATCGATATAACCTGCATATTTAATTTGAATTTCGATTTGTTCAGCTGCTTGCTTATCTTCAATTGGAGGTCCAAATGCGTTGATATTCATAAGATCGTTGTAACGAACTTCAGGTCGACGGATCAGTTCTTCTAAATTAGCTTCTTTGCTGATAGGTGCTTTTAACAAAAGGTTAAGGTCTTCAACGGCTTTATGATCTTTTTGTACCCATAGTGATTTTAATCGTTGACGTTCAAGTTCAATGTTTTCCATCTTCTCGTTAAAGCGTTGCCAGCGTTGTTCACTAATTAAACCAAGTTTATGGCCTTTTTCTGTTAAACGAATATCAGCGTTATCTTCACGCAATAATAAACGATATTCAGCTCGAGAAGTAAACATACGATATGGTTCTTTGGTGCCAAGAGTTGATAAATCGTCAACCAATACACCTAAATATGCTTCGTCACGTCCTAAGGTAAAATCACCTAACCCTTTAACTCGACAAGCAGCATTTGTCGCCGCCATTAAACCTTGTGCGCCCGCTTCTTCATAACCTGTAGTGCCGTTAATTTGGCCTGCAAAATATAAATTATTAACAAATTTGCTCTCTAAAGTTTGCTTTAAATCTCGAGGATCAAAATAATCGTATTCAATGGCGTAACCAGGACGAGTGATAAAGGCATTTTCAAACCCTTTAATTGAACGTACTAAATCAATTTGTACATCGAATGGTAAACTGGTTGAAATACCATTGGGGTAGACTTCATGGGTCGTTAGACCTTCAGGTTCAACAAATATTTGGTGAGAATCTTTATCTGAAAAACGATTAATTTTATCTTCAATAGATGGACAGTATCTAGGTCCAATTCCTTCAATAATGCCAGTATACATTGGTGAACGATCAAAACCACTTCGAATAATTTCATGGGTACGAGCATTAGTATGAGTGATATAACAGGATATTTGTTTTGGATGATCGTTTTCAGATCCCATAAAGGAAAATACGGGTCTTGGTGAATCACCAGGCTGTTCTTCCATTACAGAAAAATCTAATGAGCGAGCATCTAACCTTGGTGGTGTACCCGTTTTTAAACGATCCATTCTAAAAGGGAGGTCACGCAATTTATTGGCCAAATTAACACTTGCCGGATCTCCTGCTCGGCCACCTTGGTAGTTATTTAAACCTATGTGTATTTGGCCTGCCAAGAAAGTTCCTACTGTTAAAACAACCGTTTTCCCTTTAAATTTCAGTCCCATTTGAGTAGAGACTCCAATAACCTGATCGTTTTCTAAAATAAGATCGTCACAAGGTTGTTGAAAAATTGTCAAATTTTCTTGTTTTTCAAGACTTTCTCTTACAAAAGAGCGGTATAAAGATCTATCTGCTTGTGCTCTTGTTGCTCGCACAGCAGGTCCTTTACTGGAATTTAATGTTCTAAATTGAATCGCTGAATGATCAATGGCCGTTGCCATTAAGCCGCCTAGTGCATCAATCTCTTTCACCAAATGACCCTTGCCAATACCGCCTATGGCTGGATTGCAAGACATTTGTCCTAAAGTATCTATGTTGTGAGTAAGCAAAAGCGTTTTACAACCCATACGAGCGGCAGCTAGAGATGCTTCTGTTCCAGCATGTCCACCACCAACTACAATTACGTCATAAGACTCTTGATACCACATAAAAATTTTTAACCTTAGAAATTTTAATTGTTCATAGAAACTTAATTTAAATGTCTCTATTAATTTTTGAGGGACGTATTTTAGCTTTTTTTTTAACAAAGGGGAACGATCAAATCATGAAAAAGATCTTATCAAGATCCTCTTATAATATATAAAGATCTTTATATAGATCTTATTATTATTACTATTAGGATCTCACTTTTCTGTGGGTAAGTCATTTTTCTTTATAGTTATCAATAGTTTTAAGTTAGTCAAAACATGTGATCAAAGTTTGATCAAAGTGCGAATAAGCTTTGATCAAAATGGCTAGTTATCCACAGGTAAATAAAATCTATTTTCTATACACTGAATAATAATAAGAAAATAATAGCTTTTACCCAGACTTATGCACAAAGGTGCTTTTATATGAATACTTTTGTGTATAACTTATGAGTAAGCTTTTTATAAAAGATCTAGTTTTTGTTCTATCCACAGCTGTGCGAGATGTTCAGGATCTATGTCTTGACTCATATCCAAGGTGTAAATATCTTCTTTCTTTATACAACTTCTTGATAATAATAATTTTTCGAGGTTTTTTGCAGCAAAGCAGAAAGTGTCATAACTAGAATCACCTATGCCGATCGTCATAAAACTAATTGAGGATAGATCTTGATCGCATGATCTTAAATCTGAGACGAAATTTAGAATATTGTCAGGGTAATCTCCTGCGCCATGTGTACTAGTAATAATTAGCCAAATGTTTTTTTTGGTTGTTTTTTCAGCTAAAATACTTTCTAATCTGGGTTGATAGTATACTTTAGCTTGGTGTCCTTTCTTATTTATTACCTCTTCACAAGCTTCTGCTACGTATTCAGAACCGCCCAACATACTGCCAACGATTATTTGAAATGAGATCATAATTTACCTTTTAGTTCTCGATTGATCTAATTATTTACCAATACAAAAGGATGAAAATATCTTTCCTAAAAGATCGTCACTGGTAAATTCGCCAGTAATTTGATCTAACTCTTGTTGGCAAATGCGAAGCTCTTCAGCCAAAATCTCACCTGCAACATAGGATTCAAGTTGTTCCAGTCCAACGAGTAAGTGTTGATGTGTGTTTTCTAAAGCGACTAAATGGCGTCTACGTGCCATAAAGCCCCCCTCAGTACTCCCTTGATAACCCATAATGGTTTTTAAGTGATCTTTTAAGGCTGATACACCTGCACCGGTCTTGGCTGATAGGGTTACTACGGAGTGGGATGTATTATCATAGTCTACAAATTCATGGTAACCAGTTGTGCTACGACTAATATCGGCTTTATTTCTTACTATTGTTAAACCAATATTTTCGGGTAATTTTTCAAAGAACTCTGGCCAGTCGGCTTTGATAGTTAACTCATCATTTTCAATTGAATTATTATCTGTTGAGTCAACCATAAGTAAAACACGGTCTGCTTTGTTAATTTCTTGCCATGCTCTTTCAATGCCTATTTGTTCGACTTTGTCATTACTGTTACGTAAACCTGCAGTGTCAATTATATGCAAGGGCATACCATCGATATGTATTTGTTCAGAAAGCACGTCACGTGTAGTTCCTGCGATGTCTGTTACTATTGCTGTCTCTTTACCACTAAGTGCATTTAATAGACTTGATTTGCCTGCATTAGGCCGTCCTGCGATTACTACTCGCATTCCTTCTCTTATAATACTGCCTTGTTTAGCTTGTTTTCTAACGTCAGTTACTTTTACTATGATCTTTTTAAGATCTGTTACTACTTTTTCATCAGCCAGAAAATCAATCTCTTCTTCCGGAAAATCTATAGCAGCTTCCACATACATACGTAAATGAATGATCTCTTCTACTAATTCATGAACAAGTTTGGAAAAATCTCCTTGAAGCGAGTGTACAGCGCAACGTGCTGCTTGTTCTGAACTTGAGTTGATTAAGTCTGCAATCGCTTCTGCTTGGGTTAAGTCCAATTTGTCATTTAAAAATGCTTGTTCACTAAATTCGCCAGGTTTGGCCATTCTTACATTAGGTAATGCTAAAACCTCTTTCAGTAACATATCTAAGATGACAGGACCGCCATGGCCCTGTAGTTCGAGTACATCTTCACCGGTAAAAGAATTGGGCCCTTTGAAAAACAACGCTATTCCTTGGTCTAACGTTTGCTGATTAGCGTCTAGAAAAGGTAAATATTCAGCTTTTCGAGTTTCTGGTACTTTACCCAAAATAGCCTTTGCTACTGCTGCTGCATTTGAACCCGATATTCTAACAATACCAACACCGCCTCTGCCTGGGGCTGTTGCTTGCGCTGCAATAGTTTCTTGGTGATTATTTGATAATATTTGTGATGTCATAGTCGAATTCCTAGCGATTAGGCTTGTTATTATATTTGTAAATGCTTTGAGGTTAAACTGATAATTTTTAATGTAATACCGTTGGAATAGATTGAGTGACATAAATTTATCTTGGCTTATTTTTTTCGTTCACAGCTTTACTATTTTGACTAGATCAAAGTCTCTAGCTGTAACATCTATAATAAGCAGGCATTTGATTGGGAAATTTTGGGATATTGGAAATGAATGCAATATGGGTATATCAAATTTTCGCGATCAAGATTGAATAAATAATTTTGTTAATTGGTACCCATAAAAAAGGCGACCATAAAGGTCGCCTCTTAACATTTTGACTAAGGTAAGTTTAAGTGGCTTATGATGCAGCTTTGATCTTCGCTTTTTCGATACCACTAAAGATTATTTTCATTTGTGCAATAGATATCAAGTTACTGACTACCCAATAGAGTACTAAACCTGAAGGGAACCAAGCCATAAATACGGCAAAAACCATTGGCATATATTGCATAATTTTTTGCTGCATCGGATCTTGAATTGTCATAGGTTGCATTCTTTGCATAACAAACATACTGATGCCCATTAATACAGGTAAGACAAAATATGGGTCCATAGCTGATAAATCTTGGATCCATAACATAAATGGTGCGTGTCTTAATTCGACACTTTCTAAAAATACCCAGTACAACGCTAAGAATATAGGCATCTGAAGCATTATTGGTAAACAACCGCCGGCAGGATTTACTTTCTCTTTCTTATAAAGTTCCATCATTGCTTGTGACATTTTTTGGCGATCGTCGCCAAAACGTTCTTTTAATGCTGTCATTTTAGGTTGTAATTCACGCATCTTGGCCATAGAAGTATACTGGGCTTTAGTAAGGGGATACATGCCGCCCTTGACTATTAGCGTGATCGTTATGATAGCTATCCCCCAATTGGTAACAATTGACTGTATTTGAAGTAATAGCCAAAACAACGGTTTGCTGATCATAAATAAAAATCCGTAATCTATGGTTAAGTCTAGATTCGCAGCTATTAATTCCATTTCATTTTGATCTTTAGGACCGACATAGAAAATAGCAGACGTGGCTACTTCATCACCTGCAGGTACGGTTACAGCCGGTGATTTAAACCCAATCACGGCATCTCTTTTAGATGAAAAAGAAGAATAAATTTGATTAACTTCGGTTTGGCTAGGGATCCAAGCAGAAACAAAATAGTGTTGCAGCATAGCTACCCAACCCGCTTGAGTTGATATATTTAAATTCCTATCTTCGATATCGTCAAAATCATATTTTTCGTATCTGTCTTCTGTCGTCGAGTATGCAGCACCACGGTAAGTTGGTATTAAACCACTAGAGCTATCTACATTCGTCGATTGCTTTAATTGGGCGTACATCTGGACACTGGCATTATTAGAGGTGTTATTTTTTACTATGTAATCAACAGTTACGCTATATTTTGCACGTGTAAAAGTAAATCGTTTGGTAACAGAAAGACCATTAAAGTCAGGATAGGTTAAGTTAATAACTAATTGTTCATTGTCAGACATGTCGTATTGGTTAGCTATACTTTGATATATGGGACGGCCAGCTATAAGTCTATCTATGCCATTGCTTCCCGTTAAACCACTTTGAGCAATATATCGGTTAGCGCCATTTTGCATTAAGGTAAATGGGATTTCACTGCCTTGTTCGGTTTCAAAATCTTTTAATTTAACATTAACAATATCTCCACCTCGGGTATTAATTTGTACTTTTAATACATCCGTTTCTATATCGATTAATTGAGCACTTGGCACTGTAGTTTCTGTTAAAGGAGATGCCATTGTTTGCTCTGATGATTCAGGAACAAAGTCACCGTTTGAATCTGTAGTATTAACAGACTGACTTATTGCTGGTTGGCTTATAACAGGTGCATTTTCATTTTGCCATTGTTGAAATAGCAAATAACTTACAACCAGTAGTGCAATAAAAAGAAAACTGCGTTGGGATTCCATAATTTCTTATTTCTCTTTCTTAGAAGTTGGCACGGGATCATTTCCTCCCGCATTTAATGGGTGGCATTTTAGTATACGTTTGCTTGATAGCCAACACCCTTTTATTACCCCAAAGCGATTAATTGCTTCAATAGCATAGGAAGAGCAGGTTGGATTGAATCGACAGTTATTGCCCAATAGCGGGCTAAGCCAACGTTGGTAGGCTTTTACGATTGATATTACTAGCGCTTGTGGCGCTGAATTACTTTTCGCCATATTTTTTCTAATTGTCGATTAATTTCTTTATTTTCCAGTTTATCAGTACCAGATTTAACCATCACCACTATATCTATATGGGGTAGTTTATGCTGATTTAAACGAAAACTTTCTCTAATTTGTCTTTTTATTCGATTTCTTTGCACGGCTAACTTAACACGCTTTTTAGCTATGGCTAGACCTAATCGATTTATTTGATCTGAATTCGGAGAAACAAGTATGGTGATATGGCTTGAGCCAAAACGTAGAGGTTTTGAGAAAACATCCTGAAAATGACCGGGAGTCAACAGACGTGACTCCCGATTAAATTTATAAGTAACCATCTTGGTTACCTTATCTTATTTATTGAGGACAATAAAAAAGATTAAGCGCTAAGGCGAGCACGGCCTTTAGCACGGCGACGAGCAATTACTGCACGACCGTTCTTTGTAGCCATACGAGCACGGA
>Ga0105356_10007205_pt1 | contig 10258 bp, 8 predicted proteins | sample GOMGulsemesocosm_3_FD_83502 | JGI IMG/M metagenome (GOLD analysis project Ga0105356, IMG submission 83502) | Methane-oxidizing microbial communities from mesocosms in the Gulf of Mexico - GOM9D Gulf of Mexico | ecosystem: Environmental > Aquatic > Marine > Cold seeps | place: Gulf of Mexico...
ACTGTAAAGTAACAATCACACATCAGGTTTAAAATAATTGTAACTTGTCTTTGTAACAAAAAATGTAACATTGTAACTATATGTCGAACACTTTCAGGTTGCGAGCCCTTTAAGACAAGTTGCTTAATATTTGAGACTAACTGCATTAATTAAGTGACTATTGTGACCGAAAGGATCATTAAAGGATCTAGAACGGAGAAGTCGTTATAATCTTTCAAAATTTGTTAAAAAGTCTAGGGCGTGTTGATCTAGTTATTGATAAAATATAAGTCTTAGGAAAATTAAGAATTGCTATTAACATGAGTTAATAGCAATTCTATTTAGCTCTGATATCTATTTTACCTGATTGTTCAACCGCTCAATTAGAACATGAATTAGGCTTTTTTTAGTAGCCGAAATTGATGTAATAGTGGCTCAGTATAACCATTAGGCTGTGTGCCACCTGAAAAGACCAGCTCACAAGCCGCCTTAAAGGCTATGCTATTGTCAAAGTCAGTATGCATTGCCAGATAACTAGTGTCGTTTTCGTTTTGTTGATCGACAATTTTGGCCATTTTTTTCATACTTCGCATTACTTGTTCGGCCGTGCAAACGTTATGACGTAACCAATTAGCAATATGTTGACTAGATATTCTCAACGTTGCTCTATCTTCCATTAGTCCTACATCATTTATGTCAGGCACTTTTGAGCAGCCTACACCCTGATCTATCCATCTAACAACGTAACCTAAAATTCCTTGCGCATTATTTTCTAATTCAGCTAATATTTGCGCTTCACTCCAATCAGTATTTTCAGCCAATGGGATCGTTAATATATCGTCAACTGAGGCTTTATCCCGTTTACTCAATTCATTCTGTAATTGGAAAACATCCACTTTATGATAGTGTAGGGCATGCAATACTGCGGCCGTTGGCGATGGCACCCAAGCAGTATTAGCACCGGCCTGAACGTGATTTATTTTAGTTGCTAACATATTGGCCATTTGATCTGGTATCGGCCACATGCCTTTGCCAATTTGCGCTCTTGAGCTAAAGCCACAGTCAAGGCCAATATCGACATTATTATCCTCATAAGCGCTGATCCATTTCGTTAGTTTAATGTCAGCTTTTCTGGCCATGATCCCAGCTTCCATTGAGGTATGGATTTCGTCTCCGGTACGATCTAAGAAGCCTGTATTAATAAACACTACTCGGTCTTTAGCACTATGAATACAAGCTTTTAAATTAACGCTTGTACGGCGTTCTTCATCCATAATCCCCATTTTGATTGTTGACCTTGGCAATTTCAGTGCATCTTCAACTCGAGCAAATAACTTGTCAGCGAACGCGACTTCTTCTGGGCCATGCATTTTGGGTTTAACAATATAAATAGAATTAGTTTGACTGTTAACACTTTCGCTTTGACTATTGATATCATGTAAAGAAATCAGTGAAGTGATCATGGCGTCCATTATACCTTCTGGTACCTCGTTGCCTTGAGCATCGACTATGGCATTGTTAGTCATTAAATGGCCAACATTTCGAACAAACATTAAACTACGACCTTTTACCTTAATGGTATTGCCATCTAGTCCCTGATAGTTTCGATCAGAGTTCATCGTACGGATAAATTGATTATCGCCTTTGGTAATCGTTTCTTTTAAATCCCTTTTTATTAACCCTAACCAATTACGGTAGCCTACGACTTTATCTTGAGCGTCAACAGCCGCAACAGAGTCTTCGCAATCCATAATCGTTGTTAAGGCCGCCTCCATTGTAATATCGCTAATGCCAGCTAAATCAGCTTGAGCAATGACACTGCTAGCGTCAAAAACCACTTCAAAATATAGACCATTTTGACTAAAAAGAAGTGCTTCTGGTTTTGTTATGCTTCCAGTAAATCCGACAAAAGCATCGTCATTAACTAAATGACTTTGTGAACCATCTTCGAAAGTGATAATGACTTGTTGTTCCGTTAATTGATAATCAACGGCATTTTTATGAGAGCCGGAAATTAATGGCAGTGCTTGATCAAGAAAGTCACGTGCAAATGTTATTACTTTTGCACCGCGCAATGGATTATAACTACCTACTTTGCCAGCTCCGCCATCATTCGATATTATATCGCTGCCATAAAGTGCATCATATAAACTTCCCCAACGTGCATTTACCGCATTTAAAGCAAAACGCGCATTCATAATAGGAACAACTAATTGTGGTCCAGCCATAGTGGCAAGTTCTTTATCAACATTGGTTGTGGTAATTTTAAAATTATCTACTTCGGGAACGAGGTAATTGATGTCCTTCAAAAATGCTTTATAGCTTTGAAAATTAAAATTATCCCCTTGATGTTGTTGATGCCATTGGTCAATTTGTAATTGCATGGAGTCGCGAGTAGCAAGTAAGGTTTTATTTTCTGGACTAAGTTCATTGATAAGATTGGAAAAGCTCTGCCAAAACTCAGTAGAAGCAATATTACTTTCAGGTAATACTTCATGTTCAATAAAGTCGAATAATTCTTGGTCTACCTGGATATTTGCTACTGCAATGCGTTGGTTCATAAATTTCTCACTTTAAATAAGACACTATCTATTTTTACTGTTAAAAGAAATGTATTGCTTCTATCGCTTAGATGCAACTGCGAATCTAGGGACTATGGCAATTATACTGTTGTTATTAATCCTTGTTTTCTCAAACGTAGATTTTTATTGCTTATTAAGCCTTTGAAAATTAATCATAAATTTAAAAGTATTCTTGGTTATAATAAATAAAAAGTAAAGTTATTACTCTAACTTATAACTATAATTCACATGGTGAATGTAAAGGACCTTCACTAGAATCCGTATTTATAATTAAACTCTAAGGATAGACTAAATATTGAACAGTATTGCTAACTGATTGATTATTAGTGGACTAATTAATGCGGTAATAACCGCAGAAACAATTAAAGCCAAAGAACCATAGGCACCGTGTTCATAACTTATCTTGCTGATCGTTGCAGTGCCCAAGGCATGACTTGCCGCACCTATAGCTAAACCTTGTGCTTTAGCAGAACGAACATCAATAAAATTTAACCATAAAGGACCAAGTAACGCGCCAAATAATCCAGCAAGAATAATGGCAAATGCGGTAATAGAACTATTGCCATTTAGCTGCTCCGTCAAGGCAATGCCAATAGGTGTTGTTACTGATTTTAATGATAATGAAACTGCAATTTCAGGTGCCATAACAAAGGTCATCGTCAAAATAAAACTTGTTATTATGGTTATTATTATCGCTAACACTAATAGCGATAAAATAACTTTCCACTGATCTTTTATCGTATTTAAGTGTTGGTATAAAGGAAATCCAAGTGCGACAACTGCAGGTTCTAGCAGCCAATTTATTGTTTTTGTGGCTTCGAAATATTGCTCAAAACTTATACTGTAAATTAACATTAAAGGAATTATTGCCGCGATGGAAAGCAACATAGGATTAAGCCATATGAGTGAAAGCTTCTTTTGAAGTTGATTGAAAATTTGATAAATAACAATTGTGCCGATAATTAAACCTAGGGTTAAAGTTAACTGTTGCGCAGAGATTAAGTTCACACACTTTACCTTAAGTTTATAGCGGCTTCTTCACTCGCTTTTTTGTCTGATAGTTTTATCTTATTAAAGCGTTCAAACCATAAACCCACAAGTGTCAATAATAAAAAAGTTGTTATAAATATGATAGTTACTATGGTTAAGCCATGTTGTTTTATTAACTCAAAATGATTGATTATCCCAACACCTGAAGGCACAAAACATACACCCATATTGCTGATGATCCAACTGATGCTTTGCTGCACTTTTGCGGCGGAAAATACACTGAAATGCAATGACATTGTGAATAAAATAAGGCCGTATAAGCTACCTGGTAGCCCGTGAAATTCTGCGGCGATAAATTTACCGATAGCTAGGCAAATCCCAATAGCGAATGCACTGTATACCGTATTTTTCAGAGTCGCTGGAATTAGTCTCATTGCTCAGCAGCTGCCGCCGCTTCGATGACTAATTGTCTAAACCAAATATGACTAGCATCATGATGAAGTAAAGGGCTCCAAATCATCTTTAATTCAATATCTGGAATTTCAAATGGTGGTTTCAAAATGGTGTAATTATTATCATTACGATGCAGTAATGCTGCCTTAGTTGGTAATGTCGCTATTAACTCATCCTCATGGGCGAGTTGCATGGCGACGTGATAATTACGGGTAAATACCTTGATATCACGCTTTTTGCCAAGCCTTGCTAAAGCTTCATCTACCCAACCTAGTTTCTGGACATCTTTAGGATCCATGCCAACGCCTACACCAAAGCCTGTTTTAGAAACCCATACGTGTTTAGCTGACAGATACGCATTTAAATTAAACTTTGATACTACGGGGTTATCTGCACTGATCAAACAAGAAAAGGAATCACGCCATATAGTTTTTTGATGAAAGGATTGAGGTAACTCATCAAAGCGATTAATTGCCATATCAATTTTACCTGCTTCAACATCGTGAAAAGTTACATCACTAGGTGTCATAATATCTATGGTGACATTTGGCGCAATTTGGTTAATGCGCTTTAACAAATTTGGCAATAGAGTAGAGGCAGCGTAATCGCTCGCCATTAGCCGGAAAACTCTTTGGCTATGTTGCTCGTTAAACTCTTCCTCACCTTGCAACGCTTCTTCTAATTCTAATAAAATTTTTCTAATGGCTGGTGCTAATGCTCGTGCACGCTCTGTTGGCACCATACCATCAGAAGTTCTCACTAATATGGGATCATTAAACAGTGTTCTTAATCGTTTTAAGCCATTGCTCATAGCCGGTTGTGTAATGTTTAATTGACTCGCGGCGCGCGTAACATTTTTTTCTCTTAACAACACGTCTAGATAGATAAGTAAATTCAGGTCAATTTTTGAAATATTCATAACTTTGATGTAAACACAAATAAATATAAGTGAGATAGATATAAGGTAAAAAATGCTTTTATACAATAAATATTATTTAACTTTGTTATTAAAAATATGTAAGTCTGAAAATTGAAGGAGAGTTTACCATTTGATAAATAAGATAATATGTTAAACAGGGATTAGAGTTAATGCACCATTATTTATATTGTGAATGATGATGATAATTAATATATATTTCATTAATGTTTGTTTGGCGTCTATGCTTCGTGTTGTTAGGTTTGACAGCTTACAAGGTCAATTACAAGTTTAGGTAGATTTATCGTTATTAACCTGCTTTATGCTACTCGCCTTGTAAAGCAAATATTGAGTCAAGCCTTATTCCTTTTAAACATAATTGATGAATTTTTTGGAGAGAGTGTCATGTCAAATTATCAAAGTGCGATTGAAGCCGTTGCAGCAATAAAAGAAAAAGCAGGTAGTTCTTGGGCCGCGATAGACCCTGAATCAGTAGCACGTATGCGTGCTCAAAACCAGTTTAAGCATGGTCTTGATATTGCTAAATATACTGCAGGCATAATGCGTGCAGATATGGATAATTATGATGCTGATAACTCCCAATATACGCAGTCTTTAGGTTGCTGGCATGGTTTTATCGGCCAACAAAAAATGATCTCAATTAAGAAACATTTTAATAGTACTGACCGACGTTATTTATACCTTTCTGGCTGGATGGTTGCAGCGCTTAGAAGTGAATTTGGCCCTCTTCCTGATCAATCTATGCACGAGAAAACATCTGTTGCTAGCCTTATTGGTGAGCTTTATACTTTCTTACGCCAAGCCGATGCACGTGAATTAGGTGGTTTATTCCGTGAGTTAGATGCAGCAAAGGGTGCTGATGATATGGCAAAAGCAGCTGAAGTACAGAGTGCAATTGATAACCATGTAACGCACGTTGTACCGATTATTGCCGATATTGATGCAGGTTTTGGTAATGCAGAAGCGACTTACTTAATGGCTAAGCAAATGATCGAAGCTGGCGCTTGTTGTATTCAAATTGAAAACCAAGTATCGGATGAAAAACAATGTGGTCATCAAGACGGAAAAGTAACTGTTCCTCATGAAGATTTCTTAGCAAAAATTAATGCTGTACGTTATGCCTTCTTAGAGCTAGGTGTGGATGAAGGTGTTATTGTTGCGCGTACTGATTCATTGGGTGCTGGTTTGACTAAGCAAATTGCAGTAACCAAAGAGCCAGGTGATTTAGGTGACCAATACAACGCATTTCTAGATTGTGATGAAATTTCTGCTGACGATTTAGGTAATGGTGACGTAGTGATTAAGCAAAATGGTAAGTTAATGCGACCTAAACGTTTAGCTAGTAACCTATTTCAATTTAAAAAAGGTACTGGTGAAGCACGTTGTATCCTAGATTGTATTACTTCATTACAAAATGGTGCTGACTTAATTTGGATAGAAACAGAAAAACCACATATTGGACAAATTGGTGCGATGGTTGATGCCATTCGTAAACAAGTACCGAATGCCAAACTAGTTTATAATAACTCGCCTTCATTTAACTGGACATTAAACTTCCGTCAGCAAGTATTCGATGCTATGAGCGATGAAGGTAAGGACATATCAGCTTATGATCGAAATGATTTAATGAGTGAAAAATATGATAATACTGAATTAGCCGTTAACGCTGACGAGAAAATTCGCACCTTCCAAGCTGATGCTGCTCGTGAAGCTGGAATATTCCACCACTTAATTACGTTACCGACTTATCATACCGCTGCATTATCTACTGATAACTTAGCAAAAGAATACTTTGGTGATAAAGGCATGTTGGGATATGTTGAAGGTGTTCAACGTAAAGAGATTCGCCAAGGCATCGCTTGTGTTAAACATCAAAACATGGCGGGATCAGACATGGGTGATGATCATAAAGAATACTTTGCCGGCGATGCTGCTCTTAAAGCTTCTGGTAAAGACAATACGATGAATCAGTTTTAATTTATAACGATTAAATTGTATTGGCTTATATAAACGCTACCTTAATGAGTGGCGTTTTTTTGTTAACTAACCTGAACTCGGGATAAACCACTTTGACATAACGTCGTCATTCCCTAGTTATTTTTCCTACGTATGGACGTAGGTACTTAGGTTTGTTCTGGAACTACAAACTTGTATCGGTAATCTACAGGTCAAAACCTATGGATTCAGGACAATATGCATCCTGCATTGTCTAATAAGTCACATCCATGTGACGTCGGCTAAAAAGACTACCGGAATGACGATATCAAGTATTGTTGCTCTTAAACCGAATTGGGGTTAACTAAGGTCAATATATTACGGGAAGGGTAATTGTTGCGGTTACGCCTTTAACTTTTTGGTTCTCAGTACAATTATTTACTAGTTTTAAACAACCGCCATGTTGTTCAATTATGTTTCGACAGAAGCTTAAGCCTATACCTTGTCCTTGTGGTTTAGTTGAATAAAGTGGCACAAATAAATTCTCTATGTTGCCAAAACCTTGACCATTATCTTTGATTATTATCAATGATGACTGATGCTCTTTAACAGATATGATCGAAATTACGTTGGCGTGAGCTTCAACTGAGTTTTTAATTAAATTAATTAATACTTGCTCTAAGAAAGCGGGATCTGCCCATACCTTTTCAATTTCTAACCGGTTATTAAAAGTGATGTCTTGATATAAACCGGTGATCTGTCTGAGGATTCTTTCCACATTGAGCCATTGGCAGTTTATTTGACTCGTTTTAGATAATGACGAATAACGCTCAACAAAGTTTTGTAAATGCAGGCATCTATCTGAAATGAGGTTTAAAGCTTGTTTATCTCTTTCTGTATCGCATAATGCTACAGAGTCATTTTTATTGATTAGCTGGTTTTCTCGCTGATGAATACGCGTTAATAAACTTTCTGCCAAAGAAGAAACAGGCGTTAATGAATTTCTAATCTCATGACTTAACACCCTTATAATTTGTTGCCAAGCATCTAATTGGTTTGCTCTTAATGCCGATTCTATATTCACAAAAACGAGTAATTGATGAAGGTCGTCGGAGTCTTCGAAGACACTTTGTCTTATTTGCCATTGTTTGTTTTTACTTTTATCTTTAAATTGCCAGCCATTTGGTCGTTCTTCTAAACCCAATAAGTCATGAGAACTATGGCGAAACATTTGCCATGGCTGTTGGTAAAGTTGAAAAAATGCGCCATTTGCAAAGGACAAATGCCCCTTAACATTGAAGACAATGATAGGGGTATTTAATTCCTCGATTAATTGATAAACCAAAAAAGCGTGTTGATCATAGCGAGACTTTAGTTGCTGTAAATGGGTGCTAAGCGAATTTAGCTGTTGATGAAAGTCATATACCTTTCCCGAATTAAAGGCAGGTTTGGCAAATTGTTTATAATCTTCATTATTTATTGCTTCAAGGTGCAGGCTTGCGCGATCAAAGGCATTAACAATTTTATGTTTGAATTTTTGACCTCCAATAAATAACACTGAAATTATTATGAGTTCAGCGAATATAGCAGAGCCTAAACTTAAACTTGTTGACCAAGCCCACCATGCAAATAAAAGAGGCAAGGGGAAGCAAATGAGGCTAATTCTTAAGGTGATGTACCTTTCTAAAGAACTACGCCTGGAGTAATTCATATTTCTCTAATCGACGATACATTGATGATTTAGTTAACCCCAAAAGACTTGCCGCTTGGGGTACATTGTTTTGTGTTTTATGCAAAGCCAATTTTATTAGTTTTATTTCTGCATCAGCTAAAGGCATAAGCGTTAATTCATTGTGATTTTTTTTGTTGGATAAGTGTAAATCGTCGAATTCAATTTGGTCGTCTTTACAAAGTAATACTGCACGTTCAATCAGGTGACTAAGTTCTCTAATATTGCCTGGCCAATGATACGCTAGAAGCGCTTTTTTTGCTGCTGATGAGAGCATACAGTTTTTTCTCTGGTATTTTTCGCCATACTTAGAAATAAAAAACTCAGCCAAGCTAATTATATCGTCACTGCGCTGTGCCAATGTAGGCAATTTGAATTCAATCGTATTAAAGCGATAATATAAATCTTCTCTAAATTGTTCTTTTTCTATCATCGAAGGTATATCGCCATTCGTTGCACTAATTATTCTAATGTTAGTGCGTAAAGTTTGACTTGAGCCTAATACCTCATATTCACCTGACTCTAAAACGCGTAATAGTTTACTCTGTTGAGCCTGTGGTATATTCGCAATTTCATCAAGAAATAAACTGCCTTGTTCAGCGAGTTCAAAGCGACCGATTCGGTTAGACTTTGCGTCGGTAAAAGCGCCTTTTTTATGACCAAACATTTCACTTTCAAATAGTGATTCTGAGATCGCTCCCATATTCACAGAAACAAATATTTCATCTTTCCTTGTCGAGTGATGATGAATAAATTGCGCTAATTCACTTTTGCCAGTGCCATTAGCACCGGTTAATAGAATATTGGCATCAGTATTGGCAACCGTTTGTATTTGTGCCATTAATTCAACCATACAAGCTGACGTCCACTGGTAATTGTGGCCTTTTTTATAATGATTAGATTGGTCGTCAAGCTGCTGCTTTAATTTGGTGTTTTTTGTTTTTAAATCTTGAAAGCTAAGTTGTTGTTTAATTATTTGTAGCAGACGCTTATTTTTCCAAGGCTTCTCAATAAAATCATTAGCGCCTAATTGCATTGCTTTTACCGCTAAATCTACATTCGACCATGCCGTCATGGCTACCGTTGGAATGTTGACCTCACTGGCTTGTAACCAAGTTAAAAAACTTAAGCCTTCTTCACCAGATGTAGTATCTAAAGTGTAATTCATATCTAGTAAGATCAAAGATATATCATTTTTCTTGATCTTTACTTGAGCAATTTGTGGGCTATCAGCCTCAACAACTTGATAGCCGTTGTCTTCTAACAATATAGTTAGCGTTAAACGAATATCACTACGATCATCTATGATCAAAACTTTAGACATTACTCGATACTCTTTTGATGAATGCATTAGCAAGATAACACAAGTCTAGCCTGATACATTAATAAACAAGGTGTGTTTTTATTAGTTTGTAGGATTAAGATCGTAGGCGCTTTTAATCTTTTTTATTGCGTTAAAACGTGCTTCATTTATAGCTTCTTTAATCGCTATTCCCTTCAATCCTTGCTCAACAAAAACTCTAGCAGTAACTTTTCTAGCTGCATTTGCGACGTCTCTTAGATATTGGGCTTGAGGGTAAGGCCTATTCTCAAAATCGAGTCGTCCTCTAAAATCAGCTAAGCAAGCAATAATGAAATCGTCAAATTCCTCAG
>Ga0105356_10007208_pt1 | contig 10256 bp, 9 predicted proteins | sample GOMGulsemesocosm_3_FD_83502 | JGI IMG/M metagenome (GOLD analysis project Ga0105356, IMG submission 83502) | Methane-oxidizing microbial communities from mesocosms in the Gulf of Mexico - GOM9D Gulf of Mexico | ecosystem: Environmental > Aquatic > Marine > Cold seeps | place: Gulf of Mexico...
AGTTATTCGTGCGATTTTGAATTTAGGGCATACCTTCGGCCATGCGATTGAAACGGATCAGGGTTACGGTAACTGGTTGCATGGCGAAGCCGTTGCAGCAGGCATGGTTATGGCCGCGGACTTATCGGCCCGGCTTGGGTGGATATCCGTCGCTGATGCTCAACGTAGTCGAGCCTTGATCGAGCGTGCAGGGTTGCCTGCTTTGCCACCGAAAAACATGACCTCACAACAGTTTATAGATTTGATGTCGGTTGATAAAAAAGTAATTGATGGTGCCTTGCGATTGGTGCTTTTAACGGCGATAGGAGATGCGGTTATAAGCAGTGATTTTGAGACTCAAGCTCTGCTGGATACATTTACTGCTGGCGATCAACTATGTGCCTAATACAATGTGGGCGCTGGTTCAAATATTCGTTAATCGATAAACGTTTGTGATAAGCGTAATGAGTGATCAAGACCAGCAAGATATTCAGAGCCAAGGTATGCCTCAGGATTCCGATGCCTATATCAACTATTATGGGCTGACCGGGGATCCTTTTAATTCGGATAGCCCTTTGTTTTTCGCGACACCTCAGTTGGAAAAATCTCTGCGACTGCTCAATTATTTGGCGCGGTTTAGCCATAAGTTAGTATTAGTGACGGGAGATAATGGAGCAGGTAAAACCGCGTTATTAGAAAATTTTGCTAATGAGCAGGATTTGGTGTGTTTTTTTGCGGCATTAAGCACTGATACGCCCAAACAAGTACTCTATGAAATAGCCGACCAACTAAGCATTGATACGGCTGGAAGTGAAACGCTTGAACAGCTTGTTAAGGGCATTCGCGATTATTCGTTGCAAAAGCTTGATCAGGGTAAAAACTGTATTGTCGTTATAGATGATGCGCACCTATTCGAGCAGCCGGTACTTGAGCAGCTTTACCAGTTGACGCTGAACGATGGTGATCAGCGTTGTGCCATAAGCTTATTGCTCTGTGGGCAACAATCGTTGCTTGAACTGATGCAGGCAGTTATTCCTGCGGAAGCGGTGGCTAAGGTTTTGTTTCATCAGCAGGTTAGCCCGCTGAGTTATGATGAGATGGTGCAGTACCTGAAAATTCACTTTAAGGAAAATGCCGGGCACAGTAAACCGCCGTTCTCAGAAGCGGATTACCAACAAATTTTTCAGCAATCAGGTGGGCTGCCAGGCCGTGTGAATGAGCAGGCCAAGCGAGTGTTAACTGCGGGCGTTAGCCGGTTGGTCGATAATGTTGAAAACAGCAAGAAGCCAAAAGGTTTTACGGTGCTGTTGGCAATTATTTTATTGGTTGTGGCGGGTGCTTTTTGGTGGCAAAACGACCAGCAAATGGATTCTGACGTTGATGTTACTCGGCTGGGAATGACTGGGCAGATCGAGAGATCCGATGAAATACAAAATATTGGCGAAGATGAGCTGGCGGAAGAACAGATTTTTGCTGCGCCCGAGCAACCATTAGCTGAGCAAGACGGATCTGAACTGGTGATGAGTGAAGCCCCTGCTGAAATGGGACAAGCTTTGAGCGCTATTCAAGGTTCGGATATTTTAGCGCAGCCGCTGGCGTCTACTGCTTCAGACCTCATAGATGAAAAGTTATTGATCGAGACAGTGGTAGCGCCCTCCACTGTGGTTGCTACGCAGCAAGAAGTGGTTGAGGGAGCTGTCTCTGAACCTGAAACACTTGAGGTGATCGAGCCTGGCTCGAAAGTGCCAAGACAACAAACTTCGGTAGTACAACTGGTTCTGCCTTCATCGAAATTGCTGCGTGATACAGAACGTATTTTAGCCATCGACGAGAGCGAATATACCATGCAGCTGCTGGGCTCTCATAAAGAAGAGAGCATTACGGTTATTTTGAGTAAGCTGCCGGACGATAATAATCTGATGTATTTTGAAAAGACCCATAAGGGCGCACCTTGGTATGTGCTTATTTATGGGCATTATGCTGATCGTACTGCCGCCAATACCGCTACGAAAAAACTGCCTGCTGCATTGAAAGGAATTAAACCCTGGGTTCGACGCGTGTCAGCTATACAGGATACGATTAGTGCGCGCCAATAAGTGATTGTTGTGGCCTAGAGCCCGCCGCCAATTTGTCGTATCATGCGCCACTTTATGAACACAATACGTGTGTTTGTCCACTGCCTGCCAAATTGTGATGAAGTCCTATGTCGGAACTTATGCCTGAACTGAAAAACGATCGATTCCTCAAAGCCCTATTACGTGAACCTGTTGATCGCACGCCCGTATGGATGATGCGCCAGGCGGGTCGTTATTTGCCTGAGTATCGTGAACGTCGCGCAGAAGCTGGTAGCTTTATGGACCTGTGCAAAAATGCTGATTTCGCCTGTGACGTTACGTTACAGCCGCTGGAACGCTTTGAGCTGGATGCGGCGATTTTATTTTCCGACATTCTGACGATTCCTGATGCGATGGGACAAGGGCTGTATTTTATTACTGGCGAAGGCCCCAAGTTTGAAAAGACTATTCGTACCGCCAAGGATGTTGATGCGATCAAAGTGATAGATGGCGAAAAAGATCTGGGTTATGTGATGAATGCGGTGCGCACAATTCGCAAAGAGCTCAATGGCCGAGTGCCTCTGATCGGCTTTTCCGGTAGCCCCTGGACGTTGGCAACTTATATGATTGAAGGCGGTTCTACTCGCGAATTCCGTCATATCAAAGAGTTTATGCTGACCCAGCCGGAAGCTATGCATGAGCTGTTGGATAAGCTGGCTGATTCGGTCATTTCTTATCTCAACGCTCAAATCCTGGCAGGCGCGCAAGCGGTACAGATTTTTGATACCTGGGGTGGTGTGTTGAGCGGGCCTCTCTATGAAGAGTTCTCTCTGAATTACATGAAGAAAATTATCGCGGGCCTGCTGCGTGAAAATGACGGACATCGCGTGCCAGTGATTATGTTCACCAAGGGCGGCGGTCAGTGGTTGCCAGACATGGCGGCAGCCGGTGCAGATTGCCTGGGACTAGACTGGAGTACAGATATTGGCATGGCTCGCCAGTTGGTGGGTGATCAGGTTTCCTTGCAGGGAAATATGGATCCTTCCATGCTGTTTGCAAAGCCCGAGCGTATTCGTCAGGAAGTGGCTTACATTCTTGAGCGTTTCGGTAAAGGTAACGGCCATGTCTTCAACCTTGGTCATGGTATTTCCCAGTTCGCTGATCCTGAGCACGCCAAAGTGTTTGTTGATGCGGTGCATGAATTGAGCGAAAAGTACCACGGTTAATCTTTCGAAAAGTAACATCTCTGGAGCATAGAAATGGCAAAGGCGAAAAGCAAAATTGCGTTTGTGTGCTCCGATTGCGGTGCTGAATATTCCAAGTGGCAAGGCCAGTGCACCGAGTGCAATGGCTGGAATACCGTTGTTGAATTTAAAGTTAGTGCCGCTAAAGCTCCCTCTAGCCGTCTAGCAGGTTACGCCGGTAGTGTTTCTCAAGTGCAAGCGCTGGATGAAATTGATCTGACGGCTGTGCCGCGTATTACCACTGGCGTTGGCGAGTTTGACCGCGTTTTAGGTGGTGGTCTGGTGCCGGGTTCGGTTATTTTGGTTGGCGGGCATCCAGGGGCCGGTAAAAGTACCCTGCTGCTGCAAACCCTTTGTCATCTCGCGCAATCTGAGTCAACGCTCTATGTCACCGGTGAAGAATCCCTTCAACAGGTGGCGTTGCGAGCACGTCGTTTGAATCTGCCGATTGGTGGCCTCAAGCTGCTTTCGGAAACCAGTGTTGAAACCATCTGCTCTACGGTTGAAGAGCTTAAGCCTCGAATCCTTGTCATTGATAGTATCCAAGTGATGCATCTCGCCGATGTTGAATCGGCACCCGGCAGCGTGTCTCAGGTGCGTGAAAGTGCCGCCGTGCTGACCCGCTTCGCTAAACAAACTAATACCGTTATTTTGATGGTTGGCCATGTCACCAAGGACGGCAGTCTGGCGGGCCCCAAAGTGCTGGAGCACATGATTGATTGCTCGATCATGCTGGAAGGTACGTCTGATAGCCGCTTCCGCACTTTGCGTGGTATCAAAAACCGTTTTGGAGCAGTGAACGAGTTGGGCGTGTTTGCCATGCTGGAAACCGGTCTCAAGGAAGTGAAAAACCCCAGTGCAATTTTTCTATCTCGCGGCGAAGAGCTAGCTGCGGGCAGCCTGGTGATGGTGGTGTGGGAAGGCACGCGGCCGTTGCTGGTGGAAATCCAGGCATTGGTAGATGAAAGTCAGTTTGGTCAGCCGCGCCGCGTTACGGTGGGCCTGGATCAGAACCGTTTATCCATGCTATTGGCTGTTTTGCATCGCCATGGCGGTTTGCATACCGGCGATCAAGATGTGTTTGTGAACGTCGTCGGTGGCGTCAAAGTACTGGAAACCAGTGCTGACCTGGCATTACTTCTTGCCGTCGCCTCCAGTTTTCGCGATCGAGCCCTGCCGCATGACCTTATTGCGTTTGGGGAAATAGGCTTGTCGGGTGAAATTCGCCCGGTTCCTAGTGGTCAGGAGCGATTGCAGGAAGCCGCCAAGCACGGCTTCAAGCGTGCCATTGTGCCAAAAGGGAATGCACCGAAAATGGCCATACCCGGAATGGAAGTGATTGGGGTGGATAAGTTGTCTGAAGCGTTGGACGCTCTTTAGCTTGTCATCCCGAACGTAAGTGAGAGGGCTTTTTGGAAGACTTCTCACCTGCGTTCGAAATGAGCGTTTGGCTAGGGACTAAGAGGCCAAACGCTTGTACTTCACACGTTTAGGCTGCGCATCTCCGCCAATACGTTCTTTGTGGTCGGCTTCATACTCTGTGTAGTTGCCCTCAAAGAATACGGCTTGGCTATCGCCTTCAAAAGCCAGGATATGTGTCGCGATGCGATCAAGGAACCAGCGATCGTGCGAGATCACAATGATGCTGCCGGGGAAGGCCAATAATGCTTCTTCCAGCGCACGTAATGTTTCAACGTCCAAATCGTTGGTCGGCTCATCGAGCAATAATACGTTGGCGCCCTGCTTTAACAGCTTGGCCAGGTGTAAACGGTTACGCTCACCACCGGATAAATCCTTAACGAATTTCTGTTGATCGCCACCTTTAAAGTTGAAGCGGCTGACATAGGCGCGTGATGGGATTTGGTAGTTGCCAATTTGCAGGATGTCCTGGCCATCGGATAACTCTTCGAACACGGTTTTGCTGCCATCCAGGTCACGCGTTTGGTCGACATAGGCCAGCTCGACGGTTTCGCCGATGCGAATGTCGCCGCTGTCAGGCTGTTCAATACCCGCCAGCATTTTGAACATAGTGGATTTACCCGCGCCGTTACCGCCGATCACGCCCACGATGCTGCCGGGCTCAACGGTAAAGTTGAGGTCGTCGATCAATAATTTGTCGCCAAAGCCTTTGTTAATGCCGTTAACTTCGATCACTACATCACCCAGGCGTGGTCCGGGTGGGATGTAGATTTCCTGAGTTTCGTTACGCTTTTGGAATTCTTGCGAATTCAGTTCATCAAAGCGTGCCAAACGCGCCTTGCTCTTGGCTTGACGACCCTTGGCATTAGAGCGAACCCATTCCAATTCGGCATTAATAGTTTTCTGGTGAGCAGCTTCCTGCTTCTCTTCGGTTGCCAGACGTTGTTCTTTCTGTTCCAGCCAGCGTGTGTAGTTGCCTTCATAAGGAATGCCGTGCCCACGGTCGAGTTCCAGAATCCAGCCGGCGGCGTTATCAAGGAAATAGCGATCGTGGGTAATGGCGACTACGGTGCCAACGAATTCATGTAGGAATTGTTCTAACCAGGCAACACTTTCAGCGTCCAAGTGGTTGGTTGGTTCGTCGAGCAGCAGCATGTCAGGGCTGGATAGCAGCAGGCGACACAGAGCAACACGGCGGCGTTCACCGCCAGAAAGTGTGGATACATCAGCATCCCACGGTGGAAGGCGCAATGCGTCGGCGGCGATTTCCATTTTGTGCTCGATGTTGTGAGCATCGGTGGCCTGAATAATATCTTCAAAGCGAGCCTGTTCTTTGGCGAGTTTGTCGAAATCAGCATCAGGTTCAGCGTAGTCAGCGTAAACCTTGTCGAGGCCGGCTAAGGCATCCAGTGCTTCGCGCAGGCCGTCTTCAACATTGCCCTTCACATCTTTAGCAGGGTCAAGATCCGGTTCCTGTGGCAGGTAACCCACCGATAATTCTGGTGACGCATGTGCTTCGCCATCAAACTCCTTGTCCACGCCAGCCATGATTTTTAACAGGCTGGATTTGCCTGAACCGTTAAGGCCCAGCACACCAATTTTGGCGCCGTGGAAAAAGGACAAAGAGATGTTCTTCAAAATCTGACGTTTTGGAGGAACGGTTTTAGAGAGTCGATTGAGGCTGTATGCGTATTGCGCCATACGAAAAATTCCTGATGTGGTGGAGTCTTTTATCGAAAAATACGAGGTCGATTAGGGTAAATCAAATACCCCTTTAACACAATCACAGCGCTGCTTTGGTGGTTGAATATTGTTTTGTGACAAAGGGCTGGCTGAGGTACAATGCCGCCCTTATAACCTGATGAAATATAACAGGAAATTTGAATGCATTGTCCATTTTGCAGTGACGCCGATACCCGCGTCATTGATTCACGATTAGTTGCCGAAGGTGAGCAGGTCAGACGTCGCCGTGAATGCAGCGCCTGTGGCGAACGTTTTACTACTTTTGAAACCGCTGAGCTGTGGTTGCCACGGCTGGTAAAGCGTGACGGTAGCCGTGTGCCTTTTGATGAAGAAAAACTGCGCAACGGCATGTTGCGCGCACTGGAAAAACGTCCGGTCAGTGTCGAAGAAATTGAAGCGTCGGTCAGTCACATCAAACACAAGTTACGCGCCAAAGGTGAGCGGGAACTTAAAGCCTTGGTGGTTGGCGAGATGGTGATGGACGAGTTGAAAAAACTCGATGAGGTAGCCTATATTCGTTTTGCTTCGGTATACCGTCATTTTGAAGACCTTAACCAGTTCCGTGAAGAGATCGAACGTCTCACCAAGGAAAGCTAGTGTCTGAGCTGGACGAATTCTACATGGCGCGCGCCCTGCAATTGGCGGAGCGTGGGCTGTATACCACTGAACCTAATCCTCGGGTGGGTTGTGTGCTGGTGCGCGACGGCAAAATAATTGGCGAAGGTTGGCATCAGCGCGCTGGTGAAGGTCATGCTGAAGTTGAAGCGTTGGCGAACGTTGAGGGTTCGGCGCAGGGCGCAACCGCCTATGTGACATTGGAACCGTGCAGTCATCAGGGCAAAACAGGGCCCTGTTGTGATGCTTTGATTAACGTCGGTGTATCGCGTGTTGTTGCGGCGATGCAGGATCCCAACCCATTGGTCGCCGGTCGTGGTTTTGAGCGCATGAAAAAAGCCGGTATTGAGGTTAAGTTTGGCGTGATGGAAGCGCAGGCGCGGAGTTTAAATCCTGGTTTTATCAAACGTATGGAAACGGGTTTACCCTACGTGCGAATCAAGTTGGCAATGAGTGTTGATGGCCGTACGGCAATGGATTCTGGTGAGAGTCAGTGGATTACTGGCCCTGCCGCACGCAGTGATGTACAGAAATTACGCGCTCGCAGCTCGGCGATTATTACCGGGGTTGGCACGGTACTTCTGGATGATCCTTCTATGACCGTACGTGCTGAGCAGTTAGGTTTAGAAGATTCCGAGGAAATTGTACGGCGTCAGCCGTTACGCGTGGTGCTGGATACGCACTTTCGTACGCCTGGAGAAGCAAAGATTGTTTCCGGAGCGAGTAGAACCTGGCTTGTTGGTGGAGCGCTGATAGACACAGGGAAAGCCCCGACAGAAGCCATCGGCAATGCTGAGCTGAAAATTATCAAGGATGCTGCTGGTAAGGTTGATTTACATGCCGTTCTAAAAGAGTTGGCTGTCAACGATTGTAACGAAGTATTGGTGGAAGCGGGCGCGGTATTAAGCGGTGCGTTTCTACAGGCTGGCCTGGTGGATGAACTGGTGATCTACATGGCGCCTAAACTATTGGGCCACACCGCGCGGCCGTTAATGAATTTACCTGGCATGGAGAGCATGGCTGATCAGGTAAAATTAACCATTCAGGACGTGCGCAGCGTTGGAGATGATTGGCGGATTAATGCTATAGTCCGCACAACTTAAGATAGGTGAGAGAGACGTGTTTACGGGTATTATTGAAGCAGTTGGTGAAATTCATTCCATTCAGCCTCGCAATGGCGATGTGCGTTTGTATGTGAAAACCGCTGGGTTGGATTTACGCGATGTGGCGCTGGGCGACAGTATTGCGGTTAATGGCGTGTGTTTAACCGCTGTTGAATTACCTGGTGATGGTTTCTGGGCTGACGTGTCGCGTGAGACTATTAATCTGACTTGCTTTGAATCTATTAAGACTGGTACTGCAGTTAACCTGGAAAAAGCGTTAACACCGCAAACCCGTTTAGGTGGACACCTTGTGAGCGGCCATGTGGATGGTCTTGGCGAGGTGGTTAGCCGTCACGATGACGCACGTTCGGTGCGATTTACTATTCGTGCGCCCGATGAGCTGGCCAAATATATTTCTCACAAAGGCTCTATTTGCATTGATGGCACCAGTCTGACGGTAAACGCCGTGAATGGCGCTGAGTTTGAACTTAACATCGTGCCGCACACGATTCAGGAAACCATTATTGGTGGTTATAAGCCGGGCACCAAGGTGAATCTGGAAGTGGATCAGATCGCGCGTTATCTGGAGCGATTGATGCTTGGAGATAAAGCCGCTGAGCCGGGTTCAAAGGGCATGGATATGAGCTTCCTAAAAGACAACGGTTTCGCCTAGCATGGAATGAAAACTCTCAGGTGGCACATAGCGGCGTTAAAAATCGGATCAAAATGCTCATATACTCTTGGTAAACTGCGCGTTTTCTCCAATTTTTGCCTTGCTCTGCACTCATCTGAACCTTTTCTGAGTCCTGTTAAGACGAAGTCTAAATAAATAAAAAATTTAATCTGATAGTTTGGAATAGAACATTATGATCAAGACAATCGAAGGTAATTTTTCAGCAAGTGATGCACGTGTTGCTCTGGTAGTAGGACGTTTTAACAGCTTTGTGGTTGAAAGCTTGGTAGATGGCGCGGTTGATGCGTTGAAACGTATGGGTGGGCTGGCTGAAGAAAACATCACGATTATCCGTGTGCCGGGAGCCTTTGAAATTCCTCTGGCAGTACAAAAAGTTGCGGCTAGCGGTAACTACGATGCGGTTGTTGCGCTGGGTGCGGTAATCCGTGGTGGTACGCCTCACTTTGAATATGTTGCTGGCGAATGTGTAAAAGGTATCGGCCAGGTATCTCTGCAAACTGGCGTGCCAGTTGCGTTTGGCGTACTGACTGTTGATAGTATTGAACAGGCGATTGAGCGTTCAGGTACTAAAGCTGGAAACAAAGGTGCTGAAGCGGCTCTGTCTATCCTGGAAATGATCACGCTGTTCAAAAATCTGGACGCCTAATGCAAGATCAAGATGCGCCAAAGCCCCAGTCAAAAGGGCCTAAGAAAAAACGTTTGAACCCAGCGCTGCGTCGAAAGGCTCGGCAGATGGCGATGCAGGCGCTTTACCAGTGGGAGCTGGCGAGCTCCTCGTTGGTGGCAATTGAGCAAGAGTTCCGCGAAGACAATGATATGCAAAAGGTCGACGCGGGATATTTTAGCGAGTTGTTACATCAGGTACCGGCAATGAAGTCTGAGCTGGATGAGCGTCTTAAGCCGTTGCTGGATCGTGAGATGCACGAGCTGACGCCGGTGGAACTGACGATTCTGCGTCTGAGTGCCTATGAATTGTTGGAACGTCCTGACGTGCCCTATCGTGTGATTATTAACGAAGGCGTTGAGCTGGCGAAAACATTCGGTGCCACCGACGGTCATAAATACGTTAATGGTATTCTGGATAAGTTGGCTGGTGAAGTAAGGCTTGAGGCCAAAAAGTAGACCTTTAGAGCGCTCTTCTTTGAGTGCTCCTCTCGAGTAAATTAATGGCGCTGTCTGAATTTGAATTAATTCAAAACTGTTTTACAGGGCCAGCAGCTGCTAGTTTGCGCTCGGATGTGCGATTGGGGATTGGCGATGACTGCGCCATTCTTTCCCCGCGCCCCAATCATGAGTTGCTCGTTTCTGTGGACACGCTGGTTGCCGGTGTTCACTTCCCTGCAAGTATTTCGCCCTACCAAGTTGCTCGCCGTAGTCTGGCGGTTAATCTCAGTGATCTTGCCGC
>Ga0105356_10007210_pt1 | contig 10254 bp, 9 predicted proteins | sample GOMGulsemesocosm_3_FD_83502 | JGI IMG/M metagenome (GOLD analysis project Ga0105356, IMG submission 83502) | Methane-oxidizing microbial communities from mesocosms in the Gulf of Mexico - GOM9D Gulf of Mexico | ecosystem: Environmental > Aquatic > Marine > Cold seeps | place: Gulf of Mexico...
AATTGATAATTGTCGATTTTCCAGCACCAGTAGCCCCAACAATAGCTACGGTATCTCCGGCCTTTACCTCAAAGGAAATACCATTCAATACCCGCTCCTCTTTTACATATGAGAAATAAACATCCCTAAATGCGATATCGCCCTTAAAATGTGAAGCAATAGCATCCCCATGATCTTCTATACTTGAGGTAGTATCTAATACTTTAAACACCCTATCGGCAGCAACCATTCCCATTAATAGGGTATTGAACTTATTCGCGATCTGGTTTAATGGTCTAAACATCATCGGAATCATCATGATAAATGCCAATAACTGACCCACAGATGCTGTTTGGTCCATGACCACATTCAAACCGCCATACCATACTACCAAACCTAAGGTTATTGATGATAAAATTTCGGCAATAGGAAAGAAAATAGAATTATACCACACCGTTTTTAACCATCCCTTTTTATGACGCTCATTAATGGCTTTAAAATTTTTATACTCAATATCCTCTCTCGCAAATAACTGTAAAATCTTCATCCCCGTCACACGCTCTTGTACAAACGAATTGAGATTAGAAACCTCCGTTCGCACTTCTTCGAAAGCCTTCTTCATATACTTTTGAAAAATCTTTGTAGCAATAACAACAAGAGGAAGTGTACAAAACACGATAATACTTAGTCGCCAATTCATAAAGACCATCGTAGCTCCAACAAATAGCATTTTCAAAATATCACTGAATATCATAAACAATCCTTGCCCAAAAATATCGGCGATACGCTCCATATCTGTTACCGCTCTCGTGATTAAAACACCTACAGACGAATTGTCGTAGTATTTCATTTTAAACTCTAGAATATGCTTAAATAACTTCACCCTAATATCCCGCACAACCGATTGTCCTAACCAGCTGGCATAATATATAAACAAAAGCTGTGAGGTAACTTCCAAAATGAGCAAGACCAACATGATTATGATATAGGTCAAAAAGCCTTCAAACTCCTGTTTCGCAATATTATTATCGATGGCCAACTGCAATACTTTGGGTCTAGCCGCTCCAAATGCCGCGAGTAGCACCACCGTTATAAGCGTCATAACGAACACCCCTCGATACGGTTTTATAAAAACCAATAAGCGCTTGAAGAGTTTAGTATCGAAAACATTTTCTTTAGTCTTAGCCATTTATCTCATAACCCTCTAATGGGTTTAATTTTACTGCTTATTCAATTAAGCTTAATACTATATTACACCTTTATAGCAACACTCCTATTTAATATGTTCAGGGTATTCAATTTTTGTCAAATATAAAGCATGTCCGGGAACTGAGGTCCCTGCTTTGGTTCTGTCTTGAGATTTAATAATCTCATGCAGATTTAACAGCTCTTTTTTTCCTAAGCCAATATCAACCATAGTCCCTACAATTGCTCGAACCATATTTCGCAAAAAACGATTGGCTTTTATGGTAAACACCAATTCACTTCCTTCAATAGTCCATTTGGCGGTCATCATTGTACAGTTGTATGTCTTTACATCTGTATTACTTCTAGAAAAACATTTGAAATTTTCATACTCAAATAAAATTTTAGAAGCGGCATTCATTTTATCGATATCCAAATCATGCCTCATAAAATAGGACTGATCGTATTCAAATACATTTTTTTTGGTAGAGATTCTATAATTATAGGTTCTGCTAAGCGCATCAAAACGGGCATGCGCGGTCTCATTAACCTCAAAAATATCATGAATTGCAATATCCTTGGGTAAAAATGAATTCATTTTAAATTTGAGTTTTTCAATACTAAACGCGGCATTACTCTCAAAATGAGCAAACATCTGCTTAGCGTGAACCCCAGCATCGGTACGCCCAGCACCAACAATACGCGTTGTCTCTTTAAGTAATTTTGTCAAGGCATCTTCAATGACCTCTTGAACAGATATAGCATTGGGTTGGTATTGCCAACCGTGATATGCTTTGCCGTTATATGAAAGTTCAATAAAATATCTCAAGGGAATCCTTTACTTTTGTCAGCTGCAAAGATAATTAGATTTACCAAACTATATTTTAGATTAACAAAAAATGAAGAAAATACTTCTACTCTCGGATACACATAGTTATATGGATACTAAAATCCTAAAGTATGTAAAACAAGCTGATGAAGTATGGCATGCCGGAGATATTGGAGATTTAAAAGTCACTGATGCTATTAAAGCCCTTAAACCCTTGCGTGCTGTGTATGGGAATATCGACGATGCTAAGGCCAGGGTTGAGTTTCCAGAACACAACCGTTTTATGTGTGAAGACGTCGATGTTTGGATGACACATATTGGTGGATATCCTCCCAAATATAATAATAGAGTTAAAGTAGACATTTCTAAAAATCCTCCAAAACTTTTTATCACAGGTCATTCACATATCTTAAAAGTAATGCCCGATAAAAAATTAAATCTACTACATATGAATCCTGGAGCCATAGGCACGCACGGATTTCATAAGGTTCGAACGATGTTGCGTTTTGAAATTGAAGGTGAAAAAATTAAAAATCTAGAAGTTATAGAGTTTAATAAATAAAAAAACCCAAAGCTTTCACCTTGGGTTTTCACGCACTAATACTACTAAGATGATAGGTTTATCTCAACCGGTCTACAGATTTTACAAGATCTTCATCCTTCTTTATGGCTTTATTGGCTAAAACCAAAAATACGATAGAAAAAATAGGAAGAAGAATCCCAATACCTTTCTCAGAAACGTCAGCTTCTCCAGATAAGTTTAGTGATCGATACACAAATAATCCTAGTAAAATAAAGTTTAATATGATATTCAGACGTCCCACAACAAATTGTGATTGTCTGTTTTTAAACATAAATATTCCCAGCATTGCTAACAAGGCTGAAACTAAAAACATACTCAAATATAAGAGGTCGTCTTTAGCAAAAAAAAGAGCTTCTGTTTTTGTGGTCCACAAATGAAATACAAATATCAAACCTGCTGAAATTCCAGCCGATACTAAAAGGTAAATAGTTTGTATTCTTTGAAGCATTTCTTTTTATTGAAGCACAAAAATAACAGTTTCTTTTTTAAAACATATATAATTAATTAAAAATAAAGTCGTATAATTGCAATAACAATATACAACTCACTAATACTGTATAGGGTTAGATCTTCAAAAAAAATCAAAATTCAATATTTTCTTGTATTTCCCTAAGAATACAATGAAACAATATAATTTCTTAGTTAAACTAATTACTCAATTCAACAATGTTTGAAATTTCACAATTAAAAGAAAAGAAACTTCCTGAATTACAGGAAATAGCGAAGCAATTGAACATTTCAAAGTATCGTTCTTTAAAAAAATTAGATCTTGTTTATCAAATACTAGATCATCAGGCTGCCAATCCGGCGCCAAAACCTGAAGCTGTTCCTAAAGCGGCCAAAGAAACAAAAAAGCCTCAAAGACAAAAAAGAGAGCGCGTTCAAAGAAACAAAGATACTGCTCAGCAAAAATCTATGGACTTTAAAGAAAAGTCTAAAGCTACTGACTCAAATACAGAAACCGCAAAAAGCGAAGCTAAGCCTAAAGAACCTCAGAAAATCGAGGCTGTAAAAAGAGAGCCTCAAGTTAAGAAGCCTCAGGCTAAAGCCCCACAAGCTAAAGCTCCTCAGGCTAAAGAAGCAGCAGCCAAAGACGCACCAGCCAAAGATACTCAAACAAAAGAGCCTCAGGCCAATGCCCCACAAGCTAATAAGCCAAAACCTAGAGAACAACAAAATCGTCCTCAAAAGGAAAATAAGCCACAGCAGGGTAATCGTCCACAAAATAAAGGGAACCAACAAAACAGAGGCAACCAAAATCAAGACCATAAAAACCAAGGTAACAACGGAAACAAAGACAGTAGAAATCGTTACCGTGAACCAGATTTTGAATTTGATGCTATTATAGAAAGTGAAGGCGTTTTGGATGTTATGCAAGACGGCTATGGTTTTTTACGATCATCAGATTACAATTACTTATCCTCACCAGACGATATTTATGTGTCTCAATCACAAATTAGACTCTTTGGATTGAAAAAAGGAGATACCGTTTTAGGAAATGTAAGACCTCCAAAAGAAGGTGAAAAGTATTTCCCGCTGATTAAGGTTACCAAAATTAACGGACTAGATCCTCAAGTCGTTAGAGACAGGATTGCTTTCGAACACCTCACTCCTCTATTTCCAAACGAAAAATTTAATCTTGCCGAAAGACAGAGTACCGTTTCTACGCGAATCATGGATTTATTTTCGCCGATAGGAAAAGGACAACGTGGTATGATCGTATCACAACCAAAAACGGGTAAAACCATGTTACTTAAGGATGTTGCAAATGCTATTGCAGCTAATCATCCTGAGGTTTATCAAATGATTTTACTCATCGATGAACGTCCTGAAGAAGTAACAGACATGCAGCGTAATGTTCAAGGTGAAGTTATTGCTTCTACTTTCGACAAAGAAGCTCATGAGCATGTTAAAATTGCAAATATCGTTTTAGAGAAAGCGAAACGATTGGTCGAATGTGGCTATGATGTTGTAATTTTATTAGATTCTATCACGCGTTTGGCAAGAGCTTATAATACGGTTCAACCTGCCTCAGGTAAAATATTAAGTGGTGGTGTAGATGCTAATGCTTTACATAAACCCAAACGTTTCTTTGGTGCAGCACGTAACATCGAAAACGGAGGATCACTGACGATTATAGCAACGGCACTTACCGAAACCGGGTCTAAAATGGACGAAGTTATCTTCGAAGAATTTAAAGGAACTGGTAATATGGAATTACAGTTAGATAGAAAAATTTCTAACCGTAGAATTTTCCCTGCTATAGACCTTACCTCGTCAAGCACACGTAAAGACGATTTATTATTAGATTCAAACACCATTCAAAGAATGTGGGTAATGCGTAAATATCTTGCCGACATGAACCCTGTAGAAGCAATGGAATTCATCAATGATCGTTTTAGACAAACTAGAAATAATGAAGAGTTTTTAATCTCTATGAATAGCTAGTTAGAAACAAATCAATATATACTTAAAAATCCTTGTTAGATGCGTCTAGCAAGGATTTTTTTTGTTTGGACGTTACCCTCTTTCGCAAAAGCTCAAGAGGGTCAGGCTTTACGCAGTCGCTTTTTTATATGCCCTATCGAGCAAACAAAAAGAGCTCCAACACCGCTGCAATCCCTAACGCAAAAATTAGCGCACAAAAAAGAGCCCATCGCATTGAAAGGCTCTTTAATATTTTTGATGAAACTTCTTTATTATAAAGAAGCTACATGTTTAGATAATCCTGATTTTAAATTAGCCGCTTTATTAGAATGAATAACATTCTTCTTAGCTAATTTGTCTATCATAGATACCACAGTTGGAAATAATGTCTCAGCATCTTTCTTCTCTGTTAACTCACGTAATTTCTTAATCGCATTACGAGTCGTTTTGTGTTGGTACTTATTTCTTAATCTTTTAGATTCGTTAGATCTAATTCTTTTTAACGCTGACTTATGATTTGCCATATCTTTTTTTATTAAATAATTGTAGCCCGTAGGGGAATCGAACCCCTCTTACCAGGATGAAAACCTGGCGTCCTAGCCGATAGACGAACGGGCCATTTTACTTTGAGAGTGCAAATTTAATTCTTAAATTTCAAACCTGCAAACTTTTCAAATAACTCACAATGTTTTCCATTGCGGATGCAAAAATACAACTATTTTTAAATGCTGCAACTACTTTGAGCTTTTTTTCAAAAAAAACTTTATTAATATGCTTTTGCAAATAAAACGCGCTGCTTAGATGGCTGTCCTGAGAACACACAAATGCCATCTTCCAATTTACTATCTACTGGAATACAACGAATTGTAGCTTTTGTCAAATCTTTGATCTTTTCTTCAGTCTCTGCAGTGCCATCCCAATGCGCTGAAATAAATCCTGACTTATTTTCTAAAACTTCTTTAAAATCTTCAAAAGTATCTACAGAAGTAATATGTGTATCTCTATAATTTAATGCTTTTTCATGTAAACTATTCTGAATTTCTTCCATTAATCCTTCTACAGTGTCAACCAAAGTATCCAGACTAACAACATCTTTAGTCAGCGTATCTCTTCGCGCTAATTCCACAGTACCGTTCTCAAGGTCTTTTGGACCAATAGCGACACGTAATGGCACGCCTTGTAATTCATGCTGTGCAAACTTCGCTCCCGGCCTATGCGTCGTCCTATTATCAAACTTAACCGTAACCCCTTTAGACCTCAAATCTTTCATAATATCATTTGCTACGGCAGAAACAGCTTCAAATTGCTCATCGTTTCTATATATAGGAACAATAACCACTTGATTAGGAGCTAAATTTGGTGGCAATACCAAGCCTTTATCATCACTATGAGTCATAATTAAAGCGCCCATTAAACGCGTAGAAACACCCCAGGATGTTGCCCATACATAATCTTGCTTTCCTTCTTTATTGGTAAACTTAACATCGAAAGCCTTAGCAAAATTCTGCCCTAAAAAGTGAGATGTCCCAGCCTGTAAAGCTTTTCCATCTTGCATTAATGCCTCTATACAAAAGGTCTCTTCTGCTCCAGCAAAACGTTCACTCTCCGTTTTCAGTCCTTTAATTACAGGAATAGCCATAAAGTTTTCCGCAAATTCAGCATAGACGTTATTCATCAATTCGGCTTCAGCCATGGCTTCGCTTCTCGTTTCATGAGCCGTATGCCCTTCTTGCCATAAAAACTCAGCTGTACGTAAAAATAGACGGGTTCGCATTTCCCAACGCACTACATTTGCCCATTGATTGATAAGTAAAGGTAAATCCCTATACGACTGTATCCATCCCTTATAAGTATTCCAAATGATAGCTTCACTCGTTGGTCTAACGATTAGTTCTTCTTCCAGTTTAGCCTTGGGGTCTACCCGAAGCTTACCTTCGTTGTCAGGGTCATTTTCTAATCGATAATGAGTGACAATGGCACATTCTTTAGCAAATCCTTCTGCGTTCTTCTCTTCGGCTTCGAACAAACTCTTAGGCACAAAAAGTGGGAAATAGGCGTTTTGATGACCTGTTTCCTTAAACATTCTATCCAATTCTGCTTGCATTTTCTCCCAGATAGCATAGCCATAAGGCTTTATTACCATGCAGCCTCTTACCGCCGAATTCTCAGCTAAATCAGCCTTTACAACCAGTTCATTATACCATTTCGAATAATCTTCGCTTCTACTTGTGAGGTTTTTACCCATGCTTTTTAATTTGGCACAAAAATTGTGACTATGTTAAATATAAAAATAGTTCGACAAAACTAACTATTTTTGTTATGTTCAACAATTAATTTACTGAGTTATGCAATTAATTAACTACTTAAAATCGAAAATGCATCTTATTGGTGCTTTGAGCCTACTATTTGGTTTAACATCTTGCGGTTCGTATCAATACGTTGGTCAAGATGATGATGGCATCTATGGAAGCTCTGATAGAACCGTTGCATATCATGAGGTTGTTGAATATCAAGACCAACCAGAAACTCAAAACTCGAATTATTACCAGGACTATTTCAAACAACTTTCTGAAGAAGAAATGATCTTTACAGATATAGATGCTTATGAAGGCGATTACGAGGTTGAAAATGACAGTTTAGAATATCAAGGTAATTACAGCGGCTGGGGAGAAGACAACACCGATGTATCTATTAATATCTATGGTGGCCATGCCTTTAACAGTATGCGTTGGAATAGTTATTTTTATCCGTCTATGTATTGGAATTATGCGAACAGCTATGGCTTTAATAATTATTGGAATCCACAGTTTTATGGATCTTATTGGGATAGACCTTTTTGGAGAAATAGATATTACGGCACTCCTTATTATTATGGATATGGTTATGGTTATGGTTATGGTTATGGTTATGGTTATGGTTATGGTTATGGAAACAATTTTTATGGCAATCCTTACTACAATTATAATAACAGATACTACAGCAGCAGAAGCTTAGCATATAATGCTGGACGCAGAGGTTCAATTTACTCTAATTCTAATAATTCCGGACTTACGAACAGGCGAAGCTTTGTGAGCCGAAATAGCTCTCGAAGAAGTTCAGCTCAAGTCAATACAACACGATCAAGATCTAACACAGCGACTACAAATACCCGTAGAAGAAATAATGCAGATGTTGGATCTAGAGATTCTAGAACGAGGGTAAATTCCAGATCGAGATCAACCACCACCAGGCCTCGAACAACAACAAGCAGACCTAGGTCTACTGTCACCCCAAGAACATCTAATACAAGAGCGAGATCAAACGCAACGCGCTCAAGAAGTACGGTGAACAGATCACGAAGCAATAACAATAGTTCAAGTTCTTACAGACCATCTACGAGTAGATCGTCTTCAAGTGTAAATAGTTCAAGTCGTTCGACACGATCCTCATCTTCTTCTAGAAGTAGTGGGCGTAGCAGTTCATCACGAAGAGGGAACAACAATTAAGCAGACTATTAAAAAAGAAAAAAAATTGGTATGAAAAAGTTAATCTTACTATTCATAGGTGTTATATCTATGTCTACAATCTACGCACAAGATATCACCGATGCAGTTAGATATGCTACAGAAAACACACAGGGAACAGCTCGCTTTAGAGCCATGAGCGGTGCTTTCGGAGCCCTCGGCGGAGACATGTCGGCGGTCAGTATAAATCCGGCAGGAGCAGCCGTTTTTACCAGAAGTCACGCCTCTATGTCTGGAACCAATTTTGAGATTGAAAATACCACGAATTATGCAGGTAGTGCCAACTTATTTACGAACTCAAATTCAAACCTAACTCATAATTCAAATTTTGAACTCAATCAGGCTGGCGCAGTATTTGTGTTTAACAATAACAATAGTAACGATCCAATTCGAAAGTTTGTACTTGGATTTTCCTATGAACAAACCCAAAACTACGATGATTCTTTTTTTAGCTCAGGCGTAAACACCACCTCTATTGATAGTTATTTTTTAGCACATGCCCAAGACCAACGGCTCGATGAAATTTCTGCCTTTTCAGACGAATCCATTTCAGATGCATATCGCGATATCGGGCAGTCTTATGGATATGTTAACCAACAAGCTTTTCTCGGTTACGAATCTTATATCCTTGAACCCGATGAAGACGACGATGCGAATACCCAATATACTTCTAATGTTGCTCCAGGAAGCTTCAATCATGAATACACTTATTTAGCCACAGGATACAACGGCAAGTTTAGTGTCAACGCTGCGATACAACACAACGACAATTTATATTTAGGAATCAATCTCAATTCTCACTTTATTAATTACGAACGTTCTACATTTCTATTGGAAGAAAATTCAAATCTAGGATCTTTGATTACCGAAGTTGGTTTTGAAAACAACCTGTCTACGATTGGCAATGGCTTTTCTTTTCAAATTGGAGGGATTGCTAAACTTAGTGATGTCCTCAGAGTTGGCCTGAGTTATGATTCCCCTATCTGGTATACTATCGCCGAAGAAACGACTCAGTACTTAGCTACTGTGAGAGATGATAACGGCGCGATTGGACAAGTTGTAGATCCGCAAGTTATAAATGTATTTCCAGATTACAAATTGCAAACACCATCAAAATTAACAGGAAGTTTAGCCTTAGTTCTCAATAAAAGAGGTCTGATTAGTTTTGACTACTCCAGAAAAGATTATGGCAACACAAAGTTCACACCTGAATCTGACAACTACAATTCAGCCCAAAACAGCGTGATTAGCAACAACTTGAAAGCAGCTAATACCTATAGAATTGGTGGTGAACTACGTCATGAAAACTTTAGTTTTAGAGGAGGCTACAAATTAGAAGAAAGTCCCTATAACGACACAGCATTTTATGGCGACCTAAAAGGGTATTCTCTGGGATTAGGATATAATTTTGGAAACTCAAAATTAGACTTAGCTTATGAAAATTCTAAAAGGACGATAAATCATGCCTTATACAATGTTGGTTTAACCAGTCCAACACGTATTGCTACCGAGAATTCAAATGTCACATTAACCCTAAGTATGAATTTATAAGACTTTATCATATATTCAAAAAGCTGAAAAGAGACCTTTCCCTTTTCAGCTTTTTTTATGTTATCTCTTTAAGCTAAAATGGGCCTTAAACTGTTTTAATGTATTATCTCCTGGATCAATATACTCTACTGTAAACCAGTAATCATTAGATGGCATATTATATCCATTAAAGTTACCATCCCAACCAACTCCCAAAG
>Ga0105356_10007214_pt1 | contig 10247 bp, 5 predicted proteins | sample GOMGulsemesocosm_3_FD_83502 | JGI IMG/M metagenome (GOLD analysis project Ga0105356, IMG submission 83502) | Methane-oxidizing microbial communities from mesocosms in the Gulf of Mexico - GOM9D Gulf of Mexico | ecosystem: Environmental > Aquatic > Marine > Cold seeps | place: Gulf of Mexico...
ACATAAATCTTGGAAAAACTTTTGGAGCAAGTTCGAGGACCGTGATGAAGAACGAAACAGCATCTTCAAAATGTTTCTTGGCGAACCAAAAGACAATTACCTTAAAGCCAAGCAAGAGCTTTGTTTTAATCTAGGTTTGTATTTATTTAATCGCTGGAAGGCAGATGCGAATAAAAACTTCCAGGGTTTAATTTCCTACATGGAAGACTATAAGCAAAATCGTTTTTTATTGCGTGCCGACGATATTCTTGAACCTGCTGCGATAGCAGAATTTATTTTCAAAAACGAACACCCTCTTGCTAATCTTGTATTAGAAACGATTAGCCATGAAAGCCAGCAAAAAATCACGGCGGCCATGCAAAAAGAACAAAACAAAGGTGAGTTAAACCAGCTGGTAGCCGCTGCTCTGAATAAAGTTTTACGTGCAGAGCCCATTAGCGATGAAATTTGCGCTGAGCTAAAGCTGTCAGAGAAAACATTAGCCCTATCCAATAGCTTGGCAAATGTTACTGTTGAAGCTAACCGCCGCATTTTTGAAGAAGCACTTGCGCCATACATTCAATTTAAGCAAGAAAGTATTCAAAATCCTGCGCACCCTGACATAACGATATTAGATGCAATCTTGCATGATGAATTGCGCAACGATTTCATCCAAGTTTGCCAAAACATGCTCGTTTTTGGTGAATTATACGATCATATTATTCACAACCTCCCGACCGTTGCAAAAGAAGCGAACGTCGACAGAGCCTTATCTCGCGAGTCAGTTCGCTCTTTATTATTGACCTCTTTAGCGCAAGCAACTGAAGGCGATAGCTATACGCCGCAAGAACGTGAATCGTTTGATCACTGGCTAGGTTATTTCAGTAAAAGCAACCAGCGCGGCAACTTTTTAAAATCTGTCGAGGAATGGAAAAAGCTCGCTTTCCCTCAACTTTCAGACACTCTATTTGTAATTATTACTTTTTTCTTTGAGAAATTATTACACGAGTACCAGGAAGCTGAGCAAGAAGGAAAGTCCTATAACGGTCGTATAAACCCCGTTAGCATTGGTCGCCGAAAAGATTTCTGGAACCGCCTAACCATGGCGTATCACGATTTATTAATCCAGCGAGTTCTGGAAGATGTTAAGCGTGAAAAGAAAACTCGCCCCCAAGCGCTGATTGAAAAATTCTTCACTCAATTCGAAGAAGTTAATAGCAACCTGCTTTCTGCAGACCCAGTGAACTTCCCAGGCTTTCGTAGCTCGATTGAGCAAGCCCTAAATAATGACATTACACCCTGTGGTATTATTACTGGCTTTGGCAACTTATCAATTGATGGCGAAGAAAAACGCGTCGGCGCATTAATTTCCAACCTCGACTTCCAAGCTGGTGCATTTGATATGGCCAGCGCCGAGAAATTTTGCAAGCTATTAGTTGAGTGTGCTCGCCAGAAGCTACCCGTTGTTTGCTTCATGTCCTCTGGTGGCATGCAAACTAAAGAAGGAGCCGCCGCATTATTTTCAATGGCCATTGTCAATGACCGCATAACCCGCTTCGTGCGAGATAATGATCTACCAATTATCATTTTTGGCTTTGGTGATTGTACCGGTGGTGCTCAAGCGAGCTTCGTTACCCACCCAATGGTGCAGACTTATTATTTCTCCGGCACCAACATGCCTTTTGCCGGTCAAATTGTTGTGCCGTCGTATCTACCAAGTACCGCGACGTTATCGAACTATCTATCAGTATCTCAAAACGCGATGGATGGATTGGTTAAGCACCCTTGCTTTGATGATCTCGATGAGCGTCTGAAAGCCATTGATCCAAGCATTCCTGTTGCGCGCTATTCTGTGAACGACGTATTAAGCCGAATTTTAAAAGGACTAGTCGTTGCACAACACATGGCTCCAGACACAGGCATCAGCAGCAGCAAAGAGAAAAAGTTTGCGCCGATTAAAAAGGTGATGATCCATGCTCGCGGCTGTACAGCAGCCAAGTTGATCAAGAAAGCCCAAGATAACGATATCCAAGTAGTATTGGTTCAATCGGATCCTGACATGAAGTCTGTGGCTGTTGATATGTTAGGGCCACAAGATCGTGTTGTTTGTATTGGTGGCAATACCCCAGACGAAAGCTACTTAAATGCTAAGAGTGTTATCCGTATAGCTCAACACGAGCAAGTTGACGCTCTACACCCTGGTATTGGCTTTTTATCTGAGAGCAGTCAATTTGCAGCTTTATGTGGCAACTACGATATTAACTTTGTCGGCCCGTCTGTTTCTGCGATGGAAACTATGGGTAATAAATCGAATGCGATTAATACCGCGATGGCGGCCAACGTACCAGTGGTACCGGGCTCCCATGGTATTTTGACTAGCTCAGCCAATACTGCCAGCGTAGCCCAAGAGATTGGTTATCCCGTGTTATTGAAGGCAGTTCATGGCGGCGGCGGTAAAGGTATCCAAGTCGTCGAGCGTCCTGAACAAATCCATACCCTATTCCATCAAATATCAACGGAAGCTAAAGCGGCTTTTGGCAATGGCGATGTATATCTTGAAAAATACGTTACTTCACTGCGCCATATCGAAGTTCAAATACTGCGTGATAGCCACGGGAATACAAAGGTACTAGGACTACGAGATTGCAGCGTACAGCGTAATAATCAGAAGGTATTTGAAGAATCAGGTTCTACAATGCTGCCACGCATCCTTGAGCAAGCTGTTTATGATTATGCTGAAAAACTGTCTGATGCCGTTGATTATGTCGGTGCAGGTACTGTGGAATTCATTTATAACCTCGATGCCGACGCCATCTACTTCATGGAAATGAATACTCGACTGCAAGTAGAGCACCCTGTAACCGAGCTTGTTTCAGGTATCGATATTGTTAGCGCTCAATTTGACATTGCTCAGGGTAAGAGTATTGCCAAGCTAAAACCTAAGCAAAAAGGTTATGCGATTGAAGTTCGAGTTACAGCAGAAAAAGTCGTAGTTAAAAATGAAGCAATCGATTTCGCCCCTTTCCCAGGTACTATCACGGAATGTTTATTACCAACAGCTGATCATATCGAACTAATTACAAGTGCTGGCACAGGTAAACAAGTATCCCCCTTCTATGACAGCATGATTGTACAAATCATCTGTTATGGCAAAGACCGTGACGATACGATTAAGAAAATGCGTGAATACTTAGACCTAGTTCGCATTACAGGCGTTTGCACTAACATCACTGTTTTGAAGCGCATCCTCGACGACAAGATATTCCAATTAGGGGATTATGATACGACGTATCTGCCGCAGTTTTTAGCTCGCACCGATGCGGACGAATTGATTACTGAAATTGAAAACTTGGCCGAGCTCAATAGCAACCAGGTCGACGCAAAAGCGTTAAAAATTGAAGGCTCTGATGAGATCAAAGTACTTTCACCTAGCACCAGCATCTTCTACGGCTCATCCTCCCCGACTGAACCTGCATTCGCTAGTGAAGGTGATATTGTAAGTATCGATCAAACGTTATGCCTAATGGAAGCCATGAAGATGTTCACACCTTTAAGTTTAAAGCACTTAAATGCTAATGGGAATGAACTCTATCCAGCCAACCAGCGCTACCGCATTACTCGAATCTTGAACAGTGATGGCCAACAGGTTAACCAGGGGGACTTACTCTTTGTAGTTAAGCCTATCCCAAATAATGATTGATATGACTAATGTGAAGTAATGACATAAATTGACTAAATACTGATATGATTAATGCCTTTTAATACATTATACTGGCATTAATCACGACTTTAGTTAATAAGAGTTCATAATATGTCCCGCGCTGATGCCCTACAAACATTTGCAGCCGTTGTTAGAACGCGTAATTTCACTGCTGCTGCAGATTCCTTAGGGGTTACCCCTTCCGCTATCAGTAAACAAATCAGTGGCTTAGAAGAACGCCTAGGAGTGCGATTACTGAATCGTACGACTCGCTCAGTAAGTACGACTGAGGCGGGTCAGTTATTTTATCAACACTGTGAGAACATAATCGAATCCATCGCCGAGGCTGAGCGACTAGTAACGGATTTTGATGTCACGCCCAAAGGTCGCTTACGCATTACCGCGATGTCTAACTTTGGCCGCCGTGAATTGGCTCGTATGCTGAATAACTTTTCTAACGTCTACCCCGATATTAGCTTTGAAATCTACATTAGCGACCGCCCGGTTGATATTGTTAAAGAAGGCTTTGATTTTGCGTTACGCATCGGCACTCAAGAAGATTCTCGCCTGATTGCAAAACCTGTAGCAAAGCAACGCATCATGATTTGCGCATCCCCTGAATACTTAGAAAAATGGGGGGTTCCTGCTCGCTTTGAAGACATACAGAATCATAGAATGCTGGTTATTGGTAATGCTGAATACGCAAGAGCCAATTGGCTGAGGGAGTTTGAAAAAATACACTCATTTAGTATCAACTCCGTCGACCGTAAGCTCATGGTAAATGATATCGATCTAGGTTATGAGGCCTGCTTGCAAGGCATGGGGATTACCGCACTTCCCAGCTATATTGCTGAGCGTCATGTACGGTCAGGTGAGCTAACCCACCTGTTTTCTGATGTCGATATTCCAGTCAGAACAATAAATGCTGTTTTCCCGCAAAATCGCTATTTATCTACTAAGAGCCGTGCATTTTTGGATTTTGTCACGTCCTATTTTGCCGATTCGATTTAATATTTACCGACGATTAGTTGCCAAGGTAATAGAAATTAGCTTACTTCTATTACCTTTTCTTCAGGTCGAACTAGATCCGAAAACTTCTTGGGAATACGTGCAATCTTACGATCGTCATAGTCAAAAAAGACAATGCCTGTTTTTGCCACTGTGACTAAGCGTCCTTCGTCAGCGCAAGTAACACGATAAATGAAATCACAACCGTATTTATTAAAGTCTGTTACACCCACTTCAAATTGCAAGTTTTCACCAACAAAGGATTCTGATTTAAACTCAACCATTAAATCAGTCACCATCAAACCAAGACCGCCAATATTAAATTCACCAAAACCTAGATTACGTAGATAGCGTAAACGTGCTTCATGTAATAGCGATACCATACGATCATTGCCTACATGATTGCCGTAATTAATCTCGGTCACACGAACATCCAATACGGTTTTAAAGGTAAATGCTTCTGGAAGTACTAATTTAACTCTGGCCACTGAACTCTCTCAACTAATTCGAATCACAGCTATACAGATGGATAAAGATACCTTAGCATCAGTGGTATAGCTTAAAAGGTGCGCATGATAGCCTTGCGGGTATAAGATCTACAATCTAATATTGATATTATATTTGGTAACATTTTGTTAATAAGAATTAATATGAAAAAAACACGTTCTATTTTTGTAAAAACCAGTGCGATATTTTCTTTATCGCTACTCGCAGCCCTCCCATCGTCAGCGACAATTCCAACGGCTGAAATCGATGCTCCCTTTGAAGTTCAAGAATATACCCAAAAACAGGTAACGACTTCAAAGCAAAGTCTCCATCAATTATTAGGCCGACATTACGAAAAACAGCGTCTTAATGACGAACTCTCCAGTAAGATTTTCGACCTTTATATCGAATCGATGGACGGCAGTCGCAGCTATTTTCTTCAAAGTGATATCAGTGAGTTTGAACAATACCGATTAAAGCTGGACGATGGCTTAATCAAAGGCAATTTGAATGCACCCTTTGCAATGTACAATCGGCTGCAACAGCGTGTGACTGAGCGCTTATCTTTTTTATTAAAACAATTGCCAGAAACAGCAAAAAAGTATGATTTTTCTAAGAATGAACAGCTAAGCCTTGATCGTGAAAGCGCAGCTTGGTCTAAAAATGCCCAAGAGCTTGACGATTTATGGCGTAAACGCTTAAAAAACTCAATTTTAAACCTACGCTTAGCTGACAAAGATGATGCATCAATTTACGAGCTATTGGCTAAACGCTACCAAAATCAATTAAATCGAACCCATCTTGCAAACGAGGATGATGGCTTTCAAGTCTATATGAATGCCGTCACTCATGCTTTTGATCCGCATACAGCTTATTTTTCACCACGTAATACTGAAAATTTCAATATCAACATGAGCCTTTCCTTACAGGGCATTGGTGCTGTATTACAAACTGAAGATGAACATACAAAAGTGGTTCGTCTAGTACCTGCTGGCCCCGCCGATAAAGCAGGAGAACTGCAACCAGCAGACAAAATAACCGGTGTAGGCCAAGGCGAAGAAGAAATTGTCGATGTTATCGGCTGGCGCTTGGATGAGGTTGTAGACCTAATACGAGGTGCAAAAGGCACAACAGTTCGCTTAGAAATCATTCCATCCGATTCGAATGACCTCAAAACTAAGGTAGTGGATATTGTTCGCGACGAAGTGAAACTTGAAGAGCAGTCAGCACAAAAAGAAATTATCGAAATTCCTCAAGGGGATAAAGTTCTTAAAATTGGCGTTATCGACATCCCTACTTTCTATATCGACTTTCAAGGTCGCCAAGAAGGTAAAAAAGATTTTAAAAGCACGACCCGCGACGTTGAAAAATTAGTCAATGAACTGATACAAGAAAACGTTGAAGGTATTATCATTGATCTACGCAATAATGGCGGAGGCTCTTTAGATGAAGCCTTAAACCTAACCGACCTATTTATTGATCGTGGACCCGTCGTTCAAGTGCGTTATTCCAATGGTTATGTACAGGTACTACCTGAACATAAAAACCAACAAGCAGGGATTGTTTATGACGGCCCTATAGCCGTACTGACCAATCGTTTAAGCGCATCTGCTTCTGAAATTTTTGCTGGAGCAATCCAGGATTACGGCCGTGGGATTATTGTTGGCGGCCAGACTTTTGGCAAAGGTACTGTACAATCGGTACTGCCATTAGAGCATGGACAATTAAAACTCACCCAAGCCAAGTTTTACAGGGTCTCTGGGGACAGTACGCAACACCAAGGCGTTATTCCTGACATACTCTTCCCCTCGTTATTTGATAAAGAGAAGATCGGTGAGAGCGCCTTAGACGAAGCACTCGCATGGGACACTATTCGCCCAGCAGGTTACCAGTCACAACGTGATTTTCAGCAATGGCTGCCGGTATTGCGTGAAAAGCATCAGAACCGCATAGAAACCAATCCCGACTTCATCTTTCTTCACGAACAAAAAAATCTGATGACAGAACTGCGTAAACGCACAGATATCACACTAAATGAGAAGCAACGTAAGCAAGAGCGTGAAGAAAATGAAACTCAGCGTTTAACGATAGAAAATCAACGCCGCAAGGCGAAAGGGATGGAACTTCTTGACAGCCTTAAAACAGAAGATGAGAAAAAACTGGCTAAAGATGAGAGCAAAAAGGACATTAAGACAAAGGATGGTGAGGATAATAAAGATAGTTCTGAAGAAGATGCTGATAAAGAGCCAGATGCACTTTTAATCGAAACCGGAAATATCCTGACAGACCTAATGAAGTTAAGCCACTTACCAAAGGGTGAACTTCAGCAAGCGCAAAGACAAACCCCTTAGTACCCAAATGCTAAAAGCAGATTAAGGTTAGCTAAAAAGAGCGATTCATATTTTTTGAAACGCTCTTTTTTTGCCTTAAAGATTAATCCCTAAAGCACGTTTAACTTGAGGACTGGTTAGCATATGCAACCAGACTTTATCAATTGCCTGATTAATCCATTCTTCGTTATAGCCTACTCGCGGAGCGGTCGCGACACTACGCTCCTGTTTCAATTTAAAAGGCTGTGAAAACGTATCACCCTCTTCTGTAATCGTTAAATTCAACTCCATTTCCAGCTGACATTGACTGACCCATGCCCCTGAATTACACCGATACTCAAACTGTTCAATGGCTAAATCAACCTTAATAGGTTCAAAAGGGCTATTGCCACCAAAACCAAAACTCTGCAGACTATTTTGCATTTTAACGGTTAGCGCCTGCTGCAGGCTTGGCTTCGCCAATAGTAGTGCGTTTTCTGGCTGAGAACCCCCTCGATGACCTAGCCTATCACTGACCTTACGTAAATCACGAACTCGTACTAACGCACTTCGTCCATTCACCTCTTGCGCTTCCATTATCGGACTGCCCGTTTGCAGTTCAATAATTTGCGGGGATAACGCACAACCACTGGTGGCTGCCGTTGATATGCAAGCCAAAGACAGCAGCGCCAGTTTAAATTTATTTCGCATTTTCCAAATCCTTTTCAGAGCGTTTGAAGGTGAGTACTTGAGCATCGGATTCCGCTGCTACAAAACGATAGCCAGCTACATTGAACTGACAAAGCTGTGCGACGGTTTTTACTTTATTTTGCAGAATGTATGCAGCCATTAAACCTCGAGCCTTCTTCGCATAAAAACTTATGATTTTATATTGACCATTTTTTTCGTCTTTAAACACAGGAGTGATTAACTCAGCGTTTATCTGCTTTGGCTTAACCGCTTTAAAATATTCATTCGATGCAAGATTGACCAGTATTTCACTACCACTCGCTTCCAAACGCAGATTAATTTCATCAGTGATAATCGATCCCCAGAAGCTATAAAGATTTGTCCCTCGGGTATTAGAGAATTTCGTCCCCATCTCTAAGCGATAAGGTTGAATCAAGTCTAGCGGACGTAATAATCCATACAGCCCAGATAAAATTGCTAAATGCTGCTGGCTGTATTCAAAATCTGCATCACTGAACGTATCCGCGTCAAGACCCGTATATACGTCCCCTTTAAAAGCCAACAGGGCCTGCTTTGCATTTTTATCATCAAAAGGAAGACACCAATCGTGAAAACGCTGCACATTGAGTTCTGATAATTTAGCACTCAACTTCATTAGAGCACTGATATCGTCAGGAGATTGCAACTTAAGTTGGTCAATCAATTCAGCAGAATGTTCAAGAAAGTCCGCTTGAGTATGTAAATCTGTCACCGCAGGAGTATCAAAATCAAGGGTTTTAGCAGGGGAAATAAGGGTTAACATAATAAATCATCAATCATTCTGAATAAGCCAACATCATACCTAGCTTTAAAGACATTTTAAATCAGCCTCTATTGCCATTGAGGATTCAGTCAAACTGCGTACTCTGTCTCTATAGCTTTAATCCATATAAATATAATTAAACTCGATAACAGCAAATTTAGGGTCTCTAACATGCCAACAGATATACAAGGTTTAGGTCTAGGGTTAGCCAGTCGTTTTGCCGCCAACCCCCTGGTAAGAAAATACGGTCTCAGTAAACCCGCAGAGAAAATTGCCTACATTGCTACCAAAAAAGGCTTTCAACTGGCCCAGAAGGCTTTAGCAAAAAAGAGCAACAAGCCAAAAGATTTAAAGTCATTACCTGCACCCGCCGCATTATTTGACCTTTCTCTGTCCGAAGAGCAGCAGATGATTCGTGATAGCGTAAAGTCTTATGCTGAACACAACATCCGCCCTCTGGCACTGAGTGCTGATGAAGAAGCAAAATTACCTGAAAGTTTGCTAGAGAACGCTGAAGAATTAGGGCTTAATTATTTCGCCATACCTGAAAACTTAGGGGGAGCTGGGCAGCTTTCTCCAATGACAAATGCTTTGGTTGCGGAAGATTTAGGCTGGGGAGATTTCTCCCTAGCGTATGCGATCCTGTCATCCAGCTCGGTGGTAAATACCCTCAGCCGCTGGGGTAGCAATGAACAAAAATCACACTGGCTGCCTAAGTTTTGTAATGAAAAGCAGGTTTTTAATGCCGCTTTAGCGGTACAAGAGCCACAACCACTATTCAATAGTGAATTACTCAATACGAAAGTTAAACAAAATAAAAAAGGCTTTCTCATCACGGGAGCCAAGTCCTTAGTTCCTCTTGCTGGTAAGGCACAACTTTATTTGGTTGCGGCACAGTTTAAAGGCAAGAATCAGGTCTTTATAGTACCCGCAGAAACCAAAGGACTGCAGTTTCAATCCAGCCCCGCCATGGGCTTACGAGCAGCTGAAGTGGGCACATTAAGGTTGGATAAAGTTCAACTGGATAAACATGCCTTACTCGGCAATAACCTCCCCCAGCATAAAGCCTTTTGTTATCAAACCTTCATCGACAGTAGTCACCTTGCCTGGTGCGCGATGGCGATTGGCTGCTGCCAAGCCGCCCTCGATTATCTGGTGCCGTATGTTAATGAACGCTATGCCTTTGGCGAACCCATCAGCCACCGTCAATCTGTAGCGTTTATAATTGCCAATATGAAGATTGAAATCGAAAGTATGCGGTTATTAGTTTGGA
>Ga0105356_10007220_pt1 | contig 10243 bp, 8 predicted proteins | sample GOMGulsemesocosm_3_FD_83502 | JGI IMG/M metagenome (GOLD analysis project Ga0105356, IMG submission 83502) | Methane-oxidizing microbial communities from mesocosms in the Gulf of Mexico - GOM9D Gulf of Mexico | ecosystem: Environmental > Aquatic > Marine > Cold seeps | place: Gulf of Mexico...
CCTCAAAACATGCACGATATAGCCGATCTCTATCGGTAAAAACATTTACTTCTTCTGGTATATCAATTGAAAATATACAACTAGCAATCTGCTGATGAAGCGACTCACTAATCTCTTCAAGCAAAGTTTTAATGGCTACTTCTGTAATGTTTAATTCAGTGGTATTTATTCTAGATAACGTCAAAATTCCTTCTAACTGGCTCTCTAAATGATCAATCGCATCATCCATATAGCCTTTCAATTCTTGTTGCTCTTCATCTAAATCAATATCAGCCATTAAGATATTATGAAAAGATTTAATGTGTCGAATAGGACCACGTAAATCATGACTAATAATTTTAATAAAATCTTTCAATTCTTTTTGATAATCGATTGGTAATGCCACCTTTTCCCCTTAAATACGATGATAAGTTAAAAACTTTTTGCGTAGCTGCGCAAAATCCAATGGGCGAGAAAAATAGTAACCTTGCAAGTATTCACATTTTTGCTCAATTAAAAACTCAGCTATGACTAACTCCTCAATTCCTTCGGCGACAACATCCATCTGTAAATTATGTGCTAACGAAATCATTGCTTTTATAATTGCTTTGTCTGCAGTCGATTGCAGGCAATTAAAGATAAATGAGCGATCGAGCTTCAATCTACTTACCGGTAAGTCTTTCAAACTGCTCATCGATGAATAACCGACACCAAAGTCATCTATTGAAATTTTGCAGCCTAAAATATTAATTTCATCAAGTAAGGTAAGAATATGCTCGCTACGCTCTAAAAATAACGATTCAGTGATCTCTAAATGTACGCTCTGAGGGTTAATACCTGTTGTTTTAATTACTTTTTCTAATATTTCAAAGAACTTCTTATTTTGTAACTGCACAGGTGAAACATTAATACTAATCCACGGGAGAACTTGATAGTTATTATCTGCAATCAATAGTTGGAAATCTTGACATGCTTTTTCTAGCACCCATTGGCCGACGTCAATAATAAGACCCGATTCTTCTAACAAAGGAATAAAATCAACAGGCGAGATCATCTCATCTCGACTATTCTTCCAGCGTAATAATGCCTCTATGCCTGAAAACATCTGAGTTTTCGGATCAAAAATAGGTTGGTAATTTAAAAAGAACTGTTCTTTATTAAAAGCAACTTGCACGTCCTTTAATAAAGTTAAACGTTGATTTGATTGTTTCTCTAATTCACTATCAAAATATCGGCTACAGTCCCCACCCATTTTTTTGGCTAAATACATTGCTGTATCTGCTTGATGGATAAACTGATCTGCCGCAGGTAATGGCTTGTTATGCTCAAAAGTTGAAATACCGATACTGCATCTGGCATCTAGTACTTCTTTTGAAGACAAGGTTATGCCTTGCCGTAAGGCCCGATGAATTTTATCACTTACCACGCCGGTAAACTTAACAACTGGAGCTTCCGCTTTTAAGATGATAACAAACTCATCGCCGCCAAGTCGGGCAACGTAATCAGAAGTACGCAATAAGCTTTTCAATTTTTGAGCGATACCAATCAAAAATTCATCACCTTTAGCATGCCCCATTAGATCATTGACCATTTTAAAATGATCACAATCAATAAAAAATATTGCTATATTATATTGTTCTCTGTGAACACGCTGAAGTTCATGATTCAAGTAATCCATACAATGCAGTCGGTTAGGTAGACCAGTAAGGATATCTTTATTCGCTAATGTTGTTATTTCTTGTTCGTGTTTTTCTCTATCGATAGAATAACGTATTGTTCTTGAAATATTTTGAGCAGTTAACTCACTTTTGACTAAATAATCTTGAGCGCCATTTTTAATTGCCATTAATGCCGACTGTTCATCGTCGCAGCCTGTTAATAATACGATGGCAATATTTTTGGCGGCTACTCTAAGTTGCTTTAAACTGTCTAGGCCTTGGGAATCAGGCAAATTGAGATCTAATAAAACAACATCTACTTTATTTTTCTCTAAATAGGCAACCGCTGAAGCTATATCAATCACTCTTGTTAAAGCGCATTGATTATTAAACGCTTGCTTCAAGGCCATTTTGATCAGCATTGCGTCTGCATTCGAATCTTCTACATTTAATATGGAAATTTCAGTCATTTCTTAAGTTACTGCCACTATTAAAATATGCTCTAATACCTTAGCTTATTTAAGCACAATTCTGAGTATTTTATAATGTAACTTAGAAATTAATCTTGATAATCATTGAGCTATATATTTTCTTGTTTTAACAATTTGACCATACTAGCTCGGCGATTATGAATGCTCTTAATTATTTTTAGAGAAAATTTTCCTCTTTAGTCAGAAACTTACAAATAAATTTAGCACCGCCTTGTTCATTGTTTTCGACAATAAGATCACTTTGCATTCTTTTACTTGCTGCTTTGGCAATGGCTAAACCTAAGCCTAATCCTCCGGTTTTTCTGCTCCGGCTTTTATCTAAACGAGCAAAAGGTAAAAATATCGTTGCAAAAAATTCACTAGGAATACCTATACCATCATCTTCAATACTCAATTCTATACAACCATTAATTGGTAGTACTAAGATTGTCACTTTTGATCTAGCATGACTTCGGGCGTTATTTAATAAGTTATCGATTAATAACCTTAAATAAACTGGGTTTGTCGTGATTTCAACTGACTCTTCAACTAATAATTTCACTTTTATTAATTGATTAAAATTCGTCGCCGCGATTCTAGATTCAATAAAAGGTAAAAACATTATTGATTGATAATCATCATACCTATCTTCATTAACCGATGAATTCAATCGAGAAAAAGCGACAACTTGAGCAATAAGTTCATCAATATCACCGATATAACTATCAATATTACCGAGTAGCTCTAGGTGTTTTGTACTGTGGTTATTTTTTCGTAACAAACCAACCGCCAATTGAATACGACTTAACGGCGTTTGTACTCCAGGGAGTACTGCTTGGGAAAATATTTGATTTTCTTGAACGGTATTTTCTATTGCGTTTGCCATATGATTAAAGCTAAAGGCCAATTCATTGAGCGGTTTAGTTAAAGCTTCACTGCTTCTTACTTGCATTTCACCTGCGCCAAAGCGCTGGTTAACGACCACTAAAGCATTTATTTGCTTTTGTAGTTTACGTACTGGCCAATAGATGGTGCCAGCCAGAACCATTAAAACAATAACAGTAAATAGCGTAAAAGCGAGTTCTTCGACATTTAGGCCTGTGAACTCATCAATTTCTTGGCTATCATTTTCATCAAAAAAAGGAGAATCAACTTTGTCGGAGATCAGTAGCTTAGCATTTAATTTTTCAAAAAAATAAACAGCGAGTAAGCCGTCTTCACTCAGTTGATAAACCTCGATATCTTCGATATTTGTTATATATTCACATAGGCCACAAGGGCTACTTCCATCACGGACGACAATTTGCCAGCTAATATTAAATTCATTTGAGAAAGGGGGATTTACAACCAATTGTTGAAATTTTACTAACGGATCATCTGCTATCTGTTTATTTAAATCGCGATAAATATAATTAGTATCTCTAATAAAATCATTTACGGCATCTTGCTCAAATAAATTGTCAACGAAGTATTGCGTCAGCATGATACTGACAATAACGGCGAGAATAATACTGCCATACAATCGGGTAAAAAATGACGGAGAAAAGTTAGCCATTGAGCAACATATATCCTTTATTTCTCACCGTACTGATCACTTTATAGGGCATTTGGTCATCATTGAATTTTTTTCGTAAACCAGAAATTCGCATATCGATAGATCTATCATTAAAGTCATGCTCAAAACCTCTAAGTGCTTGACAACAATCCTCTCTAGAAACCGTATTTCCGACATTTTTCATTAATACCAATAACATTTCGTATTCTGCACCAGTTAAGTTCAGTATGCTGCCGTCAAAAACAACTTCTCTTTTGGTTTTATTAATGCTCAAGCGGCTATGTGGATCCTTTTTTTCAACTTTAGTAGCCTTTTGTATTCTACGTATTAATGCTTCAATTCGAGCAACTAATACATGAGGTTTTAATGGCTTAGTTAGAAAGTCATCCGCTCCTAATTTTAATAAGCTGACCTCACTAACCTCGTCATCACTAGCCGTTAAAATAAGTATCGGCCCAAAATAAAACAGCCTCGATTGTTTGCAAATTTCAACCCCAGTCATACCCGGTAACATCAAGTCAAGAATGATGAGATCTGGAGTCTGCTGTTTTATCGCCTGCAATACTTTTGCACCATCATCAATAATGTTGGTATCAAATCCTTCCGCTTGCAAATACATAGCCATTAAACGCGATATTTCAGCATCATCTTCAATAATAAGTATTTTAACTTTATCCATTAATCTCCCACCCCAGCAAAGTATACTGGACTAAGTTTACTGCGAAAAGTTCACCACGATAACCCGTGCTTACAAGCCCTTACATATCATATTTTTCTCTTACACTAGCTTACTTTGTAAGGCCATTTTTGTTGTTAGCCTAAATAGCACAATTAAGACTCTCTTAAGCAAGCAAGATTACCATCCAATTCTATTTACTGTAGGACAAAAACATTGAATTTTGACAATAAAAATAAAAAAAAGGGCATAGCGCGTGTGCTAGCTGCTTGTTCAAATACTTACTATGGTTTGTTATGGCTGGCAAAAAATGAAGCCGCTTTTCAACAAGAGATAATATTAATACTGATACTAACTTTTGTTAGCTTTGTGCTACCAGTCACTGCTATGCAACAGTTAGCCCTCATTACTGCGTTGCTACTAATTTTATTGAGTGAAACCTTAAATACTGCGATTGAGGCTGTGGTTGATCGCATAGGTCTTGAGCATCATCCACTATCAGGGCTGGCGAAAGATCTCGGTTCCGCAGCAGTGTTTATCAGCTTCATTATCGCGACATTAACGTGGGGCGTTATACTATGGAGTCTATAGCTGTTTCGAAATGGCAAGATAACTACCTAGACGTCACTAACTTTAGACAAAAATTAGGTGTAAATTGGACGTTAATCGTATTTTTCCTAGTCGCTTTAACAACATTAACTATTTCACGTTCTTTACTAATGACATGGCAAATACATCGTATTAACTCGATTGAGGATGCATTAAAAATACTCATCAATGGATTACGTATAGATATATCAAGTCTTTGCTATTTATTAGTCATTCCTTTTCTCTTGAATATTTTAGTCAAAGCGTTGAGCAAAGGTCATAAAGTCTTTTATTGGTTTTGTCGTTGCTGGTTAGTCACTACAATAATGATGCTTGTTTATATGGAAGTGATCACTCCTACTTTTATTCTAGAATATGACCTTAGGCCTAACAGACTGTTTATTGAATACCTTATTTACCCTAAAGAAATATTTTCAATGCTATGGACTGGCTATAAAATTGAAATTTTACTAAGTAGCTTATCTCTTCTATTTACCTATTATTTTTCAACTCAATATTTCAACAAACATTGGCAAAAATCACTTCATACTCCTTTATCATTTAAACTAACATCGACAATCATACTGTTTATTTTGTTGTTTATTGGCGCACGTTCATCATTCGGGCATCGGCCATTAAACCCGGCAATGATGGCTTTTTCAACCGATCATTTACTGAATGATTTAACCCTAAACTCTACTTATTCTGTCGCTTTTGCGCTAAAACAAATGTCAAATGACCAAGCAAGTGCCGACTTTTATGGTGATATGCCAAACGAGCAGCTAATTAAACTCGTTCAACAGACAACGATGACTCACAGCGACATGTTTACAAATAAACAATCACCGTCGTCATCTTTTCACCAAGCAAGTTACCAAGGAAAACCTAAAAACTTAGTAATATTGCTACAAGAAAGTCTTGGCGCTCGATATGTTGGAGCCTTGGGCGGTTTGCCACTAACACCTAATCTTGATGAATTAATGAAAGAAGGCTGGAACTTTACTAATTTATACGCCACAGGCACACGTTCAGTGCGTGGAATTGAAGCCGTTATCACTGGATTTACCCCAACGCCAGCACGTTCAGTGGTAAAACTAGATAAATCTCAAAAAAACTTCTTTACCATTGCAAAATTTTTGGCAAACAAAGGTTATCAAACTCAGTTTATTTATGGTGGCGAGAGTCATTTTGATAATATGAAGAGCTTTTTCTTAGGTAATGGCTTTAGTGAAATTATTGATGCTGACAAATTTGATAAAATAGATTTCGAGGGCTCATGGGGCGCTTCAGATGAAGACTTATACGATCAAGCACATCACGAATTAAGCGACTTAGCACAACAAAGCCAGCCATTCTTTAGTTTAGTCTTCACTAGTTCAAATCATAGCCCGTATGAATTTCCAGATAATAAAATCTCCTTGCATGATGAAGATAAAAATACCCGTAATAACGCGGTAAAATATGCCGATCATGCGTTAGGTAAATTTATTGAGCGCGCTAAACAATCCAATTACTGGCAAGATACAATATTTTTAGTGGTAGCTGATCATGACTCTAGAGTCGCCGGTGAAAGCCTAGTACCCATCAATCATTTTAAAATTCCAGCACTTATTCTAGGAGAAATGATAACGCCCAAAATTGATAAGAGATTAACCAGCCAAATTGATTTAGCGCCTACTTTAATGTCATTAATTGGTGCGAGTGGTAATACTCCAATGCTAGGCCATGACATGACTCAAAATATACCGGATGATAAATTGAGGGCAATGATGCAATACGATAAAAACTTTGCTTATATGACTAACGATTCAGTCACGATTTTACAACCTAAAAAACCACCGTTATCTTTTAACTATCAAAATAACAAGCTGCACAAAACAACATTCGATGAAAAGTTAGCATTGGATGCTAGAGCAAGTGTACTTTTTGGTAGTAAAGCTTATCAAAATGGTTGGTATAATTAGGGTCTAAGCTCCCAAGTTTTACTAATCTCTGTCGAGCTTGGCGAGCAACAACTCTCTTTGAGCATAACTTGGGATGCTAATCCATAAAACAAAATAGAAAATAAAACCAATGCCAATAAAAGCCAATAATAAAAAGACAAATCGTAGACGACTTTTGCTAATACCAAAATGTTTAGCTAAACCGGATAAGGTACCCGATATGATACCGTGTTTGCTGCGAGTTAATACACTACCTTTTTGTTTCATTAATTATCCCTAATAGTAATAACCACATTTAGACGTCTACAAAAGAGTGAAAAAGAAAACTATTCTATTTCACTCAATTGAGATTATTTGAAGTGATAGAAGAAAAAACAAGTTTCACAATACATTTACTAAATAACCTCTACAGTAGCATTTAGATATTAATTTCGCTCAAAAATTAAGTAACATTTTGTATTTTAAGTACGCTTAACTTATCCAATTTCATATTTTTAAGTTTGCAAGCATTACTGCCAGTCAGTTGCTTTAATTACGGTAACGCCAAGTTATTTAATTATGCGCTACTTATGTTGTAAACCTCTAGATTTTGGTTTATTTCATAAAATTTAACAACTCAAAAATGCTAATTTCATATGATTTAATTAGTAAAATACTAACCCACGTGTTCCATTGTTTATCAATCTTATCCAATCAAGTTCAACTACTGCTACAGATAAACAGGACAGACAATAATGACAATAAACTCGACTAATATAAAACACCTTTTACCCAGTATTGCCATCACCACATTGGCTTTATCTTCTACTTTTAATATACAGGCCAAGCAAAACAATATTATGTTTGATGACTTTAATTATCAAACTTTAAGTGATGCAGAAAAAAATGGTTGGGTAGCACGTACTCAGCAAGGGCATCCAGGTATTAAAAATGCCACTTGGTGGGCAGAAGGTATAACCTTTCATCAAGATCAATCGAATCCAAAAAACAATGTTATGCGCTTAACGTCCAAAACAGATGGTACAGCAGTTAATACCCGACATACGCAAATATGCCATCAACGAAAATACTTAGAAGGCACCTACGCGGCACGAGTATTTTTTAATAACAAACCCGATTTTGGTATCGATGGTGACGGCATCGTTGAAACTTTCTACACCATTAGTCCCTTAGCTGCGCCAATGGATAAAAATTACAGTGAAATGGATTTTGAATATTTGGCTAATGGCGGCTGGGGAGAAAAAGAAACAGCTTTATGGTCGACCTCTTGGGAAACCTTTCAATTAGAGCCTTGGACCAAGGTCAACGCTTTTGATACATACAAAAAAAATCTGCAAGGTTGGAATACGCTTGTGCTACAAGTATTTGACAATACAATTAAATATTTTATCAACGGCAAACTTTTTTCTGAGCATGGTGCGAATGTTTACCCAGAGGTTGCAATGTCATTAAACTTTAATTTATGGTTTATCCCTGAACAAGTGATGGCTGACAAAACCATGCGTCAATATCATCAAGAAGTCGACTGGGTTTATTTTAATGCCGACCAAGCACTGTCAAATGAGCAAGTGATCAATGCTGTTACCGATTTTAGAAAAAACGGTATCAAACAAACTGATGCAGTGGCAGATTGGTCACCCAAATATGACAGTTATTGCGGTCTATAACTTTTTATAACTGATTGAGAGAAATATAATGCCCAAAGAAGTTAATACAGCAAAAGTTATCCGCTGGGGCATTATTGGCTGTGGTGCAGTCACTGAAGTAAAGAGTGGTCCTGCTTATCAAAAAACAAATGGCTTTAAAGTCGCTGGTGTAATGCGGCGAAATTTAGCAAAAGCAGAAGATTATGCAAAACGTCACAATATAGCGTTTTATAGCTCAAATGCTGCTGAACTTATTGATAATGCTGAGATTGATGCAATTTATATTGCGACGCCACCCGACAGCCATAAATACTATGCACTCCTTACTGCAAAAGCTGGCAAACCTTGCTGTATTGAAAAGCCGCTAGCACCAAACTATCAAGATAGCCTTACAATAGTTCAAGCATTTAAAGACAAAAAATTGCCGCTATTTGTCGCTTATTACCGCCGATCATTACCGCGCTTTACCATGATAAAAAATTTGTTAGATAAAGGAGCTATAGGTAAAGTTCGCCATATTAGTTGGCATTTAAGTAAACCCGCTAATGAGCTAGATTTATCAAAAAAATACAATTGGCGAACCGATAAAGAAATAGCTCTAGGCGGTTATTTCGATGATTTGGCTAGCCATGGCCTAGATTTATTTTCTTACTTACTAGGTGAATACCAACATGCTTCAGGGATAGGAATTAACCAACAGCAACTCTATTCTTCATTCGACGCTATCAGCGCCTGTTGGCAACATAAAAGTGGCGTTACTGGTGTAGGTAGTTGGAATTTTGGTTGTCAGAATCGCATCGATAAGGTGGTGATATACGGCAGTGAAGGCGAGCTGAATTTTTCAATATTTGATGAAGTAGCAATTAAACTAAATAGTAACCATCAACAGCAATCGCTTTTCATTGAACATCCAGAAAATATTCAACTTCATCACGTAGAAAATATCTACAAGCAGCTAAACAATGATCAACTGCATCCTTCAACAGGGAATACTGCACTACATACTAGCTGGGTGATGGATGAAATATTAGCGAATAATAAACGCTAGTTAATTTCATAATACTCATGGTCGTTTAACCAAGCATTTACTCGATTGATCAATAGCGGATTTTTTGCAGTTTTGGCAATGTTCATTGCTTGTTGTGTATTTTGATTAGTTAACTCAACTAATCCTTGCAATTGTGCAATATCAGCCAATGCCAAAAATATCCAAACTTTGTTGGTTGCGACGCCATTTTTATTTGCAATTAATTGCGCTTGTTGCAGGTATAGCTGTGCTTTAACATAGTTTTTCTGCTCAGCAGAAACTCTCGACAATTCAATTAAGGTATTAGTTTGGCTATAATTTCCAAGTACTTTCTTATGTGACGACAAAGCTTTACTAAGCAAATTAATTGCTTGTCTATATTCCCCTTGTAAACGTTTAATTTTACCAAGCTCTTCATAACTATAAGCTGTAAATAAGGCATCGTCAGCTTGCTCTGCTAATGCTTTGGCCGTTTCAATATATTTTTCTGCTCGAGTTAAATTTTCTTTTAGGTTAACGTCAGCCAATGGCCAGTTAATTAATAATACTCCAATCATTAAATAACTGCGGATTGCTTCACGGCGGTTATTATTGGCTTGAGCTTGCTCTATATTACTGAGCATCAGTTTAATACCAGCTTGCAACTCACCATTATTAACTGAGCTTGCGGCCAAATAGCGTCGCGCTGCTAATAGGTCAGG
>Ga0105356_10007223_pt1 | contig 10240 bp, 8 predicted proteins | sample GOMGulsemesocosm_3_FD_83502 | JGI IMG/M metagenome (GOLD analysis project Ga0105356, IMG submission 83502) | Methane-oxidizing microbial communities from mesocosms in the Gulf of Mexico - GOM9D Gulf of Mexico | ecosystem: Environmental > Aquatic > Marine > Cold seeps | place: Gulf of Mexico...
CCAATTGCAAACTTTAAGTAAAGAGAAATAGAATATGTCTGAATATACAACTATTGAACAACGTGCAAGCTATGGTGTAGGTCGTAACATGGGCGAGCAACTAGCTGCTAATCCTTTTGACGGCATTGATGTTAGTGCTGTTCAGCAAGGCATTGCTGATGCATTTAGTGCAACTGACAGCAAAGTAAGCATGGATGACCTAAACGCAGCGTTTAAAGAAATTAACGAACGCATGCAAGCCGCTGCCGCTGAAAAAGCGGGTGTTATGGCTGCTGAAGGCGAAGCTTATCTAGCTGAGAACGCTAAGCGTGAAGAAGTGACTACTACAGCCTCTGGTTTACAGTTTGAAGTAATCACCCAAGGCGATGGCGAAAAGCCAACGGCTGAATCTACCGTACGTGTTCATTACCACGGTACGCTAATTGACGGTTCTATTTTCGACAGCTCTGTTGACCGCGGCCAGCCTGCTGAATTCCCAGTTGGTGGCGTGATCAAAGGTTGGACTGAAGCGCTTCAGTTAATGCCTACTGGTACTAAGCTTAAGCTTCACATCCCTCATCACCTAGCTTACGGTGAGCAAGGTGCTGGCGGTGCAATCGCTCCATTCGCTGCGTTAGTCTTTGAAGTTGAATTACTAGAGATCATTGCTTAATCTATTAAGCAACTCCTGTAACAACGAACTAAAAAAGGCCACTTATTGTTAATAAGTGGCCTTTTTTTGTCTGAATTAAACCGTCAGAAATAATCATCTTGATATGATTTGATCAGCCAAGGTTCATTTGTGCATTATTATTCAGCTAGTTTTTCGCATTATGTTTAAAAAGTCACTGTCTGTTAACTTTACATTTATACTTTTTGATTAATAAACTATTGTTTTTTTGTTGGTAAGCTTTTGTATTTATTGTGTATTACAGCTTTGGCCTGGTTGTTGCATTACCTTTGATACTCTGGTCAGGTTCGACTGGAGATAAATTTGTATAAAGGGAATAATAAAAATGAAAAAATCAATTTGCGCACTACTAGTGACTGGTTGTATCGCCGCCTCTGGTGCGGTCCAAGCTGAAATTATAGCGGACAGCTTTACCAATGGGTTTGAAACAACTGAAATTAATCAAACTGGCTCTTTGGCGATGTTTGACGAGACTTTAGGTACTTTAGATTCTCTTATCCTTACATTATCAGGAGAGTCGATTAGCCAGACAAATCTGCTTAACACTTCTTCTGGCAATCAAACGTTCTCGTATAACTCAGCATTAGACTTTTTGTTTGACTTATCTTCTGTCAATCAAACTACACCAGATCCAACATTTACAACGATTTTAGCGACGACTGGTGGCCGTGTTAATCTAGCGATAGATGAAACTATGCAGCTTGGTCCAACAAATGATGGAGCATCTTATGAAATGGAAATTTTGGGAGCTGATTTGGCTGCCTTTATTGGTTCGGCAGGTGATACATTTGAATTAGGCTGTCAAACATTCACCGAATCTCGCTTTAGTGGCGGTGGCGGTAACATTAGCAATGTGCAAGTGACAACAGCTTTTTGTGCTGCTGATATTGTCTACAACTATACTGCAGATGTGCCTGTGCAAGAAGTGGCAGAGCCAGCTAGCCTTTGGTTGTTTGGTGCGAGCATGTTAGGTCTAGCCGGATTTAGCAGAAGAAAATCTCGCAAATAAGAACCGTTTAATTTAGTTCATTAGCTATGGCCCACTCATTCGAAGTGGGCCTTTTTGATCGCCGCGAGTACCATCCACCATTAAGTATCTACCATTAAGTATCCCTTTGGTCGAAATGATTTGGGGCAACCGCTTCATTGCGTAGCTTACAATCATCTGTCCTACATGCTTAATTAATGCTGTTAATCGCATAAGTTGATCACATGTTTATTGCCTTGTTTTTAGTTGGCACGTCTATTTGTATGATTATTATCAGCGCGTTAATAATATATCACTACTAACTAATCTCTTTACAAAACACCAATGGCTGGCATTTTTATGCAGCCATTTTGGGTGGTCATGCAGTTATTGTGAGTTGTTATGCGCTGCTTTTGGTGGGGGGGCTGCAGAAGGGTCATAAAAAATAAAAAACAATGTGTTGTTGTCGTTGTTTTTTTTATTTTAAAGTTTACTTGGTATTATTACTTGTTTTTTGTGACTTAGTTTTATATTTGTTATTTATTAATTGTATGTAATACAGTTGGTTGAGAGTGTTTGTGGTTAATTTGATGGTTTTGTTGTAGTTAGTGCTAATTGATAAGTTTATTTGTTGTTTCGCAGTCTGGCTTAGCTTTTAAATTATTTTGTCGCCTAAAAATACAATTTTTTTTATATTGTCTGATTAATATGGGTTGCTCTGTTGGCTTATAAATAATTTAGGATGTTTTTTATGAGTTATTGGGTTGTTGTCATTGTTATTGCTAATAATTGGTTGGTTTAATGTTTTTGCTCTTGATGGTGAATGGTTTTTCTACTTTTGTAACATGTTGTTATTAAATGGTATATGTTGTTTAGTTGGTGTTTGGTTTAATGGTATTTTTGTAAAACGCCGCTTTAGGTCTGTTTATTGGCTTAAAACAATATTTTGTTTGATTTGGTGGACGAATACATGCTCTTGTACTATACTACGCGCAATTTAACCTACCTTAGTGGTAGGCATGTTTAATTAAATACTTTAATGCGCCGTTAATGGTGTGTTATTCATTATCTTTTTGGAGGTTGCTTTGAGTAAATCCGCCTTGTTGGTTCTTGAAGATGGTTCTATCTTCCGTGGAACATCTATCGGTGCAGAAGGTCATTCAGTTGGTGAGGTTGTTTTTAATACCTCAATGACAGGTTATCAAGAAATTTTAACTGACCCATCTTACGCACGACAAATCGTTACTCTTACTTACCCACACATCGGCAATACCGGCACTAACAGTGCTGATGAAGAATCAAGCCAAATTCATGCCTGTGGTTTAGTAATCCGTGATTTACCATTAATCACCAGTAACTTCCGTAATGAGAAAGCCCTTGACCAATATCTTGCTGACGCAGGCGTAGTGGGTATTGCGAATATTGATACTCGCCGCTTAACGCGAATTTTAAGCAGTAAAGGCGCGCAAGCAGGTTGTGTGATGGCTGGCGACATTGACGACGCTAAAGCGTTAGAGTTAGCGAAAGGTTTTGCTGGTCTTAAAGGTATGGATCTAGCGAAAGAAGTAACGACTAAAGCCACTTACACATTTACCAAGAAAACTTGGTCACTGATTGACGGTCTGCCGTCAGATACACCAGCTGGCGAATTACCGCATCACGTAGTGGCTTATGATTTTGGTATTAAAGACAACATCATGCGCATGTTAGTTGACCGCGGTTGTCGTTTAACTGTTGTGCCAGCACAAACGAGTGCAGAAGAAGTACTGGCGTTAAATCCAGATGGTATTTTCTTATCCAATGGCCCTGGCGATCCACAGCCTTGTACTTACGCCATCGAAGCAATTAAAACGTTTTTAACCACCGACACACCAATTTTTGGTATTTGTTTGGGTCACCAGTTGTTGGCACTTGCTAGCGGCGCAACTACGGTTAAGATGAAGTTTGGCCACCACGGTGCTAACCACCCGGTACAAGAGCTTGAAAGCGGTCGCGTGATGATTACCGCACAAAACCACGGTTTTGCTGCTGATGAAGCGACTTTGCCTGAAAATGTAATTGCTACTCATAAATCATTGTTTGATGATTCATTACAGGGTATTCACCTGACTGATAAGCCAGCATTTAGCTTCCAGGGTCACCCTGAAGCGAGCCCTGGTCCTCATGACGCTGCGCCATTGTTCAATCACTTCATTGAATTGATTGAAACTTTTAAAGCCGCTAAATAATCACAAGCCGATAAGACAAAAGAGAGAATTATGCCTAAACGTACCGACATAAAAAGCATTCTTATTCTGGGCGCTGGCCCAATCGTAATTGGTCAGGCTTGTGAGTTTGACTATTCTGGCGCACAAGCGTGTAAAGCACTGCGCGAAGAAGGTTATCGAGTTATTTTAGTTAACTCTAACCCTGCGACCATCATGACCGATCCTGAAATGGCCGATGCTACCTATATCGAGCCGATCCACTGGGAAGTTGTTGAGAAAATCATTGAAAAAGAACGTCCATGCGCGGTATTACCGACCATGGGTGGTCAAACGGCTTTAAACTGTGCGCTTGAACTAGAAAGCAAAGGTGTTTTAGCCAAATACAATGTTGAAATGATTGGTGCTACTGCCGACGCAATTGACAAAGCCGAAGATCGTCAGCGTTTTGATATTGCGATGAAAAAAATTGGTTTAGCAACACCAGAAGCTGGCATTGCCCACACGATTGAAGAAGCACACGCAGTACAACGCAAAGTTGGTTTCCCTTGTATTATCCGTCCGTCGTTCACTATGGGTGGCACTGGCGGTGGTATTGCATACAACGTTGAAGAATTTGTTGATATCTGTACCCGTGGTTTAGATTTAAGCCCGACCACTGAATTGCTAATCGATGAGTCACTTATCGGTTGGAAAGAATACGAAATGGAAGTGGTTCGTGACAAAAACGATAACTGTATTATCGTTTGTACCATCGAAAACTTCGACCCTATGGGCATTCACACGGGTGACTCTATCACTGTAGCGCCAGCGCAAACACTAACTGACAAAGAATTTCAGTTATTACGTAACGCGTCAATGGCAGTGCTACGCGAAATTGGTGTTGAAACAGGCGGTTCTAACGTTCAGTTTGGTATTTGCCCCGATACTGGTCGCATGGTAATCATCGAGATGAACCCACGTGTTTCTCGTTCATCGGCACTAGCATCGAAAGCAACTGGTTTCCCAATTGCTAAAATCGCCGCTAAGCTCGCAGTAGGTTATACCCTTGATGAATTAGACAACGATATTACGGGTGGTAAAACACCGGCATCGTTCGAGCCATCAATCGATTACGTTGTTACTAAAATCCCACGTTTTAACTTCGAAAAGTTTGCCGGCTGTGAAGACCGTCTAACTACTCAGATGAAATCTGTTGGTGAAGTGATGGCGATTGGTCGTAACCAGCAAGAATCATTGCAAAAAGCATTACGTGGCTTAGAAGTTGGCGTTAATGGTTTTGACCCAATTGTTGATTTTGATGATGCGGAAGCCAAAAATACAATTCTACACGAATTGGCTAACGCCGGTGCCGATCGAATTTGGTACATTGCCGATGCATTCCGTTTTGGCATGACGTTAGATGAAGTGTTCAACATCACTAAAGTTGACCGTTTCTTCCTAATGCAAATTTTTGACATTGTTGAAGAAGAAGCGAAAGTTGCGCAAGGTGGCATGGCTAACCTAACCAGCGATTATTTGCGCAGCCTTAAGCGTAAAGGTTTCTCTGATGCGCGTTTAGCTGACGTATTAGATGTTGCTGAATCAGAAGTACGTAAAATTCGTGAACGTTTCGACATTCACCCAGTTTACAAGCGTGTGGATACCTGTGCGGCTGAGTTCTCTTCTGACACAGCTTACATGTACTCAACGTACGATGAAGAATGTGAAGCAAACGTGTCTGATCGTGAAAAAATCATGATCATTGGTGGTGGCCCTAACCGGATTGGCCAAGGCATCGAATTTGATTACTGTTGTGTACACGCTGCTCAAGCTATGCGCGAAGAAGGTTACGAGACCATCATGGTTAACTGTAACCCTGAAACTGTATCAACCGATTACGATACCTCTGACCGTTTATACTTTGAATCAATTACCTTTGAAGACGTGATTGAGATCGTTCGCATCGAAAAGCCTAAAGGCGTTATCGTTCAGTACGGTGGTCAAACACCTCTTAAGCTAGCTCGTGCGTTAGAAGCCGCTGGTGTACCAATTATTGGTACCTCTCCAGACGCCATTGACCGCGCAGAAGACCGTGAGCGCTTCGCGACTATGGTTCAGCGTTTAGGCATCAAGCAGCCGACTAACTCAACGGTAAGTAATACCGAAGAAGCGATTGTTGAATCAGCAAACATTGGTTTCCCACTAGTGGTACGTCCATCGTACGTATTAGGTGGCCGCGCGATGGAAATCGTATATGACGAGCAAGACTTACGTCGTTATATGTCAGCTGCTGTTAGTGTGTCTAACGACTCGCCAATCTTGCTTGACCGTTTCTTAGACAACGCAGTTGAAGTTGATGTTGACGCAGTTTGTGACGGCGTTGACGTTGTAGTTGGCGGCATCATGGAGCACATTGAAGAAGCGGGTGTTCACTCAGGAGACTCAGGTTGTTCATTACCGCCTTACACCTTAAGCGAAGACATTCAAGATCGCCTACGTGCCAAAGTACGTTTGTTAGCACTAGAGCTTGGTGTTATCGGCCTAATGAATACCCAGTTTGCGGTTAAAGACAACGTAATCTACATGATCGAAGTTAACCCGCGCGCTGCACGTACTATTCCGTTTGTATCAAAAGCAACGGGTGTACCGCTGGCTAAAATTGCTGCTAAGGTAATGGCTGGCAAGTCACTTAAAGAGCAAGGTTTCACCAAAGAAGTTATTCCGCCATATTACTCAGTAAAAGAAGTAGTATTGCCGTTTAACAAGTTTCACGGTGCTGACCCAATCTTAGGCCCAGAAATGCGCTCAACAGGCGAAGTAATGGGTGTCGGTGATACGTTCGCTGAAGCTTATGCTAAAGCACAACTTGGTGCACAATCAAATGTACCAAAGACAGGTCGTGCGTTAATCTCTGTTCGTCAGAGTGACAAAGGTCGTGTTGTTCAGTTAGCTAAAAAGTTAATTGCTTTAGGCTACACAATTGATGCAACACACGGAACTGCAGTAATACTAGGCGAAGCAGGCATTAACCCGCGTTTAGTCAACAAAGTTAGCGAAGGTCGTCCGCATATTCTTGATAGAATCACCAACGGTGAATACGAGTACATCGTTAATACCACCGAAGGTCGTCAGGCGATTAATGATTCACGCAAGTTACGTGCTGGTGCGTTACGTTACAAGGTGAGCTACACCACCACCATGAACGCAGCACTTGCGACATGTGATGCAATCTTGGCAGATGACCGTGCAACGGTTACTTCTATTCAAGAGCTACACGCAAAAATATAATCACAGATAACTTGTGATATCCCAAAGGGCTTACATACATAAGCCCTTTTTTTGTGCCTGCATATTGGCTATTCACCTTATTTTTTATTAAAGGGGATTGGTATAAGGGCTAAGTACAGGGCTTTGTTTAGGATGTGGCATAATAAAAGGTCTATCTTGTAATTGGTCGTATTAGCAAGTCATAATGCTTGCCTAAGTTAATCAAGGAAGTATCAATGAATCATAGTAAAGAGTTTATAGCCATTGCCGCCAAAGCAGCCGAGCAAGTTGGTCATTGTGATATTGCCACCATAAAACGATGGCAAGAAGAACAACGTGATTTTTTATTAATCGACGTGCGAGAAGACAACGAATGGGACAAAGGCCATCTGCCTGATGCTATTCATTTAGGCAAAGGCATTATCGAGCGAGACATAGTGGCGCGCGTGGTCGATTTCGAACGGATTTTGGTCTTGTACTGTGGCGGCGGTTATCGCAGCTCGATGGCTGGTGCTAATTTACAACAAATGGGCTACAACAACGTAATTTCACTTGATGGCGGTTACACAGCATGGAAGAATGCCAACTATCCATTAGTAGCACCAACGTAAGCACTATAAATCATGACAGCCCCATTTACCCTGATTGACGATAATGTAGATTTTATTATCGTCAGCAAAGCCCCTAATATTAACTTTCATACCGAGGGCGATCATCTTGGAATCGTTGAATTAGTTAAAGCACAATTAAATTACGCGCAGTTATATCCGGTGCACCGACTCGACAAAATGACCTCCGGCCTGCTCATTTTTGCTAAATCAGCCAGCGTCGCGGCACAATTTGGTGCACTATTTAGTGAACGCCGGATTGATAAATACTATTTAGCAGTGTCAGATAAAAAGCCTAAAAAAAAGCAAGGTTTGATTAAAGGCGATATGAGCAAAGGACGAAATGGCAGTTATTTACTGTTAAAGACTAATCAGAATCCAGCAGTCACTCAATTTTTTAGTTTTTCTTTAGGGCTGGGGCAACGTATTTTTGTGCTCAAACCACACACAGGTAAAACCCATCAACTGCGTGTTGCGATGAAAAGCCTTGGCGCGCCGATCAACGGTGACCCAAGATATTACCCCAACAATCAGCAATCCATTGGCCAACTTCATGCTTGGTGCTTACGCTTTAACTTGGCAGGTAAAGACTATCATTATCAAAATAGCCCTAACTGGAACTCCAATGAGGCATCAGTGCAACAGTGGTGTGCCAATAACAATCAGCCATGGTTGTTAAGTTGGCCAAACCTATAACATTTAATCGCAAAACTATTATTTTTTACATGTTAATTGATTAGCTAGTCTGTTTTATGTACAGTTGTTGGAGTTTACTTTTTGATGTAATGGACTATCAAGTATTTAAGTAGCATAAGGAATTCAATGGCTAACGTGTTTCCCACTCTGTTTTCTACGGCATCGCCTACAGGTGCCAGTTTTGCGTTGGTCGATATAAATAACCGCAGTGATTTTTCGATCCGTTCTTGCAATCCATTGTTTATGGAGATGATAGGATTAGCGCCCACTAGTGCATTGCCAATGCTAATTAGTGAGGCATTAAATGAACTTGATGCACAAGAGTTTCGTTATTATTTGTCATTGGCCCATCAAAAAAATACCGCAATAGAATTTGAATTATCACTAAGCAATAACCAACAAAAATACTGGTGGTTATTAATCGTAACCCCCCTGATTGATAACACTCAATCGCCATCACAACTCTTTATTACTGGTATTAATATTAGCGAGAAAAAACAGCAGCAAATAGCGTTAGTTGCATCTCGTAATCGTTATCGCTCAGTTATTCAATCGGTGCATGATTGCATTGTTACCATGGACGAGCTCAGTAACATTGTGTTATTTAATAAAGCGGCAGAGCAAACATGGGGTTATAGCGTTGATGAAGTGATAGGTAAAAACTTAACGATGTTATTACCAACGCAATACCGCCAATATCATCAACGTTTTGTTAATGATTTTTCTAATTCAGCGACCCAGTCTCGAGAAATGAATCGTCGTAGTATTGTGTATGGCCAGCGCAAAAATGGCACTAAATTTCCGGCTGAAATATCTATTTCAAAAATTAAGGTAAATGGCAAGTTAGAATTTACCGCAATCGTGCGAGATATTTCAGAACGGGAGCAGTTATTAGAGGAGCTACATCACCAAGCGACAACTGACGGCCTAACAGGCGCGAAGAACAGACTGTTTTTCGAGCAGGAGTTAAAGTTGCTTGTTAAAAGAGTGCCGAGTTATCATGCTGACTTATCATTGTTACTAATTGACCTTGACCATTTTAAATTAGTTAATGACAGTCATGGTCACGGAGTAGGTGACCAAGTATTGATTGGTTTTGTTCAAGCTGTGGCTGACGTACTCGATGAAAGCCATACTTTTGCTCGTTATGGCGGTGAAGAGTTTATTATCTTATTGCCAGATTTTACTCAAATCCAAGCCAATGAGTTGGCACAAAATATCTGCCGGATTTGTGCAGACAAAAGGCATGTCAGAAATATCACATCAACGGTTAGCATTGGTGTGTCGGCATTTAACCCAGAACTCGATGACTGCGAAAGCTTCATTCATCGAGCCGACATGGCGTTATATCAAGCAAAATCACAAGGACGAAACCAAGTGCAAATACATATATGCGATAGTTCATCAAAAGAGCACAGTTAATTTACTTATATTTCACTGACCATAATTAAGTTTTTATCACAACCGAGTAATAGCTATTTATAATTTAAGACAGCTATAGTAATGTTACTCATTGTTTTAAAATGGAAAAGTAAATGGCTAAGGAATTGACCGCAAGGTTTCACTTCATCGAGGTTATGATTAGTTGGCAAGGCCGAGTAAATGCTAGCCATTTGACTCAATTTTTTAATTTGTCGAGACCGTCGGCTAGTCGTACATTTAGCAGCTATATTGCACAGCATCCTAATTCAATAGTTTATCAAGACACCATCAAAGGATTTGTGGCTGACGCAGAATTTCAATTACGTTACTCAACATTGGAATTTAACCAGTATCAAGTCATTGTCAACAATAGCTCAAACCTCGTTTTTAGCCACATAGTTGATGTTTGCATACCTACCCGAAA
>Ga0105356_10007226_pt1 | contig 10240 bp, 7 predicted proteins | sample GOMGulsemesocosm_3_FD_83502 | JGI IMG/M metagenome (GOLD analysis project Ga0105356, IMG submission 83502) | Methane-oxidizing microbial communities from mesocosms in the Gulf of Mexico - GOM9D Gulf of Mexico | ecosystem: Environmental > Aquatic > Marine > Cold seeps | place: Gulf of Mexico...
CCTTGAGAAACTGCATATTCAAAATGCTGTGGTCTAAATCCTGGTGGAGTAGTTAAAATAACTACATCTGCTTCATCTATCGCTTTTTTATAAGAACCGAATCCTACAAATTTTTTCGATTCTTTCACAGCTACTCTGTCTTTCCCAAACATCTTATTAAGGCTATCAAAAGACTTTTCCAAACGATCTTCAAATGCGTCTGCCATGGCAACTAACTTCACATTTTCATCTGCTTTTAAAGCCTGTGAAACTGCTCCTGTACCTCTACCTCCACAGCCTACAATAGCTAGTTTTAATGTTTTGTCCTTTTTCATCAAAGGGGTAGCTGTCAATAAAGAAGGCATCAATAAAGCTCCTCCCGCCAATAATGACGACCCTTTTACAAAGTCGCGTCGAGTAAAATTATTCTTTTTTAAATCCATAATAAAAATTTTAATTGAGTCCGTAATCTGTTATGGCTTCTAGCCAATATTTTTTTATTTCTTTTTTTGAAGGTTGTACTTTCGGTCTTACTATTCGAAAACCTACAAATGAAGCATCTGTCAACCACCAATCACTTTTAGGTATTTGTGGATCTCTCTGCTTCCATTTTGCTTTGGATGCTTTTCTATAAGTACAACATAATTTATCAGCGGTATCTTTCCAAGAGCCACCTCTTGTAACTCGAGGATACAAATCTGAAGGTTTATTCCAAGGGTTTTTCTTAGGTGAATTCGCATAATACGTTTCGCTGTATTGATCCAACACCCATTCCGATACATTTCCTAACAAATCATGAATTCCTAAACCATTTGCCGTTTTTGTTCCTGTTTTTCCGTAAGCTTTTTTTGAATTGTTTTTGTACCATGCAACAGTTCCTTTATCAGAAGCTGAATCTGTTTTTCCTTTCTTACAAACATACTCCCATTCAGCTTCTGTTGGCAAACGATAAAAAACTCCTGTTTTAGAGGTCAACCATTTGCAATACATAATGGCAGCGTAATGTGTCATATTTACTGCTGGAAATTTACCTTTCCCCATACCAAAACTCATCTCTACATAGGGAGTAGTCGCTCCCGTAACACCATCAATTCCTAATTTCTTAAGCTCAGAAGACTGCTTAAATTGTGAAGGCGTAAATTCTCCAAAGACAAAGGCATCATATTGTTCCCAAGTGACTTCATATTTCCCCATCCAAAAATCATCTACCTCAACTTTATGACTAGGCTTTTCATCTTTTTTTCTAGTTGCATCATCCGTCTTTGCCCCCATCGAAAATTCACCACCAGAAACAGCAACCATTTCGAACAAAAAAGTTTCATTTTTCACTTCTTGTTCATAATTACTAAATTCTTGAGCAACTATGTTTTGGCCTATAACTCCGAAAAACAGCGCCAAAATAAAAATGCTTTTTGAGTCCGTTTTTAAATATTTAAAACAATTCTTCATTACAATTCTAATATCTCAATATTTTTAAATTCACAAGGATGGCTTTCACTTTGTAAAGAAATAAAACCTTTCTTCAACGGATTTCCATCCTTAGCCTTCCAATATGCTTTGTTAGCATCTACACCACCACCAATTTGTGGTTTAAAGTAGGTGAAAACATTTTCACCATTGATTTTATGTTTGATAATAGAATCATTTCTAACTTCTATTTCCAATTCAACCCATTGATCTCCGTGAAAAGTTTTTGAAGTTGAATTGAAACAGTGACCTGTAACTTTATCTTCTTTTAAAACAATATGAGTTCCTGGAGTACATACATTGGCTGTTGGTCTATTGCCACTTCCTAAGCCTCCTAAAAGTTGTACCTCTATAGATACTGGAAAACTTTGATCCAAGCCCATATTTTCAGGACTTTCACAGTGAATCATAACACCACTATTACGCGTTGCCCAACCTGCACCATCTTTAATTTGATCTCCTGTAAATCGGTACTGCATACGCATTTTATAATTCGAATACTCCTTATTGTAAAATATATGTCCATAAGACGCATTAAAAGTCCCGTTATATTCGTCATAATTGACTTTCATAACGCCATCTTCAACTACAAACGTATTTTTATAATTCTCACCAACAGGATGTCCTTTTATTTTTATCGTCCAATCATCCAAATTTTTCCCATTGAAAATCTTCACCCATTTTCCTTTCTTACTACCTCTTTCAGTTTGTAAATTTTTACAACTGTACAAACAACAAACTCCTAAAAAGACAACTAGTCCTAACTTTTTTAATCGCATAATTTTATTTTGACATTTATTTATAGTGACCACGCATTCCCAATTTCATCAAGAGGCACACACCCATGATAAACACCAGGAACTGGATCATAATTCAACACTTCTTTCCCTACTTTTTCAGATGAAAAATACCCAAATAAAGAGTAATACCTTACAGAAAACAAAAATTTGTATAGTAGGTAATTTGATTTTTCTGATGCAGTAATTTTAGACTCTTTTACTCGTTGATTCTCAATAATTTCTTCCTGTTTTTCTTCAGGTAATTTAAAATACATTTCAAATAAAGTAAGAATTTCTTCCTTACTTCCTTTTAATATATCTTTTCCTGTTTTCTTCTGAAAACTCTCTGCAAAAATGGCTGCTCCTTTTTGAAATTGATTTTTTTTAAGTTTTGTTTCAACATCCAAATACATTCTATCCAAAAACTCAGGAATATTTACATCCAATCCTCCTGGAATATTTGAGGCAGGTATAATGATATCTACCAAATGGGTAACCATATGTTTTTCTCCTTCAGATAAAAACACAGATTTCCAAGTTACCACGTCAGATTTACAAGACGATAAAACATTAAATATCGTAGGAGCTGAAACAACATATCCCAAACTCAATGTTAAGTTTTTAAGTGCGGTTCTTCTATTCATCGTTATTTCTTTTTTGATTCCTTATGAAATTTTTTGGCAGCATGATTGGCAGCTCGAGCCGTTAAGGCCATATAAGTCAATGATGGGTTTTGACATGCAGAAGAAGTCATACAGGCCCCATCAGTTACATACACATTTTTTACTGTGTGTATTTGATTGTTCTTATTCAAAACTGATGTTTTAGGATCGTGCCCCATTCTAGCTGTTCCCATTTCGTGGATACCATTTCCTGGGAAACATGGACTGTCATAGCCTCTCACATTTTTATAACCTGCGGCTTCAAGCATTGCTATTGCTTGTTTTTTCATATCTACCCGCATTTTTTTTTCATTCTCCTTATATTCTACATCAAAATTTAAGGTTGGCAAACCCCATTCGTCAAGTTTCTTATAATTCAACGTTACCTTATTTTCATGGTAAGGCAAACACTCACCAAAAGCTGTCATACCTACTGACCATGGTCCTGGCTTAGTTAGCTCTTCTTTCAACTGCGTGCCATAGCTCATTTCTGAAACCGCTCTTTGCCAGCCAGATCTTCTAGCGCCACCTTGATAACCATAACCTCGTAAAAACGAGTCAGATTTCGATTTTTTATCTATATTTCTAAAACGAGGAATGTAAAAGCCATTAGGTCTTCTTCCTTTGTAATATTTATCTTGATGTGTATCAACCTCTGCACTGGCTCCCACTTTAAAATGATGGTCCATTACATTATGACCTAGTTCTCCACTATCGTTTCCTAAACCATTTGGAAATCGCTCAGATTTTGATTGTAAGAGTATACTGGTTGTTCCCATTGCTGATGCGCAAGAAAATATAATATCTGCTTCAAAGAAAATTGCTTCCTTAGTTATAGCATCTATTACTTTTACTCCAGTAGCAATTCCTTTCTTTTCATCATATACTATTTCATGAGCAATTGAATTTGGACGCAATGTCATTTTACCAGTATCACTTGCCGCCGGTAATGTAGATGAATTGCTGCTAAAATAACCACCAAAAGGACACCCTCGAATACATCTATTTCTAAATTGACAATTTGATCTTCCCTTGTGCAGCGCATCTCCTGTTTTATGTGCAACTCTACCAATAGTCAATACACGGTCGTCAAAACTTTCACTTATATTCTTTTGTAGATCCAATTCTACACAATTCAACTCCATGGGCTCTGAAAGCTTACCATCTGGTAACTGTTTCAAACCTAAATTTTGACCACTTACTCCTATTTCTTTTTCTACCTTATCATACCATGGAGCAATATCTTTATAACGAATCGGCCAATCTACACCATGCCCATCTTTTTTATTTGCTTCAAAATCTATATCACTCAACCTATAAGATTGTCTACCCCACATAAGAGATCTACCCCCAACATGATAGCCACGCATCCAATCAAATCTTTTTGTTTCATTATAAGGGTGTTTGATATCATCCACAAACCAATGCTTACTCGCTGGCCTCGTAGTATATCCTGTTCTATCTTGCTTCGGTTGTCTTTTTATATCTTTTAAACTTTTCTCTCCTCTGTTCTTAAAATCCCAAGGATCTTTATTCATTGTTGGATAGTCCTCAATGTGCTTCACCATTCTTCCTCTCTCCAACACCAAAGTATTCAACCCATTTTCGCAAAGTTCTTTTGCTGCCCAACCTCCAGAAATACCGGTTCCTATTACAATTGCATCGTATCTTTTTTGCATTTAATTTCTTTTTACAATATCATTAAACTTTCACTTATCAACAGATAAAAAATAAATTTTTCTTCATTTTTTTGACCAAATATCATCAGATTTTCATATCCTCAAAAAAGTGGATTCAAAAAAAATATAGAAAAACAAGTTTTTAACTAGCGAAAATTAATTAATTTGCGAAACATTAATGTTCAAATTTCACCAGTGAAAATAAATAAACAAAAAATACTACCTTTCGAAGGGGACGGAATTGTATATCACGCAGACACTTGCTTGCCTCTTATTGATGCCTTAGAAAGAAAAAAATTAAAATTCAAAGCTTTAGCCAGACACACCTACCCTGGCGATCGACTTGACGACAATACCTTAGGCTTAAATAGCATTGGTTATTGGGATGCAAATGAACCACAAGATTGGGGCCTTGATTGGCACAGAAACGAAGGTATAGAATTTCATTATTTGGAATCAGGCACAATGCCTTACGCTCAAGAAAATGAAGAAACCATACTATCACCTGGACATCTTACTATTACGCGACCTTGGGAAGTACACAAAGTTGGAAACCCTACTATTGGAATGGGAAAGTTTTATTGGGTAATCTTAGATTTAGGTGTAAGAAGACCACATCAAGAATGGATATGGCCAGAGTGGATTACACTGACCCCACAAGACTTATTACGCCTTACCACTATATTAAGACAAAATGAAAAATCTGTCTGGAAAACAAACCAAAAAGTAAGAGATTGTTTTAGTCGCATTAACAAAGCTGTAAACACAGATGAAAATGGCAGCAATGCTTCAAGAATCCGATTGCTTACCAACTACCTACTCATCTTACTCCTAGATCTATTAGACACACACGACGTAGTACTTAATGAAACCCTAACGGATAGTTCTCGTAGTGTTCGTTTATTTCTAAACGAACTAGAAAATAATCTTTCAGAAGCATGGACTATTGAGCAAATGGCACAATCTGCTGGGGTTGGATTGACTCGTTTCACTCACCATTGCAAGCAATTGACAAACTTAACTCCTATGCGCTACCTTACAATGAAACGATTGGAGATATCAAAAAAGATACTCTTAGAAAACAATAAACTTACTGTTGCAGAAGTTGCATATATCTGTGGATTCACAACAAGTCAATATTTCTCTACTGTATTTAAAAGGTATGAAAAATGTGCTCCAAATGAATACCGCATGAACCATAATATAGAGGTTTAAAACTCTTAATTCATTTTTGTAATAACACGTTTTAAAATGTTTAAATTCTTTCACTGACCAAATACACACAATAATAAAACTATATTTCTTTAATTTTGAGTTTTAAATTTTGAATGCTAATAAAAACAAAATTTAGACTTCAAAAAACCAAATAGTATATATCAATTATAAACTTACCTTATCCTATATAAAGGTAGTGGCTGGTATTTATTCTATTTTCTTATGTTAAATCATTAAAGAAATTATTTTTATGAAAATTAAACTTTTATTAATTGTTATTTTTTCTAGTTTGACAATGTCTTCTCAGGAAAAACAACTGACACTTGAAAATTTAAACGATTTTCGACCTCAAGCGGGTAATTGGCAAATTGTTGGAGATGTTGCCATGAACCGAAATATCGATATTCATGATTTAGAAAAATCACACTCAAAATCAAAAAAGAAGAAAAAAAAGAAGAAAAGAAAAAATAGAAAATCAGCATTGGCACCTGTTTCATTTTTCCCAGGTACTGGAATATTATTAAACATCAATGATAACTCCAAAAAAGACGCCTTAATTTCTTCTATTGAACATGGTGATATTAAATTAGAATTGGACGTAATGCTACCTAAAGGATCTAACTCTGGTATCTATCTTCAAGGTAGATATGAATTGCAATTATTTGATAGTTGGGGAGTCAAAAACCCCAGTTTTTCTGATATTGGAGGTATTTATAGAAATTGGGACAATCGTCCAGGAAAAATATTTAGAGGAATTTCTCCTTCTAGCAATGCTTCAAAAGCACCTGGATTATGGCAGCACCTAAAAATTCATTTCCAAGCTCCAAGATTTGATAAGCATGGGACTAAAATAAGTAACGCTAAATTTATTTCTGTCATATTAAATGGAGTCAGTATTCACAGCAATATTGAAGTCCCTCTACCTACAGGAGGTCCCATTTCAAAAAAGGAAACTTCAAAAGGTCCTTTAATGATACAAGGTGATCATGGACCTGTTGCTTTTAAAAATATTACTTATCAACTTTTGAAAGAGTCAGAAGTAGAAATATCATCTTTGGCTTATAAAGTATACAAAGGTGACTTTAAAGGCTTGGAAGACTTAAATGGTCAACCTATAGCTATTAAAGGTATCTCTAAACTCATTGATGTAAATGTTTCAAATGAGGAAGACAAATATGGTATCGAATACTCAGGAACTTTATTCATTCCTTCAGAAGATACATACACCATCTCTTTGGAATACTCTGGTGGAGCAAAACTCTTAGTAGATGCTAAGGAAATTCTTAAAAACAATTCTTCAAGCGCCCAAGGTGTATTAAAAACAACCATTCATTTGTCTGCGGGACAGCACTCTTTAAGTTTAACAAATATAAAATCTGCTCCTTGGAGAGGCCCAAAATTGGGACTTTCAATTCAGAGTTCAATAACGAACCCTAAATCGTTTAACACATTTGATTCTAACCCACCTAGTACAAATTCTACTTCGCCTATTTTAGTGAATGCAGATGCCAACCCCAAATTACTAAGAGGTTTTGTTAGTTTTAAGGGCAACCAAAAACGTTTATCACACACCATTGCCATCGGTACGCCTCAAGGTGTAAACTTTATATACGACCTAGGTTCCGCTAACCTAATTGGAGCATGGAGAGGAAATTTTGTAGATGCAACTCCAATGTGGCATAACCGTGGAGATGGCTCTTTTAAACCTCGTGGAGCGGTACAATGGACATTTCTAAATCAACCTATAGCTGAATTGGCAAACTCCAATGAAAAATTCCCAAAAGTAGCTACTGCACCTGATTTTATATCTAAAGGTTATACGATTGATAAGTCTAGTGGTTTACCGATATTTAATCATATGTACAAAGGTGTTTCTATTCAAAACAAAATTACTCCAGATGCTAGCAATACTTATTTAAAACATACTGTTAGTTTTTCAGAAACAAAACTTACCAATTGGTATTACAAAGTTGCTTCAGGAAAAATGAAAAGAATGGCAGATGGTTCCTATGCCATAAATCATCAGCAATATTATATTAAAATACTATCTGGACAAACACCTGTTATCAGAAATAACAACGGAGAAGAAGAGTTGGTATTGGCAGTAGACGGAAGCACTATTACATATGAATTAATCTGGTAAGCATCATGAAAAAAAATACACACAATATATTCAGAACAATTTTATTCATAACAATAACAGCATTTGTTCAAGGAATTATCGCACAAAACACTCCTAAAGAAGAAGATTATTATAAAATAACTAAGGTTCCTGTACCTGAAGGAATTCATGTTGAAGGTGGCGGGGTACTGTCGCTTCCTGATGGAAGCTTAGCTGTATGTACTCGAAGAGGAGATGTATGGATTATTGAAAATCCTACAATGGCAAACGGAAGTAAATCTACATTTAAAAAATATGCTTCTGGATTACACGAGCCATTAGGTTTGGCATACCATGATGGAGCTTTGTATACTGCACAACGCGGTGAACTTACAAAACTAATTGATTCTGATGGAGATAGAATCGCTGATATTTATCAAACTATTTACGCATGGCCTTTATCTACACATTATCATGAATATTCTTTTGGTCCTGTATTGGCACCTGACAATTCATTTTTTGTTACCGCTAATGTAGCCTTTGGAAAGGAACAATGGTACCGTGGAGAAAGTAGAGTTCCATGGAGAGGGTGGACAATGAAAATTTCTGAGGACGGAAAAATGGAGCCTTGGGCTACCGGAATGAGATCTCCAGCAGGATATGGACTGATTGATGATGAATTATTTTACACAGACAACCAAGGTGACTGGTTTGGTTCCGGTGCTTTATGGCATTTACCAAAAGGAGCCTTTACAGGGCATCCTGCAGGACTAAAATGGGCAAAACATAAGAACTCTCCTGTTAAGGTTACCGAGGAACAGTTTTACAGTCAAATAGACAAAAGAGAAGTTAAGAAAAATGGAAGGTTCATAAAACCAAGTAATATAATAAATGAAAAAAATCCAGATTTTGTTTATAAAATAAAAGAAGCAATTCCTCAACTTCAACTACCAGCCGTTGTACTACCTCATGGTATACTTGGAGTTTCAAATTCTGAAGTAAAGGTTGATGACACGGCAGGGAAATTTGGTCCTTTTAGTGGACAAGTCCTTATTGGTGACATGGGACAAAGTAAAATTATGAGAATTGCACTGGAGAAAATAAAAGGGCAATACCAAGGTGTGGCATTTGATTTTAGATCAGGTTTTCAATCTGGGGTTATGCGTATGGATTTCAACAATGATGGTAAACTTTTCGTAGGAGAAACAAATCGTGGTTGGGGATCTGCAGGTAACACCAACTCAGGATTGGAGTTTCTTACATGGACAGGACGTATGCCTTTTGAAATGAAAACGGTAAAAGCAATGCCAGATGGTTTTGAAATTGAATTCACACAACCTGTTGACAAAGCTTCTGCTGAAGATTTAGATTCTTACAAAGCGAAAAGCTATATATATAAATACCATGCTGCTTATGGAAGTCCACAAACAAATATTGAAAACATCAAATTAAAAGGTGTCAAAGTAAGTGATGATGGATTAAAAGTTCGCATTGTAACAGACAACTTACGTCAATATTACGTACATGAAATCACTTTGGAAGGGGTACTATTAAAGGGATCAAAAAACACTACTTTACATCCTACATTTTATTACACTTTAAATAACATTCCGGATGGTGCAAAACTAAATATATCAGAACTTTCTACAACACGCTCTAGTTCAAAAAAAGGAAAAACAACAAAAAGAAAGGCTATCAAACGAAAAACAACAAAAGCCGCTTCGGTACTTACAGACACACAAATACAACCATTACTAGCCAAAAACACATGTATCGCTTGTCATAATAAAGACAAAAGAGTTGTGGGCCCTGCCTTTAAAGCTATTGCCAAACGTAATTATTCGAACCAAAAAATTGTGGATTTGATATACAATCCACAACCTAAAAACTGGCCAGAATATGCGACTCCTATGGCTCCAATGTCGCATGTACCTAAAGTGGAAGCTTTAAAAATTGCTGCTTGGATCAATTCTTTGAAAAAACAAGAATAATTATCTCTAAACCAATTAAACTTCATTAGTTTCTAAATAATTGTAGTTTAAACAAAACAGTCAACGAATAATCGTTGGCTGTTTTTATATATTTCTTGTTGTATAGATTTCTTTTTAATATTCCAAAATTCGTTCCAATTGAATTTTACTTACTGGTTTTTCTATACAATCTAACATACCGTAAGACTTGCATTTTTCTTTTATCTCATCAGTAACATATCCCGTAATAGCATATACTTTTACAGGTAATTCTTTATCCTCAATTTCAGTAGCCAATTCAAAACCATTCATAACAGGCATATTGATATCTGTAAACACATATTCTATTTCTGGATGTTCCATTAATTTATCTAAACCTTGTTGACCA
>Ga0105356_10007227_pt1 | contig 10239 bp, 8 predicted proteins | sample GOMGulsemesocosm_3_FD_83502 | JGI IMG/M metagenome (GOLD analysis project Ga0105356, IMG submission 83502) | Methane-oxidizing microbial communities from mesocosms in the Gulf of Mexico - GOM9D Gulf of Mexico | ecosystem: Environmental > Aquatic > Marine > Cold seeps | place: Gulf of Mexico...
ATTTTACTACAAGAACAAAGTGGCAATTTAAAATATAGCGGCAATAAGTTATTTGAAAACAATGGTGATGGCACTTTTACCGATATCTCCTACCAAAGCAATATTTATAACGGTGGCTGGGCTTGGGCGACTTGTATCGCTGATTTTAACAATGACGGTTTACTTGATTTATTCAATACCAATGGCTGGCAACAAAGCTCTACCAACTCAGGCAAATTCGAATCGCATGATACCGACACCATCAAATTGTTTTTAGCGACAAGTTCAGGAAAATTTACCGAAAACAACATTGGGTTAGGATTAGAGCATCAAGGACAAGGCCGTGCCGTGGTTTGTTTTGATCAAGATGATGACGGCGATATTGATATCTTATTGTTAAATAACGACTTGGATAAAAATGCTTTAGTTTTTTACGAAAATACCAGCCAACTTGGTAACTACTTAAAAGTTGATCTACTAGCCCAAGGCAATAATCGCTTTGCCATTGGCGCTCGCGTATATGTGCGAACCGGCGATATAGAGCAAATGAGAGCCGTCAATATTAACAGTAATTTTATCTCTCAGACGCCAAGGCAATTACATTTTGGCTTAGCCGATCATAACAAGGTCGAACAAGTTCGTATCGTTTGGCCCGATGGAACCGAGCAAATACTCACCGACGTAACAGTCAATCAATCAATGTTAATTGAGCAAAATTAACCGAAGAGACGATTTGAGATGCAACCTCTCATTTGGAGTTTTAACCTATGAATACATTTAAGAAGACTTGCAAGATATTGAGTCTATTAGCCTGTATAAACTTAATTGGCTGCGGCAACGAGATCAATGAATCTCCCACAGTAATAGTGCCTGATTCAGAGCCGGTGACCGAGCCTGCCAAAAACGAAGAACAACAACCTTCTGTGGCAAGGTTATGGAATGAGGTACTGCTAAGCGCCATCAGAAATGATTTTGCAAGGCCTACTGTGCATGCCCGTAATTTATTTCATATTTCTGCGGCGATGTACGATGCTTGGACGGCTTATAACAACGAATCTTCCAGTTATTTGTTAGGAAAAACACTGAATAACTATCAATGTGATTTTTCCGGAATTGCTGACAGCGCCACACCTAAACAGTCAGCAGAAGAAGCAATTAGTTTTGCGGTTTACCGCTTAATTATGGCACGTTTTAACCTGTCCCCTGATAAAGCTGAAACCTATGCTTTGGCCGATGAATTAATGAATAACTTGGGTTATAACAGCAGTAATATTAGTACCGATTATTCAATGGGCGATGCTGCTTCGTTGGGCAATTATATTGCTCAGTGTTATTTAGATTATGGTGCTGTTGACGGTTCAAAAGAGGATATTTTACACGGCAATGCTTTTTATAATGTCAGTAATGAGCCCTTGAAACCTGAACAACCTGGTAATCCAGATATTACTGATCTTAACCGTTGGCAGTCGTTAGATTTAGGCACTTATATTGATCAGTCAGGCAATTTGGTCACTGGTGCCATTGAGTTTTTAGGTGCTGAGTGGGGAGAAGTTAGCCCTTTTTCTCTTACCAAAGACGACTTAACTATTCATCAACGTGACGGTAATAATTATTATGTTTATCACGACCCTGGCATGCCACCTACAGTTGACGGCGAAGTAAAAGATTTATACCAATGGAATTTCGCTTTAGTCGCCAAATGGTCTGCACATTTGGATCCAAATGATGGCGTAATGATAGATATATCTCCGGCCAGTCAGGGCAATATTGCCATTGACGACCTGCCCCGCTCGTTTGCAGATTATTCGACTTTTTATCAAGAAAAAAGTGGTGGCGATGTGGGTCAAGGCCATTTAAACAATCCTTTCACAAATCAGCCATATAGCCCACAAATAGTGCCGCGTGGTGACTATACCAGAGTGTTAGCAGAATTTTGGGCTGATGGCCCTGATTCTGAAACACCACCGGGACATTGGTTTGTCATTATGAACACAGTTTTTGATCACCCTGCATTTGAACGTAAATTTGAAGGTCAAGGCAATATCGTTGGCGCCTTAGAATGGGATATTAAAAGTTACTTCACCTTGGGCGGCACCATGCACGACGCTGCTATCACTGCGTGGGGCATTAAGGGATGGTATGACTACATTAGGCCACTATCTTCAATTCGCGCCATGGCGGATTTAGGCCAACGTAGCGAACCTTTGTTAGCAAATTATCACCCCAACGGGCTTGCACTTAGTTCGGGTTTAATCGAAATCGTTGGTGAAAATGATGACTTGGTTGGTGAAAATCGACAACACCTTGGCAAGATTAAATTGCTCGCTTGGCGCGGACCCGATTATATTCAAAATGAAACAATAGACAGTGCTGGTGTTGGCTGGATCTTGGCGGAAAATTGGTGGCCTTATCAACGTCCATCGTTTGTAACTCCACCTTTTGCTGGTTATATATCTGGGCATTCAACCTATTCAAGAGCAGCAGCAGAAATGCTCACTCTGTTAACAGGCTCAGCTTTTTTTCCAGGTGGTATGAGTGGTTTTAATGTCAAAAAAAATGAGTTTCTCGTTTTTGAACAAGGGCCAAGTGTCGATATGGTATTGCAGTGGGCAACTTATAGAGATGCCTCAGATCAATGCAGTTTGTCAAGGATTTGGGGAGGTATCCATCCACCAGCAGATGATATCCCAGGTCGTTTAATTGGCGAGAAAATTGGTAAAGCTGCATACGCGTTTGCTCAAGATTACTTTATCGGTAACAAATAGAGTTATTAATAAGAAAAAGGAAATACCATGAATAAAAAACTTCTGGGCGCTTCGTTATTACTGAGCATATTGTTTAGCAGTGCTTGTACATCAAGAATAGATCATATGAGGGAGCAAGGCTTCTCGGAACTTTACATCCAAGGATTCGAAGCAGGTTGTACTAGTGGCATGAGCTCTGCCAAAGGACTTTCTTCATCAATAGCCAAGGACTTAAGCTTGTTTGAACGCAAAGATGACTATCAAAAGGCGTGGCAAACAGCGTTTAAAAAATGTCAATTCGAACAAGAGCAAGTGCAAAATCAACGTCATCTGAAAAAGAATATTGATGAACTTAGAAAGAAAAAAATACGTTCGAGTAGCAACGCGACAAAAGGAATTTAATTTTATGATCAACAAACAAACTTTATACTCAAGTTATAAATCTGCATCACTGCCTTTAGCAATCATTTTGCTTTTTATATTATTAGTGGGCTGTGGTGGTTCATCAGAAAATAAGCCTAACGCTGAGCAAACTAATACAACTATCACAACCGAGGATACAAACAACCTAAGTTTTAAATTAAACATAAGTGCCAATGAAGTCGGCAGCGCTATTTATATAGATGGTAATTATAGCGGCGCGGTAACGCCAGCAGAAGTAACAGTGAATACCTCAGGTGAGCATACCATAGGCATAGGTTTAAAAAGTTCTAGGCGTTACCTTAAAAGAACAATTAATGTTAGCGACAGTGCTGAAACTTTAACGCAAGTCTTAGATGATAACGACATGCAGCAAGCAAAGATATGGCGCACCTTATTCATCGGCGTTAACAAAGTTGCTAAGAGTAATCAAAGCTGTGTAAGTGAATATTCAACGCTTGAATTAGACCAAGCATTTGAGTTTTTTAAATGGAGCTTTTCCGAGAAAGTCACTGACTACTCCTATAATACCAGCCAATGGAAATTTGACCGTCGTGATATTGTCGATGAGACCATTTTATTAAGTGATGAAAACCTGATCACACCTGCTATTATTGATAATTATATTGAAGATATTAAACCCGGTGACTATGACTTAATTGTCACTTTCTTTCGTGGCGGTGCTGGCAATAACCAAGCTTGTTTTATCGATGATTTTGTTGGTATTGCCTGGTTTGATGTCACTGAATTAAATGCCAACGCCTCTTATTATACCATTCGCTATTATGACGACGTTGCAGGTAAAATAGCAGAATCAAAACAATCAGACCCTGGCATGTTTATTCATGAATGGTTACATACCACTGCAGAAATGTTTTACCCAAGCAAGGGCGCAACAGTACCCATTAGTGATGGTCAAGTGGTTCATGCAGCTGGCGCCTTCAACTATAACTACCCTTGGATGCTCTGGTATCAAGATCTAATTTCTGGTCAAGTAAAGCGTGGCGAAAGCTATATTGGCATTGGTCCTGAGGCATTATTAGCCTGTTCGGTAAGGGAAAGTGCCTTAGAGCAGTGCTAATAAATCCAGAAATAAATTTTTAACGAGTGAAATAAAAATTAATTTGTCTCCCTTTTATAAACTTGATCGTCATTAAACTAGATATAAACTAATCTATATCTTAATTCATTTAATAATAAAGCTTATTTATAAAGGAAAATATGATGAAAGAATTTATGTTGTTATATAAAGGCGGCGATCCTAGCTGGATGGAAAATACCTCTGCTGAAGAAATGGCTGCCTCTATGGATCGTTGGGGAGCATGGATGGGAAAACTAGAAGCAGATGAACAGTTAGTCTCAGGTGGTTCGCCATTGTCTTATTCTGGCGTTAGCTTAGATAAAGACGGCGTTGTAACCGACCTAGCCAGTGCAGAAATTAAAGAACTTGTTTCAGGTTATTCAATTATACGCGCCAAGAATGCAGAGGATGCGACAGCAATCGCAAAATTGTGCCCTATTTTTGAATATCCCAATATCACTGTTGAAGTAAGAGAAGTTATGCAAATAGGCTAAATAAGCTCGTTTTTTGCTTGAGTGAACAAGACAACTTTAGGCTAACAGGCGGTTCAACTGTTGCATCAATAATTGATGCTCATGTTGTGTACCGCCTTTTTCTATTGATTGTTCTGCCAATCGATAAGCTAAATCGTGATGACCTGCTTTGGCATTTAAGTGAGCCAAAACGGCGAAACGCATATAGGAATTTACTAAAAGACTTGATGATGCCAAAGATTCTGCAAGCAAGATGGCTGAATCAAGTTGACCTAAATAACCTAGCGCAACGGCTTTATTTAGTTCTGCGATAGGTGATTGCGTTGTCTCGATAAGCGTATCATATAGATTAACAATTTTTTGCCAATCTGTAGCATCAAAATCCTTAGCTAAACAATGCTGCTGGGCAATTTTAGCCTCTATAAGAAATCGACCACTTGCTCCTTGTTTAACTGATTTGGCAAAATCAATGAGTCCTTCGGCGCTATTAATGTATTGATGTTGCCACAATGTTCTATCTTGTCTGTCGATTGGAATGCTAAGTCCTTTTTCATCAACTTTCGTCTCAATTCTAGCAATATTGAAATGCATTAATGCTGATAAACCAAAGGTATCTTGATTAGCAAGTTCAGGTTGTTCAATCAATAAGTTCACTAAAGCGATAGCTTCTTGGCAAAACGCTAACTTCATCGAACTTTTCTCATCCGAGCTATGAAAACCTTCATTAAACAGCAAATACAACACTGTATGTACTGTGTCCATGGCTTTAAGTAAGTCATCACCTTTGGGTATTTCAAAGGGTTGAAATTTAAGTTTTGCTTTGGTTCTTTGCAAACGTTTCTTCACTGTTGCTACAGGAATAAGCAAAGCCCTAGAAATTGCTGCAATACTAAAACCACATAGAGTTTTTAAAATGAAAGGCAATCGATTTTCTGGCTTTAAGTCTATAGGGCAACAAACGAAAATCATTTTAAGCAAATCGTCTTTAATTTTTTGATCGGTAAACTCTTGCTCTAAGGTGTTTTCTAACGTCCATTCACTTTCTAAAAGCAAATTGAGATCGCTTGAAAAGGTGAGTTTATTTTTATTGCTTCGGATAATATCTATCGCTTTATTTTTTGCCGTTTTCATCAACCATGCTTGTGGATTATCAGGAATACCTCGATTTTGCCAATGACTTAATGCTTGACCGAAAGCTTCCTGCAACACATCTTCAGCCAAGTCGAAATTATGTGTACCAAAAATTCGAGTTAATACCGCTAACAGTTTAGCACTGTGCGCTTTATAGACATCTGCCAATATTAATTCTATCTTCGCCATTTAACCTTCTCTTTGATATGTGAGTTAAAACCACCCTACTTAAAATACAATGATGTCATTAATCATTGTAGTCAACAGCTTATAATACTATATTCGAATTAAGACGGACGATAACGAAAGAGCGATAGCATGGAAAAAGAGATCAGGGCACTAAGATCTGAGCTAGCTTTACTCAAGCTGCAATTCAGTGAGCGTGTTAACGAGGTTGAAGATAAGCTTAATGCGCTTTTGCAACAAAATGCAGCATCAGCTCAAACAACAAGTCAGCCTGTTAGCAGAGATTCAGGCATAAATCAGCCGGCATCGTTTACAGCCTCCATCGAATACCCTAGCGATAGTTCAAATAACTCAATGTTGGTTAATGAAGGTATTCAAGACAGTTTTGTCGAACAGAATTTTAAGACAAACACTGATAAAACCTTTGAAAATAAGCAACCGCCTCGAGAATTAACGCCCCAACAACCTTCTTTTATCACTGTATTTTTTCAAACCCTGCTCTCGTCACTATTTGATTGGTTTTCTCCTGTTGTTAAAATTTATCAATCGTATAAGAACCGCGGCATGTTAGGTATCTTTACCTTAACAATTGTCGGCATTACTTTAACCTTAGCTGGATTTGGATATTTGATGCAGCTATTAATTGATCAATTAGGCTCTGGCGTTAAATCTCTATTACTAGCTTTTGCTGCCTTATCAGTTATTGGCCTTGGCATAGGTTTGAAGATAAAAACCCGTTATAGCGAATTTGCTACCGCGATAGTCGCTTTAGGCATCTTACTTTCTTATAGCACAGTGTATTTCTCAGGCAGTGTTTATCAATTACTGGCTAATTATATCGTCTTATTTTTGTATTTACTGATCGCTATAGTATGCCATGGCTTAGCACGATATTTGGATACCAAAGTTATTGCAAGCCTAGGTATTATGGGTATTGCTACTATGCCTATATTGTCCAACACAGTGCAAATAGAGCCTCTTTATTATTTATTATCATTAGTATTTATTACCACCAGTAGCTTAATTTTCTCCTATAGAAATACAGGAAATTGGCTGGCAAATTTAAGTTTAGCCTTTGTAATAGTCGCCCTTGAATGGATATTAGGCGTTGAATCTGTCGCGATTTCGGTCTGGATAATTAATCTATTTTACTTACTATTTTTCACCTATATCGTGCTAGCGTTATATCGACCAAGTGGCGAAAACAGCTCGAACAGTTCGCTATTAACCTTGCTTGCTACTTGTTTAGGGGCGAGCATATTGTTGGTATTTCAATCGAGCACGCTTTCATCAGGAGAAATAAGTGCCAACTTCGCCTTTAACACGTTATTAGCAATGGCAGCTTCCATATTCTTTTACAAAGTAAAACATCAGCTTACGCACATATTCATTCTACTTACTACATTATGGGCTGTGCTCACAGTAGTAAGTGCAGTAAGTGAGGCTTATTGGGGTATCGCTTGGGCTGTAGAGGGTTTATTACTACTCTTTATTGGTCGTAAATATTTAATCAGTTCTGTGGTTAATCAAGGACAAGCGTTAACCGCTATCGCATTAGTTTATTCATGGTCAGCGTTAGCATTACATTTTCCGTTACCTGCATTAAAGTCCTTTGATGGTTGGTTGTTATCAATAATTATTGTCGCCGTGATTGCTATTTGGCAACGTGTCATTACCGATTCAAAGGCGTTTGATCGATTCAGCCAAGTAAAAATCAAGGCCTTTTTACAATTACTCGAAGTGATATGGTTAACTATCTTATTTGTTGCCAATACCTATATCTGGTTAGATCATTGGGCAGGCATTAGCGTAATACTGTTACAGCTGGCGATATTATTTAGAGCCAGATATTGCCGACAGTTGGCCATAGAAGTTGTTGCTGCCTTCCTAGTTATTGCACCGTTAGCCTATGTTTTTCATGGTGCTATGTTGGTAAATAGCTATCGTTTCACTGAATTGCCAACTTTTGCACAGTTGTCATTATTATCAGCTTTCGCGCAACTTTGGTTATGGTCAGCTTTTTATCGAAAATACTATCCTAATAGCGCAATCAAAGGTATTGCCGAAATCACACGTATTATCTTCTATATGCTGATACCCATATGTTGGCTAGGCTCTGCTATTCGTAGGTTTGATACAAACGTTATCACTTTACTTTGGCTGTCGCCGTTATTGGCATTATTTTTTGCGAATAAAATTAAGCATCACTGGCTAATAATAGAAGCAAAGCTGCTAACGGCTATAATAAGCTTGGCTTTTATTTGGTTTATTGCCCCATTAACCTTAGTTAACAGCTTAGTCGCCTTGCTAGGGTTTGCACTATTTTACGGGACGGCTTTTTACCTCTTTAGCAAGAATATCAACGTTAAGCTTCATCAATTTATTTGCAGCTGGGGCTTAATATCTTTTGGTTTTACTATCGCTTTTGTCATAGGTATGCAAAGCGACAGTTTATTTAGTGGCACTCTAGCAGCGGCTCTGTATTGGGCCTTAGCCTTTAATGGGATTAACGACTCGAAACACTTGCAAAGAAATGAAGGAACGATCACCTTCGTCAACTTAGCACTAATAATCAGTGCTTGGGCAATAACGTCATTCCAGGTAACTTTTGCCATCATCCCGTGCGTATTTATATTAACTGCGCTTTATCAAAAGGAAGATAAATATAAACACTCGTGGCTAGGTAAGAAGTTTGGTTTAAATAGTGAGTTACTTTTACATGCTATTGCTGCGGTCACTTATAGTACCTGTTTTATGGCTTTGGTTGCTAACCGACTAGACTTACTTATTGCGCCAGCTTTGGCAATACATGGTGCGCTCATTTTATTTCTAAAAGATAAAAGAATGGCCACAGTTAAATTTAGTTTTACCTTGATACTGTTAGGTATAGTTAAATTGGCGGTGATCGATGCTGCAAGCGCACTTTTATGGCAAAAAGTGGTGTTATTTATGGGCATTGGTGTGTTTATTTTAGCGGCGTCTTTTTGGTATCAAAAATTGGTCAGTAACTCAAATAAAGTCGATATCCCTATCGCTGATACTGAAGAACAAGCTTTAGGCACAGATCAATAGGATATAAACAGGTTTATGAGCATCATCTACGCATTAGAGACAAATTGATGAAATTACATCATTTATCCGGTTATATCCAATCAATTTACTTAGTCGAATACCCTGACAAGTTGTTACTTCTTGACGGTTGCTGCCGTGCTGATGTTGCGCTTATCGAACACTTTATTACTGAGACATTACAACGCCAACTAACAGATCTAAAATTAGTGGTCGTCACTCATATGCACCCAGATCACGCTGGCGCAGCTCATAGGTTACGTAAGCTTACCAACTGCAAAATAGCGAGTGCGAATGTTGATGGGCAATGGTATAGCGGCATTGATGGTAAATTGATGCATTTAACCGATATATTATTAACACAATGGGTTGCTAATCGCATGAAAAAACGTAAGCGTTTAGTCTGGTACCCAAAATATTTAAATGCCGACATACTTTTAAACGATGGGGATATGTTACCTGAATTTGAGGATTGGCAATCACTTTCAACTCAAGGTCATACTGATAGAGATTTATCTTTGTATCACTTACCTAGCAAACGTGTATATGTTGCCGATTTAATGGTTAAAGTAAAAAAGCACTTTATACCGCCCTTCCCTGTGTTTTACCCAAATCGCTATCGTCATTCTTTAATGAAAATACAAGAACTCGCTCCTGAGGCTATCTTACTTGCGCATGGTGGCGAAGTTAGTCTGACAGACGCACAATATCAACATTTACTCTCGCATGCGCCAACTATTCCAATGACCCATTGGCGCAGTGTTAAGGCAAAATTAAAGCGAGTGTTTTTACCAAGTAAAGGTTAATTAGCTCATGGCAGATGAAACCACTACACCGATAAATAGAAGGATTACCGACTGAAAAATGGCCACAGCAATATTACCTTTTTTTATTTCTTGTATAAAATCAATATCTTTAAAAATGATTTTATCTATGATTATTAATGCAATCACACTAACAAAAAGACTTAAAACCGCATAACCTAAATTGATTAGCATAAAGGTTACATTGTGCTCTAAAGTGGTTAATTCCATTCTTATCTCTCTATTTTAAAAGGTGTTTTAGGTTGTTCTTGCCAGCCAATAGACCAAGCAGTGATTGGATCTATCGTGGCGTATTTGAGTTCTCTACTGTAATAATTCATTACATCGGTAAC
>Ga0105356_10007228_pt1 | contig 10238 bp, 8 predicted proteins | sample GOMGulsemesocosm_3_FD_83502 | JGI IMG/M metagenome (GOLD analysis project Ga0105356, IMG submission 83502) | Methane-oxidizing microbial communities from mesocosms in the Gulf of Mexico - GOM9D Gulf of Mexico | ecosystem: Environmental > Aquatic > Marine > Cold seeps | place: Gulf of Mexico...
ATACCTGCACGTGGTACAACATTTAGCTCTGGGCAATGATGCAATAATGCATTAAGTACTGTGCCATCTGGATTACCTGCGCCTGGGTGAACAACTAAACCGGCAGGTTTATTTATCACTAAAATATCGTCATCTTCATATACAATATTTAAGGGAATGTTTTGGGCTTCAAAACGTAATTCAGGCTCAACTTCTGCATTAATTTCAATAAGTTCACCGCCATACATTTTCTCTCTGGCACGGGTGAGTACTTCACCATTTACGCGTACTTGTCCTGCTACGATCCAATCTTTTAAGCGTGAACGTGAATAATCAGGAAACATTTGCGCTAATGATTGGTCAAAGCGTTTACCTAAACACGATTCAGGCACGGTATCTTGATGTTGGATGATTTCTGGCATTAAATTCTCTTTAAACTCGATTAAACCTAGCGTATTAATCAAATTACCATTTGCACTGTGCAAGGTAAGATTGCTAGGGTAGAATGCATATTCTTAAATATATAAGCATTTTACCCGTTTACGCGATGGTTTGATATTTATTTTAATTAAAACAAAGTAGCGATAATAAATTTCATGGAAAAATTGACAGTAAAAATTATTTTAACCATTTTAGCATTAGCCTTAACTGGTTGTTCATCCTCGGAAAATGAGATAGAGAAGGTACCAGATAAGTCAGCTCAGGCTTTATTTGTTGATGCTAGGTCAGCCCTTGATAATGGTTTATACCAAAAAGCTATTCAAATACTTGGCGCGATTGATTCACGCTTCCCTTTTGGTCCTATTTCACATCAAGTACAGCTTGATTTAATTTACGCTTATTACAAAAGTGGTGATGCAGCACAAGGCATTGCGTTAGCCGATAGGTTTTTACGGTTAAACCCAAACAACTCCAATATTGATTACGTATATTACATGCGTGCACTTATCAATATTTCTACGGAAGAAAACTTATTCCAAGATTTAGCAGGGATAGATCGTACCGATCGTGATCCTGAAGCTTCACGTAGTGCTTTCAATGACTTTAAAAGCATAGTCACTGACTTCCCAGACAGTAAATACGCTGCAGATTCACGTAAACGCATGATTTCAATAAAGTCTCGACTTGCTCAATATGAAATTGCCGTAGCAAAGTATTATATCAAGCGTGAAGCATATGCCTCTGCAGCTAATCGTGCTCGTTACGTGGTTGAGTATTTCTCACCAAGCCCAGAAATAGAGCAAGCATTAGAGATCATGATTGAGTGTTACGGTAACTTGGGTTTAGCTGATTTAAAGAAGAATGCGATGCAAGTTCTTGCTGCTAACTTCCCAAATAACAAATTAGTGAACTAGCCTTAAAAGCGAAACTAACTTTGGATTAATACAAAATAAAAGCTAAATTACTTCGGTAATTTAGCTTTTTTATCGTTATCAAGTTATATTTTCATCACGTTGAGATAATTTCACGAGTATAACGAAGTTGGTACCCTAGTTAGACTGAACGGTAACTGCTTAGAGAAAGTCTAGACTACTCAACATGAGAGTATCATTTAGCGGATAAAAGGAGGAAACAAAGATGCGCGACTATAATGTTATTACAGCCGCATTACACGGTTAAGATAAAACTAAAGAGCTTCTCGGTTTTCTTCACCGGTTCTGATACGAATAACTCGTTCAACATCAGTAATGAAGATTTTACCATCACCGATTTTTCCCGTTTGTGCCGTTTCTAAAATAGCATTAACACAGCGCTCAACATCTTCTTTAGCAATGACGATTTCTAATTTCACTTTAGGTAAAAAATCGACCATATACTCTGCACCTCGATACAACTCAGTATGGCCCTTTTGACGGCCAAAACCTTTAACCTCAGAAACAGTCATACCTGTGACACCAATTTCACCAAGGGCTTCTCTTACATCATCCATTTTAAATGGTTTAATAATCGCTTCTATTTTTTTCATCTGCGTTGCTCGTCAGTTAAAGTTGTATTGATTTAAATAATAAAGTTATTACAGCGTGTTTATTGCAATTTAGCAATATCCAATTGGCTTTTAATTTTGTTAAACTAGTAAAAAACACATACTGATACCAAACGAATTAATTAATTGACCAACTTAGAACTATATTAGCGAGCTTAGAACAAACATAATGAGTTAAACATAGTTAGTCTATATTTCATTCATTTTGTGATGTTATCAGTTTGCCAATGAGTTCCCAAAGGCGAGTTTAAAAGGTTTATATACAGCGTTATTGATTTAAACAAGGGAATAACCATTCTCTTCAATCAATGCCTTGCCTCTAAGCCTTTTAATTCTCGCTAAGTGAGCAATAAATTAGTTCGATTGGTATTAACACTCAAGCCTAGCTAGGAAACCCTATGGATCAGCAAATTATCATTGCCGAAATGAAAGTTTTACCTGAAATTGATGTTCAATTTGAAATAAACCGCCGTGTTGCCTTTATCAAAAAACAATTAGTCCAGTCGGGGCTTAATAATTTAGTGCTAGGGATCAGCGGTGGTGTTGACTCGTCAACCTGTGGACGACTAGCTCAACTTGCGGTTAACGAACTTAACGAACAACAAAATGAGAGTGAAAGTAAAATAAACTATCAGTTTATTGCTGTTCGTTTACCCTACGGTATTCAAGCAGATGAAGATGATGCTCAACAAGCATTAGACTTTATTCAACCTAGTCATTGTTTAACCACTAATGTACTTAGCGCTGCTGACGGTATTCACCATGAAGTATTACAAGCAATGAGCAAAGCTGAAATCCTAACCGCTAGTGATGCCCAAATTGACTTTTCTAAAGGCAATGCTAAGGCCAGAATGCGTATGGCAAGCCAATATCATATTGCCGGAATCATTGGTGCTTTAGTGATAGGCACAGATCATAGCGCAGAAAATATCACCGGATTTTTTACTAAATGGGGTGATGGTGCTTGCGATTTAGCTCCTCTATTTGGTTTGTCAAAAAGACAAGTCAGAGCACTAGCTAAAGTGCTTGGAGCACCAAGCATATTAGTAGACAAAGCACCTACGGCTGATTTGGAAGAACTAGAGCCAGGTAAAACAGATGAAGATGCCTTAGGCATTAGCTACGAGCAATTAGATAACTTTTTAGAAGGTAAAAAAGTGACTAATGCCGTTAGCCAACATATCATCAATATTTATAAAAAAACTCAGCATAAAAGACAAGCAATACCAACAATCTACGATAAATAGTAAACTAAACCACACTCAATACTTCGCATAATCCATTTTTATTATCTATAACTGAATAACACAGGACAGTTAATAAAAATGGATTTTTTATGCTTTATACTCAGTCTAAATGTGACAAAAAAATACCCAAAATAACATCTAATAGCTCTCATCAATTAATATTATCGTTAGGAATAACCTTAATTGAATTGATGGTGAGTATAGGAGTTACCTCGATACTCATCACTATCGCTTTGCCCAGTTTCAATGATTTTATTGTGCAATTACGGGTCGATAATGAAATTTCACGTCTTGCTCGTTTATTGTTAGCGGCAAGAAACCATGCAATAAACACGCAGGATAATGTCATTGTCTGCCCGTTAAAAACCAATGGAGCCTGTTCAGTAGATTGGCATGAAGAACTTTCTGTCTTTGTTGATAGCAACAATAATCAGACATTTGATCGTGCTAACAATGAACTGTTACTTGCGACAAAGAGCCCTATAAACTCTGGAGATATATTAAAATACGCAACAAACAGAAACAGAATAACTTATCAGGCAACTGGCCACTTATTTGGTTTAAGTAACGGTACGCTGAGGTATTGTCCGAAGGGATATGAAGAAAAATCAAGAGCCATTGTGATTGCCCGATCAGGTCGATTTTATGCGACAACAGATAACAATAACGATGGTCAAGATGAAACACGTAGCAATCAAAAAATCGTCTGTGATTAATTCACTACAATCACCAATGCTCGGTATAAAAAAGAGTTATGTTTAAAACAGAGTGCCAACAATGTGTATTTGATAAGTATAAGTGCTCAGTAGTAAGCAGCAGAGATAAAAAAACCAGCTAAAACGCTGGTTTTTTATGTTAAAAATAGCTCTACTGAGCTATTTTTACTCGTATCTTATTTTTAGCAACTCTTGTTTCATGCAAGGCGGTTAATGCAGCTTTTGCTTCAACCTCATTAGGCATTTCAACAAAGCCAAAACCTTTTGATTTAGCAGTTACTTGATCTAAAACTAAGCTACATTCTGCGACTGTGCCGTGGGCGGAAAATAAAATACGAAGTTCTTGCTCAGTTGTTGAGCGAGAAAGGTTACGAACTAAAAGTTTCATAATGAACCATTGGATTGTGATAGCAAGCTAAATTGTCTCATATATTCACAATAGACCAAGCTATATTATGCATTTTAAACAAAAAAACTTATTGTTACAGCACTAACATCAATAATCATCCCCAAACTAGAAATAGTAATGCCACATTTTATAATGGACTGTTCACAAACCATCTTAGAATCTCATAAAGAAGCGTTTATCCTCGAACAAGTCCACCTTATTGCCTATTCAACAGGGTTATTTGAGGAAGGTGATATCAAAGTCAGAATAAACCCCTATAAGAAATTTATCGTGGGTAATAAATCTGATAATTTCATTTATGTTTTTGCCCATGTAATGCAAGGTAGGACAACTGAACAAAAAGCGGATTTGTCAAAGCTGATGATCAATATGCTTACCACTATGTTTCCTGATGTTGCTAACATCGCGATGAACATTAGTGATTTTGAAAAAGATACCTATTGTAATCGTACAATGTTATAGCGGTTTCAAGTAACAATAATACGGTATTGAAAAAGTTGCGCTGAGCTTGAGGCAGACTATAACGTAGACGGTTTAGATACTAGCTTAAGTATTTTTCCTCATCGCTAAGCTATAGGTAGTGATACAGACACTCTATTCCTACCATTATGTTTAGCTTTATAAAGCTGCTTATCTGCTTGTTTATATAAGTCTTCAATACAAGTATTTCCAGAACTCAATTCAGAGATACCTATACTGATAGTGATATCAATCGAGGTTCTATTATAACTAAACACTTTATTTTCAATCGTTCCGCGTATTTTCTCTGCAATAACCTGTGCGCCTTCAAGTGACGTATTATTGAGTAAAACAGTAAATTCTTCACCACCAATACGCGCAAAAACATCACCTTTGCGCATAATTGTCTCTAGCTCTTTAACTAATGCTACTAAGATAAAATCCCCAGCTTGGTGCCCATAGTTATCATTAACTTGTTTAAATAAATCAATATCAAGCATTAGTAGTGAAACAGCGTTGTGCTCTCTAGAGGCTGTTGCTATTAATTTCTTAGATATTTCAAAGAAATAACGTCGATTATATATATTTATGAGATTATCCATTATTGATAATCGATGTAATTTACCGACACTTTTCTCTAACTCATCATGAGCCTCAATACTTGATAAACGGCTATTGTAAATGGCTCTTGAAAGTAAAAGCGTAGCAGGAATGTAAATAAAAATTAAGACAAGCAAACCAATATGTTGATGTTCTCCATAGTAAATCATGATAATAATCTGAGGAATTATCATTGAAAAGAAAAAGACCAAATATGCCTTATAAAGTGATGACATTGAAAGTGCCGCGGCAGTTATTATGCCGATGGTCATAATCAAGCTAACTAATTCATAGGGTTGTGGTGCATATGTAATGGATAAGACTGAAGATATTGTCCACATAAAGGCCTGGAATACATTAGAAAGCATGAAGTATGTTTCGTGCTTTGCTAATTTTTCATGAGCTTTTTGCGCTAAATATTTTTTAAACGTTATTGCATTATAAAAACGGTACATAGCCAATAATATTTGAAAAACAGACCAAACAATTAACGCAGAAAGAGGAACGAATTTAATAAATATTCCGAAGTAAGCAGAGGATACTATCAACATAGCAATCATTGCTCTTGGTGTTTGTTCAACTAAACTTTCGATAAGTTTGGGATGGGCAGTAGCCATGATATTTCCTAGTGTTTTTATATTCATCACACTAATAAATAATTCATTAAACTACAATCTAAAGTAAGTTTATTTTTATTGATTTCAATCAACTACAGCTTAAGTAACAATCTTATTTAATAGAAATATAAAGATGAACGGGCCAATTTCACTAGTCAAATTGGCTATAAGCTGTATGGATATTTACACTAATTAACGACCGTTAATAGATAACTGCCTTTGCCATTATTTTTTACTTGGTATAGTGCTGCATCTGCTCTTTTTATCAAATCTTCAGATGAGCATTCACAATAGAGCATATCGCAAGGCACTCTAGTTACTTTTCAGCTTTTTTACGCTCAGTAATATCAAGTATTGAACCGACAATGCCTTCGACACCCTCTGCATAAATTAGATATCAAACTATTGGCTATTAAGACTCGCAGGTAACATCTAATTTCATATCTAAATTACAAGAACTTCGAGCCAATAACTGCAAAAACTCATCTCCAGCTATAGGTTTTGAAAAGTAATACCCTTGACCATAATCACAGCCAGCATCAATGAGTAAGTCTTTTTGTTCTTTTGTTTCGATGCCTTCAGCTATCACTTTCAAACCTAACTTTTGAGCCATAGTGATAATAGCTTCAGACAAAATCATATCTTCCGAGGCTGGTGTTATATTTCGAGTAAATGACTGATCTATTTTTAAATAATCAAGCGCAAACTTTTTCAAATACGATAGTGATGAATACCCTGTGCCGAAATCATCCATAGATAAGCCAATCCCCGCAGCTCTGAATTTAGACAGTCGCTCCATAGTGCTAATATGATTATTCATTAGCAAACCTTCGGTAATCTCAATAACAATGTTATCTCCTGGCAATTGGTTTTCCGCAAGATAGGATAGCCAATCTAATTGATCCATCGATTCTCGAAATTGCACAGGTGATTTATTGACACTAATTTGAATATCTAAACCAAGTTGTTCTTTACACTTAATGATGTGTTGAACGGTTTGCTTAAAGACCCAATCACCTATTTCAATGATTAACCCAGACTCTTCTGCAAGAGGGATAAATTCAGCCGGACTTACCATACCTCGAGTTGGGTGTTTCCACCGTAAAAGGGCTTCAGCTTTACTGATAATCCCTGTTTTTAAGTCAACAATAGGTTGATAGAACACAGTAAGTTGATTCAAAGTAATGGCCTCACGTAAGTCATCCATTAACTCCAAATGGTCTAGGGCTTGCTCTTGCATTGAAGCAGTAAAGTAGCAAAACCTATTCCGCCCAAGACTCTTAGCAAGATACATTGCTTGGTCAGCATTTTTTAATAATTCCAAGGTGTTGTTTGCATCATTTGGATAGATGGTGATCCCTAAACTAGCAGAGATATAAGTATAAGTTTTAGAAATATAAAAAGGTTGGCTTAAGGCCTGTAAGACTTTCTGACAAATTAATTCGACATTATGTATATCGGCTATGTCAGACAATAGAATAGTAAATTCATCCCCTCCTAATCGCGCAACACTGTCTACTTCTCGAATACACTGGGTAATTCGCTTTCCTGCTTCAATAAGTAGCGCATCACCATAGACGTGACCCCGAGTATCATTTATTTTTTTGAAGTTATCTAGATCAATAAAAATCAAAGCAAACTTTTGCATCTTACGGTGAGAAACCTTTATTTCTTGCTCCAGCCGGTCAATAAACATTATTCTATTGGGTAAGTTCGTCAGGCTGTCATATTTAGCTTGTCTTAGTATCAATGCGTCTTTCTTTTTCTTTTCTGTTATATCTGAAAATAGCGCAATTCGTCTGAAAACGTTGCCGTAATCATCGTAAATAGTGTTGATTGAAAGCCATTCAGGAAACTCTCCACCATTCTTTTTAGTGTTCCAAATTTCACCTTGCCATGTTCCGGTTAGTTTTATTTCTTCCCACATTGATTGATAGAATTCTGTACTTTGCTTGCCTGAACTAAATATACTAGGGTCTTTACCAATGAGTTCACTTGAGCTATAGCCGGTAATTTCAGATAAAGCAGGATTAATAGCAAGAATTTCGTTATTACTATTGGTGATCATCATCGCTTCCGAGCTGTTTTGATACACAATATCTGCTAGTTTTAAATCTTCTTCCTGCTGACGTTTATTTGTTATATCTTTACTGATGCCAATCAAGCCAACAACTTCACCTTGTGCATTTTTCAATTTTACTTTCGTGATTTCAAGAATATATGGCTTTGCATTTAAGCGTGGGATAGTTTCATAAGAGACATGGGGATAGTCTTGCGCTAAAGCAGCTCTATCTGACTTTAAACAATGATGTGCTATTTCATCACCCAGTAACAGGGCTAAGTTAGCAGAAGGAGTATTAAGCATATCCTCTTCTTCTATTCCCGCTAAATTACAAAATGTCTTATTAACGAAATGATAACGACCATCAATTCCTGTAAACCAAATTCCTATCGGTGAATTATCAATGATAGCGCGTAGCCTAGAACTGATCTCTTCCTTATCAATCATCAAATTTTGAAAAGATGTTGCCATTTCATTAAACCCTAGCGCGATATTATTGAGCTCATCATGGGTATCAAGCGTTACACGTGCATCAAGGTCACCACCATAAAACTTACCGGTAACTTGAGTTAGAGAGTTAATACTTCTCACTGTTGAGAAATGTAGTCCTATTATAAAGTACAGTACAATCAGAAATAGCGCAGACGAAAAGCCGATACTCACAATTAATTGTGTGTTTGCTTGTTGAACTCGGCTGTGCAGTAAAGTACTTAGGGTAAAAGAAAGGGAATGGTCTAAAAATTGATAACCTACATCAATAACGTAAGTAGATTGATTATAAAGCTCAAGGGAGCTCAAAGAAGTGGTATCAGCTAAGACCCCATCTAAGGTAAATTTGATATGCCTTTCAATTTTTTGACTTAACTCCTGAGCAGAAAGACTCTCTCCATTCGAAATCAACTCCCTCTTAACCTTACGTAAATTCTCTTTAAATACATCAAGAGGTACAATGGTATTTGATAAAAGTGATACCATTTCTCCTCTAGATTTTATGTCCTTATTCACCAAGTATGAAACACCAACAGCACGTGCTTGTCCAAGTAATTCTAACGTGATGGGGATAGTGAATAAAAAACTATTTGTTAAGTAATATGAATCAAGATCATCCATTACCAGTAGGAAGTAATAATCAGCCACTTGTAGCTGTAAAGAGTTCAAGTTATGAATTAATTCTGTATGCAAATTAAAGCTTTCATCAAGTGCTAAGCTAACACCTTTAGCATCTAAATATTGCCATTGAGCTTGAATAGTAGACCATTTTGCTGCTTGCTTTAATTCTGAAGGTAATCCTTTACTCACTTTAAAAAAGTTTTCATCAACTCGCTTATTTACTGACATCTGCATATCAGCACTGTTATTAACCCCTGCAATAACAGCCGCAGACATCCCTCTATGTTGTTGTAATGATTGAATGAGACTTGATGTTTTTTGTGCTTGCTTTAAGCCTTCTAATTGCTGATTAGCGGTACTAATTGACCCGGATAAATAGACTAATAAAGAAATGGAGACAATTAATAAGGAAAGGAGAGAAAGTCCACCAAGTACAATTAATTTACGAGGGTAACTAAGATTGTTCATTAAATTTATAGCGGGGTTGAATAACTGCTTCACAAATCTACCTTGCAAAAATTATAAGGGTCTAAAATTAACTATTATACCTTTTCATTCTTAAAATAGCATGCTTTAGTCTTTTTAAAACTATCATCAATGCTACTGTTTATTGGCTTTGTGGCACTCACGATTATCGACTTAAAACAAATTCAACTGTTTTGAAATTAATAACTTATAAAAATAACAGGGTATTTTCACCTATTTAACTTTAGAGTTACATTTAGTAAATATCACTGCATTTCTTAAGAATAGTTATACTTTACTGTCTACTATTTTTTTTTCAAGTTGACAGGCTAATGCAATTTTTTTTAATGAACTAACGCATTGTGCTTAGGTTCGTGTTACGTTTACTAAAATAAAGTTAATGACTTCATTGATGAGTTATTAGTTTATTAAGTTTTCTATATACCAAACGGATGAGGAAATATATAGGGCCCCTCACTAATAAGGTATAAGCTTATATGTTCAAATTTCGAAAAATTAATCACAAGCTTGTTTTTACATTTTTATCTCTTTCTTTAACACCACTCATTATTTTCGCCTATATCAGTATC
>Ga0105356_10007231_pt1 | contig 10235 bp, 6 predicted proteins | sample GOMGulsemesocosm_3_FD_83502 | JGI IMG/M metagenome (GOLD analysis project Ga0105356, IMG submission 83502) | Methane-oxidizing microbial communities from mesocosms in the Gulf of Mexico - GOM9D Gulf of Mexico | ecosystem: Environmental > Aquatic > Marine > Cold seeps | place: Gulf of Mexico...
AAGGGGCAGGCCTTGTACTGATACAAGGTTAATACCGATGTCTGTTCATTAATAGCCGCCTGAATGTCCTCGGCCCGTTGAATACCTTTCGGCGTCGTGAGCCAATCGACGAATAAAATCAGTGAGCCTAAAAGCCAATGGATGATGCGCATAGTGAAACCTTGTCTGTAGTATTTAAATAAGTGCTTAGTGTGCTTCGAATTACATGTAGTCGATTCGGTAGGGCGCTTTACTTACTAGGCCCCGGGAAAAACATATTGGTCGTCCGCTGATAGTCTTTATACTCGGGCCGCTTCAACACTGAATAATGCTCCGACGGTATCGCCCCGGTATGAAACACCAGCGTGCTGTACATCTTCCACGAGGCAAACAGAAGTCCCGCTCCCAGCAGCAGCCACACAGCAAAAGCTTCTACCTGATACAGTGCCATCCAAGACGGTATCGAGGCAACAATCAGTCCGTTCCACACCATCCACTCGGCAAAGTAGTTGGGATGCCGGGTATATTTCCACAAGTAATCATTACGCAATTGTTATTCCTTCTTTGAAACACATGGCATTTTGTCGTGCTGTTCTGCAAACCAACCCTTGGTCTGATAATAGTTTGGTGAGAAAATTCTATTTCCCGGAAAACTTATAGCATCGTAAGTGATTGATTACATTGAATTATTTTCGGAAGAGGTTTTTTGGAGGTTATTTGGAAGTAATTGCGAGGACGTAAACCTGCTATTTCCTGAAAATGGGTTTCGTGGACATAACCACAGACACTCAATCAACAGGAGGCTTCATGCCCGAACTTATCGACACCTTGATGACAGGGCTACCCCAGATGCTCGGGAACGCAGCTATTGTCGTTGCTCTGTTAGTTGGCGGGATAGTTCTGTACATCAAACTCACCCTTTATGACGATATGAAGCTAGTGAAGGAAGGCAATATTGCCTCCGCCATTTCGCTGTTCAGCGGCATCGTTGGCCTAGCTATCCCCCTAGCCTTTTGCCTATCTCAGCTCTCGAAAATGTCTGACCTTCTACTTTGGGGCAGTTTTACTGTTGCCATTCAGTTACTTGCTTTCAAGGTCTGCGACTGGATGCTCAGCGACCTATCTGGACGAATTGAGCGCGGCGAAATCAGCGCTGCACTGGTGTTGCTGGCTGTGAAACTGGCAGCGGCTTTCATCAATTCTGCGATGGGTTAGGCAAAGCCCTCGGTGATTATTGACAAGAAGGAAACTGGTATGAATAAAACCCACCACAATGGCAAATATGGTAGCAAGCAAGCAAAACAACACTGGATGACGGCTATGGTAAATACTTTGAGAAAAACCCTAAGAAAAGCCATTCCAGCCGTAATGCTTAGTGCTGTCTTTGCTGTGTCGACTTTTACAATATCTACACAGGCCGCCGTGATTAATCAGCTGAAGTCGGATGTTGACGCGGTGAAGCACGATACCGCCACAATCAAATACAAATCCAGTGACATCCAGAGCAGGATGAAGGCATTGGGATTGACTACGAACGCACAGATCATGGAAATCATCGATATAAGAGAGCTTGTTGATCCGTTATTACTGGTGAGAGGGATGAAAGATAAATTGGTGGGTGACGGGTTTGATCCTGCGGAGCTACTGGATAACGTTGATACACAAGCTCTGATAGCGAAGCTTGATGAGATGAAAGAAAACCGTGCAGAAATGGCGCGAATGCTCAACGATCCTGGGCTCGATGATTTCAGGCAGGCGTTTCTTAATGTGTTGCAAGGGTTCAATCGAATTGCGACTGGAGGTGGACCACTTGAAATCACCCCATTTCAGACATGGGTTACGAAAGGCCCAGCCTCACTCATCACTGCATTAAAGGTGGGCAGCGAAACATCATTTGGCCCGTTGCGAGAGTCAGTAGTATTAGCCGTCGAATCTCTAGAGGAAGTCAGAACGCTTGGATTGCTGAAAGGGTCATCAGGAGAGAAAATCTGTATCGCGGTAGCAGCCCTTGGTCTAAATCACGTCTATGGGGTGCTCTGGACATATCAGAATCGATTGTTGGAAATCAAGAAAGCCAATCACAAATTTTACCAAGGAGCGAAAAAATATTTGGCAAAACACCCCAATCTTCCTGATATAGGCATTCATGGGTACCTAACTATTCCTCTCAGCAAAACTGGTTTACTAAACACGTATATCGATGCACATCAAATACTAGTGGGAGATGTCGAACATGCAATGAAAAAAAACGGGCTTTGGATGGACAAACTCAAATGGATTCAGCACTCGCCGCAAGAGCCATGCGGTAAATTGCCATAATCTATTCTAACAGTGTGTCATACTCTCGTTCACTATCTAAAGTGAATAAAACAAAAATAGGGCTGAAAGGAGAAACATAATGTTTCACTCTCCCAAAATACTAACGATAGCGCTATCAACAACTATTAGTATAGGCGCAATAGCCGGAACTGATCTCAGCTCGATGGAAGAAATTGTTGTCGTTGCCTCACGTATTGAACGACCTGACAATGAATATTCAAACCCTGTATTTTCTATGACCGGAGCAGCAATACGAGCCTCTGGCGTACGTGATCTATCCCTATACCTGAAACAAATACCGTCACTATCGGGTTCCCTCGACGCATCAATGTTTAGTGGCGGCAGAATTGACGGTGCTACTGGGCTCACTGCCCTCAATCTTCGGCATCTGGGTTTTTCCAGAACGCTGGTGCTGGTGAATGGTCGGCGCTATGTTGGCTCGCCATTTCCAGGTGCGGCTGTGGTGGATATTGATACGCTACCCATGAACCTCATTGAGCGTGTGGAGGTGATGACCGGCGGTGCTTCAGCCTTATACGGTGCCGATGGCATTTCAGGGGTAGTGAACATCGTGATGAAAGCGGACTATGAAGGCTTGGAAATTTCAGGGCAGTCCGCCGCATCGAGCAAAGGTGATGCAGAATCCAACGCTTTGAACATGACTTATGGCACAGGATTTTCTGGCGACAGAGGCCAACTATCACTTGGTGTCAGTTATGTAAAAGATAACAGCCTACATCACAGTCGACGTAGGTTTACCTCCGGAGCTAATTTCGCCACCTTTGTGCAAAACCCTGACAATCCAAACGGCGATAGCAACAAACCAGATCAGATTCCTCTTGGTGATATTCGATTCAGTGATTACTCTGCTGCTGGAGCTGTTGATATCAGTTTGGACGGCATCCCGGAATTTAATGGAGACGGGGCGAACTGGAACGGAGGTCGCTATATCGACTATGAACACCAACAAGGTGGCGATGGCTCACCCCTAGTTGACTTTATATCGGATCTTATACCTGAGCAAACACGTCAGGCCATAAACCTGCTGGTAGATTTCGATGTTTCTGACGACTTGAACCTCTTTTCAGAATTTGCCTACAGCAAAAATAAAAGCGTTGCTGATCAGGAGCCGATTTATGACTCTTATTTGGTTTTCTTTCCAGGATCAGCTTTTACACCACAAAACATAGAGACTGCCGCAGAAGGTAACCCTGTGCTAATCACTCGAGATCACTACGATATGGGCATTAGAACGGACAAGACGACTCGTGAAACATTAAGAACCGTCTTGGGTGCTCGCGGGAATCTGGGTAAGGGATTTACTTTTGAGTTGTCGTACACCTATGGTGAAAGCGATGTTGAAACCAGAATGTTGAACCAACGTTTTAATGATCGCTTTGCTGCTGCATTGGATGCTACCGTCGATTCGGCGAGTGGCAATGTCGTCTGCGCGTCTGAACTGGACCCTACAGCTGAACCATTTAATCTTCAATTTCAGGAATGGAACACCTATGAGCCATTACCCGGCACCTGGGCGGGTTCTTATACCCCAGGCCAAGGTGATTGTGTACCGATAAACTTGTTTGGTTATGGCTCGCCTTCACAAGCCGCGATTGACTGGATTATGTTGGACACCAAGGCCAAAGCCAACCTGAAGCAACATGTGGTGCAGGGGTACGTCAAAGGTGATAGCGGCAGCTGGCTTGAAATGCCTGCTGGTGCAATCGGATTAGTTGCTGGATTTGAGTGGCGCAAAGATCAGGTCGACAATAAATCCCCAGAAGAAGACCGCTTGGGGCTCACCTTTGGCAACAAATTTGACCCAGATAAGGGTGATGCGAATGTCGCCGAAGTTTTTGCAGAAATTGATGTGCCGTTGTTGGTCGACACAAAATTCGCGAAATACCTGGCAATTGATGCAGCCATTCGCTATTCAGATTATTCAACCGCCGGTAGCGCGACAACCTGGAAAACGGGGCTCGTTTGGCAGCCAATCGACAGTATAAGTTTAAGGGCTACGGTAGCAGAAGCAACCCGCTCGCCCAGCCTAGGAGAGCTATTTAGTCCCGCTGGGCAGACGTTCGAGTTTATTGACGATCCCTGCGATGTCAATAATCTGGACAATGGTGATCAAATACGGACTGACAATTGTACTACCTTACTGACCGCGCTAGGTGTAGACCCGACCAGCTTCATAACAGAAAGTGATTCCCCAGTGTCGGGAATTATAGGTGGCAATACTGAACTGAGTCAGGAGGTGGCAGATACTGTTACTTGGGGCATTATTCTGACACCATCGCTCGTTGAAAATCTAACGATTAGTGTGGATTGGTACAACATTGAGTTAAAAGATGCGATCAACTATTCATCGGCTCAGAATTTCGCTAACCTGTGTGTTGATCTATTTGATTCACCCAATGAATTTTGTGATCTCGTGCCACGGTCTGCTGATGGCATGATCACAAGTTTTAACCAACAACCCAAGAATGTGGAAACCTATAAAACGCAAGGTTTCGATTTTACCGTTGCCTATCAATTGGATACCGCCCGTTTAGCTGCAAACGACTGGGGTACCTTTAACTTCCGCCTGTTCGGCAATCATTTACAGGAACTAAAGCTAACGAACTTACCCGGCACTGCAGCGGTTTCACTGAAGGGGCAAAAGGGTATGCCTGAGTGGCAAGCGAACCTGGATGTGTCATGGCTGAGAGATAATATAGCGTTGCGCTGGCAGCTTCATTATTTCGACGAGACCAATCGCTTTGATGAGGCGACGATGCGCAATAACCCCAATATTGTAGCCAAAAAATATAGGCAGTTTGACAGCGGGCTAAGCCACGATCTATACGGCAGTTATACCTTCAATGGAGGTGTGACGTTATATGTGGGCATGAACAATGTCACTGACGAACGGCCCGACATTGGCGAGACGTTTTATCCTGTCAGTGCCATTGGTCGGTATATGTTTGCCGGTTTCAACTTTGTCTTGTAAGCGAGGGGGAGGGGGAGCAGGTGATGAGCGAGATCGAACTTACATCCTAGCTAGGTGGTAAATAACGTGGCGATATTTTCTTCTCTCATAAGCAATACACAGGCCGATATTGGTACTGACCAAAGGGGTTTTTCCGTCCCGTTGGTTATAGCTGTAACGGGCCACCGTAACCTGCTGGACAATGAGCTCCTGGTCCTCCGTGAAAAAGCGAGGGCTTTTTTTTCCGAGATCCGAGCGGATTTTCCCGACAGACAGATAACGGTGATGTCTGCTCTGGCCAAGGGTGCAGATATGCTCGTGGCGGAAGAGGCCCTTAAACTCGATTTTTCACTAACTGTGCCATTGCCCATGTCGAAACAGGAGTATATGCGGGACTTTGACTCAGTGGAATTACGAGAGAAGTTTGAGTCTATCCTTGCGCAAGCGACCGAAGTTTATGAGTTGCCATTAACATCGGGCAATACACTGGCATCGATTACAGAATATGGCGAAGGTCGTAATCAGCAGTATGCCCAACTTGGGGTGTTTTTGTGTGGGCACTGCCACATTTTGTTAGCACTTTGGGACGGAAAGTACAGCGATAACTTAGGTGGTACTAGTCAGGTGGTTCGCTTTCATCATGATGATGTAATGCCTGGATATACTACAGATACGGGTGGCAGCGGTATTATTCTTGTGGATGACGAGAGTGATCTGGTTTACCACATTGTGTGTTCAAGGAATCAACCCAATGGAAGCCCAGAGGGTAACCTCAAGGCGGGAGATCACTGGTGGTTTTCCCTCGACGCGAAAGAACCCCGTTCCAAACGTATGCCCGAGAGCCATCGGCGTACATTTGCTTACACGAATGATTTTAGCACCGATGCACTCAAATATGCCGGAAAAATCCGCGATGAAGCGTATGCATTGCTAAATGATAAAAACTGGGAGGAGTTGCCTAGCGGTCTTCGTTCGATTGACCGCTTATTTTGCGCTGCGGACTGGCTAGCCATTCACTTTCAAAAGCGAGTAGTAATGGCACTTCGATTAGCACATTTACTCGCCGTTCTGATGGGTCTGATGTACATTGCCTATTCCGATATCCTGCCAAAACAACAATTTCTCTATGCCTTTCTTGGCTTCTTTGCGCTGGCGACAGCCATCTATGCCTTTGGCAAACGCAATTCATGGCATCGAAAATATCTTGATTACAGAACGCTTGCAGAAGGATTGCGGGTTCAGTTGTACTGGGCGGCAGCCGGAGTAACGAGTGGTAGTAAGTCGAAATTCATGCATGATACTTTTTTGCAAACACAGGACCCAGAATTGGGATGGATACGAAACGTTATGCGAGTTGCTGGAACACAGTGCGATGCCAGTAGCTATAAAGGTTTGTCAGGACTAACATTTTCGCTTACGAATTGGTTGGGGGGGACGGAAATGGGGCAGATGGGTTACTTTCGCCGCAAGGGTGTTCGCTGTGCGTTACAGTTTCAACGTACTGAGCGATTATCCAATTTCGCGCTCTGCCTAGGCGTCGTGGTTGTGGCGTGTTTGATTTTAACGAGTGCGGAACTTGGAGAGCAGGTACGTGACCCTCTTGTAGTGGGGATGGGTATAATGTTGTTGTTTGTCGGTGTACGCCAATCCTACAGTCACAGCGTCGCAGATGAGGAGTTGATCAGACAATACGAATTCATGTACAAGATTTTCGGCAATGCGCGTCGCCGTATAGACTTGATCGATAACGACGATGAAAAACGAAGAATCCTACGCATACTTGGCGATGCAGCGCTGGGTGAGCACGCGCAATGGATTTTGATGAATCGGGAGCGTACTATGGATGGCGGCGAGGTATTTCAGATGGGTCAGTAGTCCCAGTGAACAGTAACAGCGCCCAGTCGGAAGCATCAACCGCACAGGACAGCTACCACCAGTTCCAGTTGGGTGAAAATACGGCAACGGAAATCTTGTTATGAACCCTCCGCCAACTTGCCATTTTGATCTTGCAGATAGCGAGGGGTATGTATTTCTTTCGACTCGAGCAAGACCAGCATATCGAGAAATCGGGGGTCCTGTCGTACTGCGTCTGACCATATATCGGATCGCATTACTTCAAGAATCGACGGGTCGTGATCCTGGATGCCATCATGGATCAGCTCAAAAACAGTATCGATATCCCCCAGGCCCTCATAGCCCAGGGCGAAATGAAGCCGGTTCACAGCAGTGACGGTCGCAGATTCCAGCACAGTTCTGGCGCGTTCAATCTGGCCCATACGGGCAAAAAGTTGTGCAAATTGTTCAGTATTTCGGCCCTGAGCTGCATGCCACGCTTCGCCCAACAAGGGCTCTGCCTCGATCGCGCGGTCCATTCTGAGCAGCGCATCAACCTTCGTCAGCAGCACGGTTGCTCTTGGCGGGCCTCGGTGGATCAGATCCAATGCATGCTCACTAATCTTCAGCGATTCCTGATATTTCCCCGCCTGCAATAGCATTTTGGCATAGAGTGGTAAAAACTCCGCCTCTGTTTGATCTGGATGCAATGTTGCGTCTGCCCGAATCAGATCAATCCCCTCTTTCCACCGGCCTTCGCGTATGGCAATGGTTGCTAGAATCATTCGGAGCCATTGTTGTTTTGGAAGCTGCGCAATTGCTTGCTCTAGCATTTTTTCAGCACTCGCATAATCCAGATCCAGCCTTATATAGACTTGGACTAACATGAAGGCATCAAATGGATCGTCACTCAGCGCTAGTATTTTCTGAATCGTAGCATGGGCCTTTTCTGAAGATTTTTTTAACGACAAGCCGGGATAGACTCGATCAACGTAATTCATCGGCAACTCGGAGAGAGCTAATATAAATGTCGGATCAACTTCGATGGCTCGCTCCATAAGCTGCCTCATGACGGTTAAATCACCGCCTTCACCTAACATATAAGCGTTGTAATAGTCAGTCGATTGTAGATAAAGGCTGACGGCCTCGGGTTTGATGCCCTTAAGTTCATCAAATTGCTCAGGGAATTGGTGCCGCAAATCGAGCCAGATTTTGTCGTGAGACATTTGTGAAATGTTCTTACTAATCTGCCGCTGGGCACTGAAACTATCTTTGAATGGATATTGATAGGTTTTGGATAAAACATGAAAACTGTCACTGGCACGAATCAGCTGGGTGGTGATGCGAAGTTCACCGTCCTGCTCCTGCACGCTGCCTTCTAACACATAGTCGACGCCTAACCGTTCGGCGATGCCGCCAAGCCCAACCCCTTCTTCAGCCAGTTGGAAGGCGGCTGTACGAGAGGCAACTTTCACATGTCCAATACTGGCTAGCTCATCCAAAACACTATCCGACAAGCCTTTGGCGAAAAACCCAACACTGTCGCGCTCACTTAAGTTGGTAAAGGGCAGCACCGCAATAGACTCATCCGGCTCGCCGGTTTCGTTGGTGCCAGCGTTGGTCGTTGAATCGCTGGTGAAAACCTGGAATGAAACAACGCTGGCGATGACTATTACCAGCGCAATAACTGTAGCAGCAATCGCTGTGTCTGGGCGTTTGGGCTTTATCGGCGCAATCGGTGAAACCTGCGCCTTGTCATTATTGGCAAAGGTCAGTGTTTGCAGCAACTGGGTTCTGAAACCCTGCTCTTTCAGCCGCAGTGCCTGTACCCGGCTTAATCCCACCTTCAAATCTGAGGTCAGCTCAGTCTCATCTAAATAGATGGGGATAATATTGATGCCTTCATCCAGTGCAAGGCTGACTTCGCGATTACAGTGTTCAGAGGCAAGAGACCGCGCTGACACAAAAAACAGTACGGTGCTCGCGCCCAAAATAGAATCACCAATCGCTGCCAACCAATTCGACCCAGGCGTAATGCCCTTGTCAGACCATACCTTCACGCCCTGCTTTTCGAGCCATTCAATCTCTTTATAGACAACATCGCTGTCTTTGTGGGAGTAAGAGATGAACACATAAGGCACTGCGGTGACTTCAGATTGAGCAGGGGTTTGATTCGCTTCGTTGACCGGCTCACTCAACAGAGATTGCTCGGCCTTATCTTTCACCAGCACTGGTGCAGAAAAGACTTTGATCGGCGCAACAGCCTGATAACCTCGCTTGCTCACGGTTTTGATGTATTTTGCTTCTTTTGCAGAATCACCTAACGCGGTGCGAACTTGACTGATATGGCGGTGGATGGTGCTTTCTTCGACAACTCTATCAGCCCAGAAGGTTTGCAATAGTTCGTTTGCCGGCACAATACGGTCGCTGTTTTCGATCAGATGCATCAACACATCCATCACACGTGGCGACAGCTGCTTAGTCACACCATCATGTGTGATCGTATTGAAGTCTGGCTGAATTTCGAAGTCGCCAAACTGATGAGTTGTGCTAGATGTTGGCAAATTTGGTCCTTGTGCCGGATATTTAGGGCGCAATTAGTAGAAAAGTACTAACTGATTGAAAACTGCACAATAACAAATTTCTCACTTGCTGTCTGATTTCATTAAAATGCGCTGAAGATAAGGAGAATGTACTTGGCCGACGCAGATATTGTACTGTCCATCGCCATGACTGATACGGAGCAATTCAAACCGTTTCTTGTCGCTTAATGCTAAGTTAAAGCCCACTCGATTTCTAAATTGCTACAAGCAGATCTGCCGGTGAAGCCTTTTTAAATGATTGACGTATGTTCGACCTGTTGATGAACGTTTCTGGAAAAGATGGAATTGGGAAAGTAGAGTTTATGGAAGTTCTACCTGTTGTGCACGGGGTACTATTGAGGAATGATAAAATGCCGGTGTCTCTAGCCGGGGGCGTGGGAATTGTAACCCTTTTCCCCAGGCCCCGGAAAGAACCTATTGGTCGTCTCCAGATAAGCTTTATACTCAGACCGTTTTAGCACAGGATAGTGTTCCGAAGGTACCGCGCTGGTATGAAGCACAAACGTCGAGTAGAGTAGCGTTTGTCCGCC
>Ga0105356_10007238_pt1 | contig 10226 bp, 7 predicted proteins | sample GOMGulsemesocosm_3_FD_83502 | JGI IMG/M metagenome (GOLD analysis project Ga0105356, IMG submission 83502) | Methane-oxidizing microbial communities from mesocosms in the Gulf of Mexico - GOM9D Gulf of Mexico | ecosystem: Environmental > Aquatic > Marine > Cold seeps | place: Gulf of Mexico...
AACTTTTTCCGTTGAGAAGGGAGAATCCGAGCTCCATGCCAAATTGAGGAGTGAAGGCATAGCCAACGGATAGGTTGGTCATAAATCCTTGGCCAAGGCTCGCGCGTACATTTCCAATTCTTTGAGTGAGTTTTCCTAGTCCAGGAGTATATTCTAGGGTTGTGCTTTTTGTTAGTGTTTGTCCTCCAAGAGATTTGTTGTGTGAAGGTTTTATTTTTACGTATAGCTGAGAATAGCATTGGGCTGAAATGATGAAACTTCCTAGTATTAGTAAGATTTTTTGCATGTTTTGTTTTTACTTTTTTTTTGAGCTGTTGTAGTGAGCAAATTTAGTTTAAAAAGGTTAGTTTGTGCTGTTAGTGAGGATTAATCGTGTATTGGTCGTTGTAAATTAATGATTGTGGTAAATTGAGTAGAAAGATTTGTTGTTGAAAGGAAGTGTTGAAATATAAAAAGTGGCTGAGGTTTAAAAGCAAAAAGCCTTTACGAAAAAGGCTTTTACTTATAATTTATGTGACCCCGGAGGGATTCGAACCCCCAACCAGCAGAGCCGAAATCTGCCATTCTATCCAGTTGAACTACGGAGCCATTAATTTTTCACAAATATAACCTAATTTTACACAATATTAATACTAGAAAACAAGTTAAAGAGTGAATAGTTTTATTTTGAATAAGTTACTACTAATATATTTTATTTTTCAAGCAAATTTGTTTTTTGCTCAAGTTGGCTCTATTGGGTCCTGGAGTGATCATTTGCCCTATTCTGATGCGGTTTCTGTTACTGAAGCAAATGGTGTCATTTATTGTGCGACAAATTCGGCACTTTTCACCTATGATAAATCTGATTTTTCGATTGATCGCCTTAATGTTGTTAATGGACTTTCTGATATAGGCTTGAGTCAAGTGAAATATAATGCATACAACAATAAAGTTATTATAACTTACACTAATGGGAATATTGACATTGTTGATAAAAATAAAATAATCACGAATCTTCCTGCTATTAAAACGACAAGTATAGTTGGGAGTAAAAAAATTAACCACATTTACTTTAAAGGAAAGTTAGCTTATTTATCTACAGGTTTTGGAATAGTTGTTTTAAACACCGATAAAATAGAAATTGTAGAAACATATTTTTTTGGACCATTAGGGAATGATATTGTGACCAATGCTGTTACGATTGATGATGTAAACATATACGCAGCTACAGCTCAGGGAGTTTTTTATGCGAATAAAAATAGTGCAAATCTTATTGATTACAATGCATGGTCTTTATTGTCAGAATTAGGTGTACAGAGCTATAGTAGTATCGCTTTATTTTCAAATAAGTTATTCGCAAGTTTAGATTTGCCAAATGATGAATCAGATACGCTCTATTATAACGATGGAGGGGTTTGGCAAAAATTCACATTAACTGGTTTAAATATTACGCAATTAACAGTGTCTAATAATGTGTTGTCCGTTTTATTACAAAATGGAGCATCATTTTATAATACTGATTTAATAAAAATTAAGGATATAGTGAGTAATAGTCAGTTTTATACTTCGCCTAACGATATTTTCGTTGATGTGGAAGGTGTCAGTTGGATTGCGGATTTTTACTCTGGATTAATTAGGGTGGATGAATATTTACAGGCACATTATATTATACCAAATTCTCCCTCATCGAGTAATGTTTTTCAGATGGATTTTTCAAATGATCAGTTTTGGATGGTTTCAGGAGGACAAAACATTTTTTTAAAAGCTAATTTAGTGAACCATAAAGCGAATAATGAATGGCAAAAAATGGGCTTACTAATAAAAGATGCAAATGACAGTGTAGCTAGTGATATGGTAAGTGTAGCAATAAACCCTAACAACTCTTCGAATGTATATACAGGGTCTCATAGTGCAGGTCTTTTTGAATATAATAATGATGTAATAACAACTATTTATACTGCGCAAAACTCTGTTCTGGATACAGTTATAGTTTCTGAAGGGAATACAGCAACTAGTGCGTTAGCATTTGATAATGATAATAATTTGTGGGTAATATCATCATTTTCTGATGAGATATTGGCTGTAAAAACGGCAGAGGGGGAGTGGTTTAGTTTTTCATTTTTAGGGAAAACTAAGCCAGCTGATTTTTATCCAAGAATGCAAATAGATCAGAATAATAATAAATGGATATTAAATGCTAAAAGTAATAGTCTTATTGTTTTTAATGAGAATAAAACCTTTGAAGATAAATCGGATGACCAAAGTGTAAAACTTGAAGTTGAAGGAAATTCGGGGTCGAAGCTAGAACTTTTTAGTGTTACGGAAGATAAAGACGGTGAGATTTGGGTGGGAACGAGTGCAGGTGTTGCAGTTTATTATAATCCTTCCAGCGTATTTGATGAAGCTATTAAAGCTGAACAAATATTTATTGAACAAGATGGGCAAACGCAGATATTGCTAGAATCAGAAATTGTAACGGTAATCACTGTTGATGGGGCGAACAGAAAGTGGATAGGGACTCGAACATCTGGAGTGTTTTTAATGAGTGAAGATGGAACGGAGCAAGTTGAGCATTTTACAACTACAAATAGCCCATTATTTTCAAATAGTATTTTTGATATTGTTATTGACCCTAAAACAGGAGAAGTGTATATAGGCACCGAAAAAGGGTTGATTTCTTATAAAGGAACTGCCACAGAAGGGGAGGAGAGTTACGACAATGTATTTGTTTATCCAAACCCTGTTAAGCCCGATTTTACGGGGACTATTGCGATTAGAGGATTGTTAAAAGATACTGATGTTCGGATTACAGATATTAGCGGTAATATTGTTTATCAAACAACATCACTTGGGGGGCAGGCAGTTTGGGATGGAAAAGATTTTAATGGGAATAAAGTACAAACAGGTGTTTATATGATTTTTAATGGTAGTGAAAATGGCGATCAGAAAGCTGCAGCAAAGATTCTTATTTATCACTAATGTACACAACTACAAAAGGAATTATTGTACACCATTTTAAGTATAGCGAAAATAGTGTGATCGCTAAAATATATACTCAGAAATACGGTTTACAATCTTACATTGTTAACGGTGTAAGAAATAAAAAATCTAAAAATAAAGCAGTTTACTTACAGCCACTTTCTTTAGTTGAGATTAGTGCAAATCATAAAGAGAAAAAAGGGTTGCAACGTGTTAAAACAATTGAGCTTGATTATCCTTTTAATGAAATTCCATTTGATATCGGTAAGTCATCGCTCGCGTTCTTTATTGCAGAAATATTATACAAGTCGATCAAGGAAGAGGAAGCTAATGACTATTTGTTTGAATTTTTGTATAATTCAATTAAGATCTTGGATGTAGCGGACTCTTGTTATGTCAATTTTCATTTATTATTTCTTGCAAACCTTTCCAAGTATTTAGGTTTCTATCCACAAAAGCCTGTTAGTATTGGTGGGTTTAATATATATTTTGATTTGCAAGAAGGTTGTTTTGTGAAATTACAGCCCTTTCATAATGCTTTTGTAGATCCTCCAATTTCTGCGTTGGTTTTTGATGTGTTTGGTACAAATTTTGATGAAATGGATGCGTTGAAAATAACGCAAAAACAGCGTAAAGTACTTTTGAGTACGCTTTTAAATTATTATAGTTTGCATTTGAGTAATTTCGACAACTTAAAAACACTAGACATTTTAGAAGAGGTACTTAACTAATGGTAAAGCAGAATAATAGAAATTTTTTATCCCACAATAAAGCATTAGCATTTCTAATGCTTTTTCTCTTTTCATTTGCTGCTCTTGCACAAAAAATAAGCGTTCAAAATAAAGAGAGTAAAAAAGGTGTTGGAGGTGTTTTTGTGTATAATAAAAACAAGACTAAAACGGCTGTTTCTGATACTTCTGGGTTGCTTGATATTTCTCTTTTTTCAAAAAAAGATACCTTAATTTTTACGCATCAGAGTTATGCTACTTTTGTAATTCAGAAAATTAATATTGGGAACATGATTTCTCTAACCGAGCAAGTTGTTGTAATGCCTACTTATGAAATTGTTGCAGAACAAGAAAAAAATGAAGCGTTAGAGGTTACTTCTAAAATTGATAAAATAGATTCAAAGACAATTCAATTTAACAATCCTACAACTGCTGCAGAAATGCTAGAGTTAACGGGATCTGTTTATATTCAGAAAAGCCAGATGGGGGGAGGTAGTCCTATAATTAGAGGGTTTGAAGCAAATCGAGTTCTGTTGGTGGTTGATGGTGTTCGGTTGAATAATGCCATTTATCGAAGTGGGCATTTGCAAAATGCCATTACAATTGATAATGCTATTATTGAAAAAACGAGTGTTATCTATGGGTCAAACTCTGTCGTGTATGGAAGTGATGCAATAGGAGGAGTTGTTCATTATGAAACAAAATCTCCTCTTTTTAAAAGCGAAATAGACTCTGTTAATAATAATAGTGCAAATGCTTATGTGCGGTATGCAACAGCCAATCAGGAAAAAACAGGGCATTTTGATTTTAATTTAGGGAGTAAAAAAATTGCAGCTGTTACGAGTGTAACTTTTAGCGACTTTAATGATTTGAGGATGGGAGGAGAGGTTAATTCTGCTTATCCAGAATTTGGGATTGTAAAAAGATATGCAGAACGAATTAACGATGAAGATGTGATGACTCTTAAAAAAGACTTTATGAAACAAATAGGGACAGGTTATAGTCAATTAGATTTATTAGAGAAAATTAGCTTTAAAGTGTCGGATAATTTCTTGCTGACCCTGAACACGCAATACTCAACCTCCTCAGATGTTCCGAGATATGATATGTTAACAGATCAGAAAAGTAATAATGATTTGAAATGGGCAGAATGGTATTATGGCCCACAAAATAGATTGTTGGGATCTCTTTCTGCAAAAATAAAATCAGAAAGTAAATGGTTTGATAAAGTGGAAATTTTAACACATTATCAAAAAATAGATGAAGATAGAATAAGTAGGAAATTTGGAAACGAGATTAGAACTACTCGGGAAGAAGAAGTCAATGTTTTTGGCGTTAATATCGATTTTATTAAGTTTAATGAGGAAAAATCGCAATGGTATTATGGCTTTGAAGTCATACACAATTCAGTAAATTCAACAGCTTTTTCTCAAGACATTGTTACGTTAGAAAAGTCCATTGCTTCTACTCGTTATCCTGATGATGGGAGTACTTTATCTAGTGCTGGAGCTTATTTAACGTATAAAAATAAATTTGCTAAAAATGCAACTTATAGTTTAGGTACTCGTTATAGTTTCTCCGCATTGTCGGCATCTTTTGCAGATACATCGTTTGTTAATTTGCCGTTTACTAAGATCAATACAAATAATGGCGCATTAACCGGAAGTGCGGGTTTAGTTTATCATCCCAATAAAAAATGGAACATTCAATTGGCGATTTCTTCTGCTTTCAGAAGCCCAAATGTAGATGATGTTGGTAAAGTGTTTTCAAAAAATGATTATGTCTTAGTGCCGAATGATGAATTAACACCAGAATATTCTTACAATGGAGAAGTCGGTGTTACGAGAGCATTTGGGGATGAAAATTTAGTAGTTAATGTTGTTGGTTATTATACTTTTTTACAAGATGCTATTGTTAGAGATTTTCATAGTATAAATGGTTCAGATTCTATCTCTTACGAAGGAGAAACATTGTTATTACAGACGAATAAAAATGCAAATGAAGCGGTAGTTTATGGAGCATCGTTAAGTCTTAAAGCTAAGTTAAGTAAAGATGTTCGAGTAATAAGTACACTTAATTATACAGTAGGAACAAATACGGCTCTCGATGTACCTTTTGCACATATTCCACCAGTTTATGGAAGAACGGATTTGATAATAAAATCACCCCCGTTAACTTTAGCCGTTTATATTAAGTACCAAGGGATGAAAAAAATTGAAGATTATTCTCCTTTTGGAGAGGATAACGAAGATAAAGCAACAATAGAAGGAACACCCGCTTGGCAAACGTTTAACCTAAGAGCAGAAATGAAATTGAGTAAATCAATCTCAATTCAAGCGGCTTTAGAAAACTTATTAGATGTACACTATCGTCCTTTTGCCTCTGGGGTGAGTGGCGCAGGACGAAATTTTATATTCACGTTAAGAGCTAGGCTTTAAGCTTAGAGTTTTCAACATTTGACGTTTAGAACTATTCACTAGCATAACCATCTTTGTAGTTGTAACAGTTATATTTGTTTAAGAAAAAAATAGACAATGAATTATACTAATATCATCGTTGAAGTAGCAGACAATATTGCTGTTTTAACAATCAATAGACCAAACCAATTAAACGCTTTAAATTCTGAGACAATTGCTGAATTAGGTTTAGCTTTTAAGAGTTTAGAATCTGACAGAAATGTTCAAGCAATCATAATAACAGGGACTGGAACAAAAGCTTTTGTTGCTGGTGCTGATATCAAAGAATTTTATCAATTTGATGAGGTTCAAGGGAAAGAGTTGGCATCAAAAGGACATCATTCACTATTTGACTTAGTAAGTAATTTAAGTACACCTGTAATTGGAGCCGTTAATGGTTTTGCTTTAGGTGGAGGTCTTGAATTGGCAATGAGTTGTCATTTTAGATTGGCTTCGGATAACGCAAAATTAGGTTTGCCAGAAGTTACCTTAGGCGTAATACCAGGTTACGGAGGAACACAACGTTTAGCACAGTTAGTGGGTAAAGGTCGTGCAATGGAAATGATTATGACTGCTAAAATGGTGTCAGCTGAAGAAGCATTAAATTATGGTTTAGTTAACCAAGTTATTCCGCAAGAAGAATTAATGGCTGCTTGTAAAAAGATAGCGTTAAAGATTGTTAAAAACTCACCAGTAGCAATTGCTAGCGCAATAAGAGCGATAAACGCAGGTTATACAGATGGAGTTAATGGTTTTGAAACAGAAATTGAAGAATTTGGTAAATGTTTCGGGACAGCAGACTTTAAAGAAGGAACTACAGCTTTTATAGAAAAAAGAAAAGCAAATTTCTCAGGAAAATAAAAAAGATTGCTCACTGAGCGGAGCCAAAGTGCGTAATCTAAGTAATAAACTAACTGCTCCTCAGTCATAAAAATCCATGTTTCATTTTGTTGTCAAACTAAAGTTTGTATAAAATGTTGCTTTGAATGACAAAAATTATATGAGTAACCCTTTAAGAAAACTAGCAGGACAAACGGCCATGTATGGTTTGCCAAGCATTGTTGGTCGGCTGTTAAATTGGTTTTTGGTGCCAGTCTATCTGGCAAAATGGGCTGCGAGTTTCAGCCCAGACCAATATGGTATTATTACTGAAATGTACTCTTATGTGGCATTTTTAGTGGTATTTCTAACCTATGGAATGGAAACCGCTTTTTTCCGGTTTTCATCACAAGAAGTACACGACAAAAAGAAAGTTTATTCTACCATAATTATTTCCTTATTTATTTCTACGGGGTTATTTATTGCTATTGCTTTTTTGTTTGATCAGCCAATTGCTAATTGGTTAAAATATCCGAACAACACAGAATTTGTTACTTGGTTTGCCTTAATTGTTGGCTTAGATGCTATTTCATCTATACCTATGGCGAAGTTGAGAGCAGATAGTAAACCTTTAAAATTCGGAGGAGTTAATTTAGTAAACATTGCTGTTAACATTGGTTTAAACCTTTTCTTTTTAGCTTACTGCCTGCCTAAATTCAGAGCAGAAGAAACAAACTGGCTTATCGAAACGTTTTACAATCCAGAAATTGGTGTGGGTTATGTCTTTATTTCTAATCTTATTGCTAGTGGTGTAAAATTCGTTTTGCTACTGCCTGATATGCTTAAAGCTAGATATGGTTTTGAAATTTCTTTACTTAAAAAAATGTTTGTTTATTCCCTGCCATTATTGGTTTTTGGTTTGGCAGGAATAGTAAATGAAACCATTGATAGAATAATGTTAAAGAGAATTTTATTTGATGTTATTGGGGAAACAAAAACAATGTCCGAAATTGGAATTTATGGTGCCTGCTACAAACTATCTATAATAATTACGCTATTTATTCAGGCGTTTAGGTATGCGGCAGAGCCTTTCTTTTTTGCACAAGAAAAAGAGAAAAACGCTAAAGACACTTATGCTATAATAATGAATTATTTTGTGATTGTGTGTGCATTAATCTTTTTAGGAGTGATGCTTTTTATGGATATATTCATGAAGGTTTTTATCCCTAACGAAGCTTTTTGGGTGGGATTACCTGTTGTTCCAATTTTATTGTTCGCCAACATTTTTTTAGGGATTTATTACAATCAATCAATCTGGTACAAGCTAAGTGGGAAAACAAAATACGGAGCCTATATTGGGGTTTTTGGCGCTGTAATTACTATTGCAATAAACTACATTTGGATTATCGAGTATAGCTATATTGCTTCTGCTTGGGCAACTCTAATTTGTTATGGGTCAATGACCATACTGTCTTTCGTGTTGGGTCAAAAACATTATCCAATCAAATATAATTTTGGAAAAATCGGCTTCTACTTAGGATTGTCTCTAGGATTATACTTTTTTACTACGGTGCTAAATTTTCCAACAGAGATAGTTAAATATATAGTTCATAGTCTTATAATGATTGCATTTTTAACAGTTGTTTACTTCTTAGAAAAACCGTTAAGAAATGTTAATTCATAGATTATAAATACTAAATAAAAGTTAACTTTATAAACTGATAATCCCAGAAACGTACAAATTCTAAAATTAATGGAAATTAAGATAGTTAATAATTCAAATCACCCATTACCACATTATGGTACAGAGGCATCAGCAGGGGTTGATTTGCGAGCAAATATAGCAGAAGCAATTACGTTAAAACCATTAGAAAGAACCTTAGTTAAAACAGGGTTGTTTATTGAGTTGCCAATTGGTTATGAGGCTCAAGTAAGACCACGAAGTGGATTAGCATATAAAAATGGAGTAACGGTTTTAAATACACCAGGAACAATTGATGCAGATTATCGTGGAGAGATAGGAGTGATTTTAGTGAACCTTTCTAACGAAGATTTCGTTATTGAGAATGGAGAACGAGTTGCTCAAATGGTAATTGCTAAACATGAACAAGCTGAATGGAGCATAGTAGAGAGTCTTTCTGATACTGAAAGAGGCGCTGGTGGATTTGGTAGTACTGGAAAAAACTAATTAAAGAATTATTCAATGTAACGATTAAGCAATTGTTACATTTTCAAATTATAACATTAAGCAAAGATGAAAATTATAGTACCAATGGCAGGAAGAGGTTCTCGATTAAGGCCTCATACATTAACAATACCGAAACCTTTAGTTCCTGTTGGAGGCAAAGCTATTGTTCAACGATTAGTTGAAGATATTACGAAGGTTTGTGGTGAAAAAGTTGAGGAAATAGCTTTTATTATTGGTGATTTTGGTGATCAAGTAGAAAAAGATTTGGTTGCTGTTGCTGAAGGTTTAGGTGCTAAAGGAAGCATTTACCATCAAGAAGAAGCTTTAGGAACCGCACATGCTATTTTATGTGCAAAAGAAAGTTTGGAAGGGAATGTTGTCGTTGCTTTTGCAGATACATTATTTAAAGCTGATTTTACATTAGATGCTAACGCAGAAGGAATTATTTGGGTTAGTCAAATCGATGATCCAAGCGCTTTTGGAGTTGTCAAACTAAATGAAGCGAATATTATAACTGATTTTGTAGAGAAGCCTACTGAGTTTGTTTCTGACTTAGCAATTATTGGGATTTATTATTTTAAAGATGGAGCTTATTTAAAAGATGAGTTACAATATTTAATAGATAATAAGATTACCGATAAAGGAGAGTATCAATTAACGGATGCCTTAGAGAATATGAAGCAAAAAGGTACCAAATTTGCACCAGGAGAAGTGGAAGAGTGGTTAGATTGTGGTAATTATAAAGCAACTGTTTACACAAATCAGCGAGTATTAGAGTTTATTAAGGATGAGGAGATTATTGACGCATCTTTAGTGACTGAAAATGCAGTAATTATTGAGCCTTGTTTTATTGGAAAGAATGTAGAAATTAAAAACTCAATAGTAGGACCACATGTGTCTATAGGTGAGAATACGGTTGTTAAAAATTCTATCATATCAAATTCTATTATACAAACAAATACAGTAATCAGATCTGCCAATTTTAAAGATTCAATGATTGGTAATCATGCAAAAATAAAAGGGGATGTTAAAGAATATAGTGTTGGTGATTATAACGAAATAAATTAATAGCTTGCA
>Ga0105356_10007240_pt1 | contig 10224 bp, 8 predicted proteins | sample GOMGulsemesocosm_3_FD_83502 | JGI IMG/M metagenome (GOLD analysis project Ga0105356, IMG submission 83502) | Methane-oxidizing microbial communities from mesocosms in the Gulf of Mexico - GOM9D Gulf of Mexico | ecosystem: Environmental > Aquatic > Marine > Cold seeps | place: Gulf of Mexico...
AGTGGTATTAACGCAAGTTGGCTTAGAAAACTATTTCGTACCTTTCTACTTAACCATTTGCCTATCGGGCATTATCGCGGCAATGATCATTCAGTTCTTGCCACCGCTAAGCTATAAAAAAGACACCTACATTGACGGTAGCAAACCTGATCTTGATAGCGAAATGATTCCTGAGTCAATGTCAGCAGTTAAATATGGCTACCAACTGGCATTGGAACGAGCGAGTAAAGTTAAAGGCGTAAAATCAACGTTTACTGAAGGTCTACAAAACTCATTAGATATGATGTTTGGTGTATTACCAGTGATCATGGCCGTTGGTACCATGGGTTTAATTATTGCTGAAACAACGCCGTTATTTGCCTGGTTAGGTGTGCCTTTTGTACCACTGCTAGAGCTATTAGATCTACCAGAAGCACAAGCAGCAGCTGAAACTGTACTGGTTGGTTTTACGGATATGTACGTACCATCAATTATCGCAGCATCTACCATCGAGAGTGACATCACTAAGTTTGTGATTGCCGCATTATCTATCTCTCAGCTGATCTTCATGTCGGAAACAGGCTCGGTGATCTTATCAAGCAAGATCCCGGTGAACATCGTTGAGTTAATGGCGATCTTCATTCTACGTACATTGGTGACACTGCCTGTCATCGCATTATGTGCGCACATGATATTTTAATATAAACAGCTAATGTAAATAGTCTAATGCAAACGCCGTTGCGGCAGCCATGTCGCAACGCTTTCTTTCTGAAACTTCCCCTAATTAACATACGCTACTCATCATTTGATACGCTTACAAAAACATACGTACGATTACAAAAGCGTACATACGCTTACACCAAACGCCCATGTTTTCTTGAATAATAACATCATTGAATTTTACCAAAGTGATAAGCAGTTCGTGTATTAAGGCTTTCAAGAAACCTATTCTTCTGAATACGAGTAGAATCTAATAGTAGTTCATTATGCTCGTAGTAATACAGAAATAGCTAACTCACTACCATAGTGATGTAAATAATTTCTTCATAATATATTACATCAAGTCAGTTAAGCGTTTTATATTAGCATCAGACATTTCTTTTGTTAGTGGTCGTAAATCATAATGGTATTTATCCAGTTTCCAAAAAGCATGTAATGCATCAGCGCTTTGTTTCAGTAGTGCTTTATATTCTTTGACATTTTTTTTATCTTTCTTTTTAAATGATTTTTTATACTTTTTTAGTAATTTAGGATCATAATTCATGCCATCATATGTAGACATCGTTTGTATCCATTCCAAGCTGTAATTATTTAAGTGAAGATACTTATTGCTCGTGTAAATGGCTTTTTTAACTGCAATAGCGTACACCCCATCAAGCTGTTTACTACTGTCTAAATATAATCTAATCAAGGATTCACTTTCTATCGCAACCGCATATTGCGCGGGGGTCATGCTGTTTACATCTTCAAAGTTAGGGTCAAACCCTTCATTAAGTAGAAGCTCAACCAGCGCTGCTCGCTTATAAAGTGTTGCAATATGCAATAGCGAAAAGCCACCCGTTAATAGTGATGAATTTTGTTCATATACATTAGTCACTTTTGGGAATGTCCAAAACGGTTGATCTTGAGTAAAACGTAACCCTAATGCGAATGGTGCATCGATTCTTGATACACCATGGCCTGCAACAAAATTAATTCCAGGATTTCTTTCTGAATATACAGATTTACTCCCTTCATGGTGGAGTATTGGTGTGACTAAATCGAAAGCGGATTGTTGGCTTTGCTTAAACGCGGACAGAATATACGACATTTTATCAACGCTAAGCTCCTCCTCGTGCATATAAAACTCGAGTGAACTGGTATTATAAGGGGAGCTCATGCCATCAACATCAAGCCATGAATGAACCAAAGAGGGTTCAAAAATTTCAAAACCACTGTCTATCATCCACGATAATGCAGGTTTAGTGATACCTTGATAGGTTAACATCGCTTGCTGACTCACCGCTTTACTAAAGCCATCGTAATTAAGATAAAACTGTTTCGCATTGAGACTTTCAACCACCGATTTAGTTAAACTATGATCCAGTTTTTGTGTGACCTCTTTTTCCATTTCACCTATTTCATCAATATATTCATTAACAATCTCTGTACCAACGATAACTTGAGTCCATAATAAGCAGTTTTTTTGATCTAACCACCTAGCCTCAATCTGACTATCAGGTAGCGTTAATTCAGACACTTGCTCTACAACCGAATGCGCACTTTTAACTAATTGCCCATTGGATAAGCTTTTATTGCTTAAAATTGAATTATAAATCGCAGTGCTTAAACTTTCTGTTAAGGCTTTTTTTGCACGTAACTCAGATAGTGTTCGCAATGCAAAAAAGTCGGCATGTACCTTAGGATCGTACTGCTCTACACCAATACCTGTAATGATATCCTCTTCAGCCGTGATTTCGTTTATCCACACAGGCTGTGCTGATATCTCCTTAAATGGACAAGTCATCGCAACAACCTGTAAAGGTACGAACATTGTGCTAAGTGTAAATAGAGCTTGAGTAATCAACTTCATTTAACTTTCTCTCCATTTAAAAATACCTGGCGAACAATGTTATTACGATCATAATTGTAAAAATCCGCAGCCATTTTTACTGTGGTAATAGTCAGCTCTGTTGGGAATTTTTGTTTTATCTTGTTATTGATGTTATTAGTTAATCGAGCGTTCAATTTCATTTTATTTATCGTATCAGCAAGGTCTGAAACTCTGATGGTAATGGTTGCAGCCGGTACACCAAACGTTTCAATAAAAAAGTCAACATTATTTAAGTGTTGTAATAAATAAGCCAACTTATAGGCGAGGTAATCATTAACACTTGGATCAGCACCTAGCGTAAGTAACTTTTGAGCGATATCTAATTGCCCAGATTCAATAGCAAAAGCGAGAGGCGTATATCCAAATTGACTTTGCTGATTAATATCAACACCAAGCTTAATCAAAGGCTCAATTAAATCTTTTCTATAACTGTCTATAGCAAAATGTAAAAGACCAAGCTTTTCTTTTTTATTAATCTCACTAAAGTTATTAATAAGGGGGGTTTTAAAATCCGTAGTGAGCTTGGCAGCTCGGGTTTTTCTATACACATTCCCATTCTTTTCAAGGAAAATACTATTGCCACCTGCATTCTTTGGTTTATTAACATTATAGCGGCCAGCAACACTATAAAATTGTTGCTTACCAATACTAACCCTAACTTGGTTAAGATCAATTCCAAATAATTTAAGTTGAGTTAATGCATGGATTTGTTTACTCAAACTACTATTCGATCTCACAATTTGAGTTGGCGTATTATTTTTCAAATAATAATAATATCGATAACTATTCGGGTTTGTTGTGGAAATACTTGACCTATTATAGAAGCTATCTTCCGCTTCATTTAACCAATCAAAACCACTTAAATTATAAAGCTCAGCCACATTGTAACTTTGCCCTCGATAATAAGCGGTACTATTATTTAACAAGGCTTGCGTTGCACGAACCATGGTTGGGGAAAAACCATTATCAGAAAGAATTTGTTCAATTTCACGATGGGTTAACTGTTCAATTTTTCTATTCAGCTTTTCAGCTACTTGGTTTACATAAGCTTTTACTGCAAATTCAGCACCGGCTTTACTGACTTTGACACGATACCATAACAGACAGTTATCTCGATCTAACCAACGAGCATCGTCAATGACAGCAGATAATGCAACTTGGCTAACGACCTCGGTTTGTTGCTTTACCTCTTTCCTAATTTCTGCTTTAGATTTACCTTCTTTTTTACTTTCAATTGTACGTTTGGTTGAGATTTTAATGCCACTACGAATCGAACCTGCAAGGTTATTTATTGCATCTTGCCGCGCTTGATTAATAAATTGATTAATTTCGAGGTAGTTCTTACCCTGCTTACCACTTGCACCGCCAACGGCATAATAATAATCACTATCTTTACCTGTACTATTGACCCAGTTAGGCTGTTCAGATTCAGGTAAAAACTGACAAACACTCTGCTCACTAGCGTAAACCGACTTTGTCAAAATAAAAATAAGGGCAAAGCCGATTTGTAATACTTTCATTGTTATTCCTTCAACAGTTTGAAATAGATGATCACGCCATCTACTTACCCATAGATTCATTGAAAATCTTAGCTACATTACCTGCCTTGAGTTAACATTTTATACTCAGAAGCACTTAATATTCCCTGCTCAAGCAGCGATAATTCAACTTTACTATAACCATAAAAATTAGGTTTTAACTTGGTTCTTAAGGCCGCTAAGCTTTTGCTGACATCTTCTTCCATCATCACTTTGTCGTTAAACTTCATTAATACTTTATAATCATTATCTGAGTATTCGCCTAGGTAATCGCTACTACCAGATATCGATTTATATAATAAATCGAACTTCCCACCCTTTATCTCTTCAATATAATAGCTACCAATATTGGCTATGTTTGAATGACTATCCATCACGTTATCATAAGCATTAAAACTCTGACCTTGATAGCCATCACTCGCAGTATGCAAGCGCATGTCAGGTACAAAACCATCGATAGGAAAAACTAGAAAAGCAGAAATACCGTTATTTTCAGTGATCGCTGAGATAAGGTAATTTGGATCTCGATAATAATTTACCTTGATATTATCAATGGTGTTTTTTATGTAAACAGGTGCGCCAAATGTTTCTCGTAATAGATCGCTAGAGGCATTAATGTAGATACTCTCTAGCTTTTCATTAGATGGAATATCTGTGAACGTTGATAAAACAAAGTCATAGCTTTTATTAACAACATCGATAGTATCGTTAAATTGACCTACTGCTATTGATAATAATGACGCTGTTATAACACTCGCAGGTAATTTACTTTTCCATCGATTGATGTGCTCTGATTCACTCATATTAAAACTAACCTTCTACCTTAGGCATCTTTGCAACAACACGCACACAGGTATGCTCTTCTCCTCGATACTCAACAACTTCATTATTCATGACCCAAGTATATTTAAGTAGCTGATTAACAACTTGTTTAGCGTTAGAACCTGCCACTCTTGTAATCGTAGTGACTTTTTCACTTTTGCCTTCCATGATAATTTTCTTTGATTCACTTTTTTTATCATTAAAAATTTCTTTCTGAACCATGTTTTCTAGGCTAGCTGCTAGCGATGCGCGAGCCCCCATCGTGGCGAGATCTGAATCTAACGCGATATCCCCCATATTTTCTTCGCACGCTACCCCAACAATTAGGTTCTCTTCCAGCCCCTCTCGAGGGTTGTTTTTCCAATCAGGAAGAGCAGCGAAAAGAGACGTGGAATATAAACTTAATGCTACGATCATTATTTTTTTCATCTTTAAATCCATTAAATGTTTTTTGAGTATTGTGTATTTGCAGTGTTTACACGACGTAAGTAGTTTCTTGTTTCTTCCGCGTAATGGCGTGCCAATATTTGGTTATAAACTTCATCGGAAGACAGGCTATTAATTGTTTTGATAGCTTGTTTACGGCTGCCATCACCAAATATTTGGTAGATTGGTCCCATACCACCATTGTAAGCAGCGATCATGCAATACTTTAAACTTTGCTCATTATTGATACCTTTAAAATATCGACTCTTAAGTAAATGTAAATAGGTTGAGCCAGCTTCAATATTTTTTTCAGGCACAAACAAATACTCTTTCGTTAATTTACGCTGTTCTCCTTCAAGGTATTCAGTAACATCCAAACCAGCTGACGTCGGCACTATCTGCATTAAACCAAATGCAGGGATATGTGAAACAGCCGTAGGACTAAAGTTACTTTCAGTCTTAATCACCGCTAGAATCAAATCAGGATCTAACCTGTAGTGTTTCGCTTGCTGCTGAATGGGTTCAATAAAACGTTGCTCTTTTCTGTCCACCCAAGATTTAGGGAACGGAGCTTCAACGACCGTAACGTTGTTACCTTTTTTATCAATCGATTTAATTACTTTAATATTTTGGACTAGCTCTTCTTGCTCTGCTTCTTTTAATTTTTCATTAGTTGAAATAGGCAATAATGTTTTTTTACTTAACAGCTTTGGTTTAACTGCTTCAATTAATTCAGTTGTATAAGGGTCAGCCTTTTGTGCTTCTTCTACCGTTAACGATGATGTTGATATTATTTTCTCTTTCATCGTTTCAACGGTGTATTCATCGCTATTAATCGTCGTCACCAAAATCACATTTTTTTCAAAATCAACTTCTCGTTTGATTTCTAAAGAAGGTGAATAAGATACCCAAGACTTTTTAGAACTAAAAGTTGGTTCATCCCAGACTTTGGCGACCTTGTTTTTATAACTCGTAAAGTTTTTATTCGCTTGTTCAAAGTAACGATCAAACTCACAATTTTTTTCGGCTTTATATAAGTCAAATTTAGCACTGGCACAGGCTTTGTATTGATCCATTTCAGTTTCGAACTCGGCATTTTTATTTAGAAAATGGTCGACACTCGCGCAGCTATTTTGTTGTGATTGCAGCTCACAGACCTCACCTATCGTTTGTGCAGAGACGTTTAAACTACAAAACAATAAAGGGGTTAATACTAATTTTTTAAACATTGCACTTCCTTTTACTAATCACGATTACTTACTGATCGTTAATCTTTCCATGCGATACTCACAACCTTGAGCATATTGAAGCAATAAGCTAAAACCCGGTTTATCATGAGAAAGAGGGCTTTCATCTAATTTTTATTGGTAATAGAACTAAAACACACATAATAAACACTATGCATTACTCCACTCTCACATATTTACCTTTCGGATAATTCCACTGTAAAAAAGAGTTTTTATTACAATCAAAAAAAGTTTTTCGTGAACTATCTGAACGAAGAAATCGCGGAGAAATTTCAACTGTTCCAGTCGAATTTGCACCTAATTTTTTTAATACAGTTTTAATTTCAATTAAAGATTTGTGAGATATCTTAAGTTCATTCTTCTTGATATAGGGGGCATTGGCTATCAATGTATTTACCAAACATAATGAGCTTGCCTCCCGAAGGTTCGCAAATAGTAATGTATAAGCGCTATGAAAATATGTATTTTCTTCTTCATAGTCCCCTCCATTTACCATTATTATTTTAAATTTATCAACATTACTATCCCAGATAGAATTAAATAACAAATACCATAATGGTAGTTCTGAATCAGGATACTGGTGAGCAAGTGCAGTGACTTTAGTAAATGTATTTAAGCTTGTACGATAAAATATTTCTGCAAAATTTTCTCCTGATGGGTCAATAGCATCACTAAATTTCATACCCGCCTTTAAAAATAACGTTATGTTCTCAACATCACCACGATAGATTGTTTCAGCGAAATTCATACCAGTGTATTGAATACCTTGGTTAGCCAACTCTTTCTTAGGGTTATCTGAAACTTCTTTTTTTACATTCTTAAGTTGAGTTTGAATATTTAATAACTTAGTTATTATCTCATTCTGTATTGCTTGCTCCGATTCTTTAATTACTTTTTTACTTATTTTTACACGGGTCCATAACTGACAATTAGCTTGATTTAACCATATTGCAACAACCCTAGATTGTTTCAATCGTACAGCTGTTTTTGATTCAATTAATTGTTCAACTTCTTTTTCACTTTCTTTTCTGGTCACTTTAATCTTTTTTTTCAAAGAACTGCTTATACTTACCTCCATCATTTCCGCTAATTCTTTTCTTGCATTATTACGGCTATACGTTCTTAATTTTGAAAAATTTTCAAATGGCTCTGAAGCGACACCATGGCCAAAGTAAAAATCACCTTCTTCAGAAATTGGTTGATACACCCAACTTGGTATTGGCATTTCCGGAAGAAATGAACATGAATTTAAACCCTTGCTTTTGGCTGTAAAACTAATAAATAAAATTATTAGTATGTATAAACTATTTCTTGTCATGCATTGTTCTCTAATTAACTTCTAGTTAACTAATAGCCCTAAAAAGTAAAGGCTTATTTAATTACGTCCTCAAGGACCTAAGATACCGATCTATACGGAGTACCCAAAACAATAGAAATGTAGTTTTTAAACATTCCACTTCCTTTTACTAATTCGCTATTACTTACTAATCGTTAATCTTTCCATGCGATACTCACAACCTTGAGCATATTGAAGCAATAAGCTAAAACCCGGTTTATCATGAGAAAGAGGGCTTTCATCTAATTTTTCAAATCTCGAGGTATCTATTTGTTGTTCACAAAGCAAAGCGATATTCACATCAAATGAGCTGGAATCTCCCTTTGCTAAGATAGCTTCAATTCCGTCATAAAGGTTATTGTCAGGATATGTAATTTGGGTGCTTGATTGCACCGCCTCATTCTCAATTAACACGCCAGTACTTCCATCCTCATAAACTTGGAACAGAGAGAGATAGCCATTGTTATGAGTAGCGATATTTATAAAATAATATTCGCCTTGCTTTAGACGATGCTTAGTTGAGTTAAGCGCAATCTGCTTAGAACCATGGCTAAAAAAAAGATTTTCATATTGCCTATCAGGCAATATCAACTGCCCATTGCTATGAGTTAATTGCCAGCCACCCGCAAAGCGCTCTAGCCCTATTTTTGGTAAACAGCTATGTTGAGAAATCCAGTTTTTGACCAACGATACTTGTTGCCAATAAGCAGGTATCTCAGATTGGCAATCACCTAAACTCAACCAAGTATTAAGGCGTTGATAAAAGCTGGTTTTATCGTATTGAACAGCCACATAATATTGGCCTGCTAATACCTCAGAGTGGGCGACAGTCACGTTATTACGAAACACCACATCAGATTGCGTTTTAGACTCAGAGGATGCAGTCTTAGTTAGCTTGCCATCTTTGATTAGCTTCTTAGATTGTACATTTTTAGTCACACGTACTTCTATGTTGCTAGATAGATCGCTATAAGCTGAAGCTTTCGCATGTTGATAAGTGAGTGCTTGTCCATAACCAAAGACAAGCTCACTGTCACCGTGTTTTTGCCCATACCAATCAGGCGAGGCAAAAGCAGAGGTACTGATGAAAAGATAAGTCAGAAGATATTTAATCATCCTTCTTTTATGCCTGGGTTGGGAGCTAACATAATAGTCCAATTTTCATCAGGCTTTCCGTCATGACTTTTATAATATGAAACAAACGAAATACTATTTCCAGATTGTGACGCTGATAAGATATAACTTGTGTTATATACACCATAATTTAAGTTAGACTCATTTTTCTTTAATAACTTCTCGTAAGAGCCTATGCCCTTAGCTAATTCATTTCCAGCTAAAGGGCCACTTAATATTTGAGCACTTCTGCTGGAAGAGTTTTTACAACCTTTATTATTTGCTGGTTTATATACAGTCCAACTCAAACGACCTTGACTACCAACTGAAGGCCCCTCAATAAACCAACTGCACATATTTGTATCTAAATAATGTCCAGCTAGCAGCTGATTCGCACTGCCAAAGGCTACTGATTTTACTGAACTGATATTTTTAAAGACTAAATCACCGTTCTTATCTGCAGCAAAAACGGCACTCATATCGAAAAACTGCGTTACTCCCGTATCTTTATTCGTCACAGGTACTTTGAGCATGGTGATTTGATTACCAGCCCCTTGCAAATGCGCACTTTCAAAGCTCACTTGTAGGTTTGAATTAGCAACATCAGCAGCGTTAGCCATTGCAGTTGAAAGTATAAGGCTCGATACAATTAATGTTTTTTTAAACATGGTAAATTCCATTTAGATTAGTAATTTATTTTTAAAGTTATGGTGCTGGTAACTAAAGTAAAAGTGTTTTATTACCCAAGATTGTTGGATGCTGACGTTTCAAGTCACCCATTTCAAAAGAGGTCGATTTAACATTATCATAGACGTCCTGATACACACCTTCGATACTGCGCTGACCTTCAATTAAAGATTTCATTAAATAGTAACTGAATAAACGTTGCTCTTTTTCAGCGTACATATTTGAGTATTCTTTATCTCGTCCCGCTGTTATCACCACCATTCTATCTTGATCAATAGCCACTTTTTTCGGCACTAAACGAGAAGCAGCAACACCTTTGATGACCGACACACCATCCGTTGCACCACTAAAGCAGCTATCAACTAATACAATGATTTTTCCAGCTTTACTGTCAGATAAAGTACGATAAATATTATTCAATTTAAAATAAGGATCATCTTTGATGTAATCAGGAATTTTGTCTTGTGGCAAAATGTACGGGTC
>Ga0105356_10007246_pt1 | contig 10217 bp, 5 predicted proteins | sample GOMGulsemesocosm_3_FD_83502 | JGI IMG/M metagenome (GOLD analysis project Ga0105356, IMG submission 83502) | Methane-oxidizing microbial communities from mesocosms in the Gulf of Mexico - GOM9D Gulf of Mexico | ecosystem: Environmental > Aquatic > Marine > Cold seeps | place: Gulf of Mexico...
ATAAGCCCAACCAATAGCACCTAATATTCCCCACCAATGTATTTTCATCCAGTGCGGATTATCAGTGGCACCACCTTGATAGGTTATAGCTAACGTGGCAAGCAAGGCAATACCAGTAAACTGCAGAAGCTTAACTTGCTTTTGAGAAAGAATGGAAACAGAACGATAATGCATCCAAACTAAAAATATTCCAACAGCCATCAAAATTTTCCAAAGCTGTTTGTCTATAATAATTAAATCTAGATTAAGGTATTTATAGTTAACCATAAATAAACCCATAACCACTAACGCAATCGTTCTAATGCCAATATTTTTGAGAATCTTAACGGTGCCGCTTTTATTTTGAGTACTGCGATTAATGGCAAGAGGTATAGATAAGCCAACGATAAAAAGAAATATAGGAAAGATGACATCAGCAAACCCAAGGCCATCTACATTCATTTTCACGTGACCAAGCCATGAAGGGACATTAGACAAAGTCCATAAGTCATTGACAAAGATCATAAAAAACATCGTCGCAGCCCTAAAAATATCAATAGAGTCTATTCTTTGACTAGCACTATTCCCACTCTTATTCATTTGTATTACTCTCCAATAATATAGTTCTTGTTATTAATATGGCGCATGGCATTCAGCCTTGAGCATGCTGTAATATATTTTTCACCTTCAATGATGAAGTGTCTCTTCAATTCTAATGAGTTCGGTTATCGAATTATTCTCATTTAAGAGTACAAACTTAGGTAATTGTTTAAACATAAACTTACCCAATGTAAACGGAAAGTTACCACCGTCAAACTCAAACGTTTGAGGTAGATTACATACAACCAATGAAACAGTCAATAAATAAGTTCTTTCTTGCAACAAAACCGCTTATAAAATAATAATCGGCAAAAGGAGTTCAATAATTATCAACGTACTCAATAATCCATAAAATCTAGCCGTATGCCTTTTTATTCATAAAGGTTTGAATATTATTGCCAGGTTTACAGGAGTTTAAGAATAAAAATGGGCGCAACAATGTGCGCCCTTGGTAAACTACTTTTCAGTGAAATAAATTAACCCTAACTACCTGAATAACCTGCGCGCTAACCCTAATAGCATAAAAAACAACCCGAAACCTAAACTACCACCAGAGCTATGACTAGCGCTTTCAGTTGCATCACTTTTTGTTGGAGTTTCAGCAGTGCCAAATATTTTAATTTCATTGATACTATTCCAATCATTTGAGCTATTACCGAAACCTGAGAAACGGACGTAACGTGCTGAATCATTGATACCAATATATTCTAGTTCGGATGTTGCACCAGAACTACTACCATCAGCCGCTGTTATCCAGGTGATTGCATCGTCACTGATTTCAATCTGAAAATGTGATTGACGTTTGTCACCTTTAAGCCATTGCGCATGTATTTCAGTAATTTTATATTTAACACCTAGATCAATGATAAGGAATTCACCACTCCCCTTTGCTGACCAGCGTGTTGAACTGTCACCATCAAATGCGTTACGTGAAAAATTGGGAGATTCTTCGCTACTGGCCGCAAACGCAATTGGCGTAATTTCCGCTGAGCCATCGGTAATTTCTGCAGGTGGTAAAGCGAAGATTTTGATTTCTTGAACGCTGTTCCAGGCATTTGAACTGTTACCAAAACCAATGAAACGAACATAACGTGCTAACTTTCTCACGTCAATGTTTTCCAATTCGGTTGTTATACCTGAACTGCTGCCTGTAGTAACTGACTCCCAAGTAGTTCCATCATCACTGACTTGAATTTCATAATGAGATTTACGTTTGTCACCACTAAGCCACTGTGCATGAATTTCAGTAACCGTATATTGCGAACCTAAATCAAAAGTAAGGAATTCACCATCCCCCTCTGCTGACCAGCGTGTTTCGCTGTCTCCATCAGATACATTCACCGCAAGATTGGGAGCTTCTTCGGTACTGGCTGTAATTGCAATGGGTGAAATTTCCACTGCGCCAGAGCTAATTTGTGCAGGTGTTACACCGAAGATTTTAGCTTCAGTGATGCTGTTCCAATCGTTTGAAGTGTTACCTTTGCCAATGATACGAACGTAGCGTGCTGAATCCTTAATACCAATGTATTCTAATGCGAGTGTTGCACCAGAGCTACTGCCTTCAGTCACTGACTTCCAGTTAATATCATCATCACTGATTTGAACTTCGTAATGAGATTGACGTTCGTCACCTTTTGACCAAGCGACATGTATTTCTGTTAGATAATACTGCGCACCTAAATCAATAGTCAGATGTTCACCGCTACCCTGTGCTGACCAGCGTGTTGAAAGATCATCATCAAAAACGTTTGCGGCAATATTACCATCATCGCTACTGGCCACAATCCAATCTGCCATAATTTGTACCGCGCCAGAGGTAACTTCCGCAGGGGGTATTGTATAACGACTACTTTGATCTATTTCTCTTATGGTAAAATTTTTATATTCCGCTTTTGCAACGTCTGTATTTCTAATAAAGGCAACACCACCACCTTCAGTTATAATTTTGTCATCAGTATATGAACAGCCTTCAACATTACCTGTATTCCAGTTACCGTCATCAATTAATTCTCCAACCAATCTCCACTCACCACCATCCGTCGTATTACCATCACTGGTATCATCAATCCATAGCTCAAGTTTTACCTGAGTGTCGTTGTTGATGTTATAAGCTAGATATTTCATGCCTATCCATTGATCTGCAGGTAAACCGCCAGGGAAAAGTGATTGAATGCCCGAAGATTGACTGCCACCAGTCCCATGTTTTAACTCTTTTTCGAAATCCCAAGTACCATCATGTCTAAATCTTGCGTAATAAGTGTTGGCATCACAATAATTAGCTTCCGAATCATAATTTGTACTGCTATGGCCCAAAGGACCACTTCTTAATCCCATAATTAAGCCTCCCCAATTAGCGCCATCGTTACCAGTGCGTTTGTAATAAACGGTACCTTCAACGTTTTTAAAAAACTGATCCGGGTTTGTTATTTCGCTGCCATCATAAGGGTTAATGTATATGCGAGGTTGGCTGCCGCCCATTGTCAAAATACCCTCACCATCGATATTAAAAGTTGAAGCATTACCTCTTCTTTGAGTGTAACCCGTTGGATCATTAGGATCACGTTCACTAGAGCCAACGCTTCTTTCAATACCATTATTCCAGTTAGACACCCATTCTTTAGAACCTGACTTGGTAGCAAAAAATTTAGTTATGCCAAAAGTATCGGTTGTGCTGGTTCCAGTGGTATCTATTTCTCTTACTGAAAAGTACTTATAGTCAGCGGTGGTCTCATCTCCTGAATTTTTAACAATGGCTATACCCGCACCTTCAGTTATGATTTGCCCTTCACTATAAGAACAGGTGCCTAGATCGTGACCACCCCATGCACCGTCATCAATTTTTTCTCCGACCAACTCCCACTCACCGCCATTTGAAACATCGCCATCTGAGGTCAAATCTAGATAAAGCTCAAGTTTTACATGAACTTCATCCCCCACATCAATGTTATAGGCGAGAAATTTCATGCCTAACCATTGGTCTGTCGGTAAAGTTTCGCCATCGAAAAGTGCTATTTGGCTTGTTCCTTTACTTTTACCGTTTAACTCTTTTAAGAAATCCCATTTACCATCATGCCTGAGCCTTGTCCAATATGCTTGATCATCACAACTTGTGTCTGGGTCATCGTTGGCTCTTAATCCCATTATTAAACCACTCCAGCTTTTGGTGCCAACTGCTGTATGCTTAAAATAAATGGTAGCTTCAACGTTTTTGAAATACTGCTCGGCTGTTTCATTATCTTCATAGGAGTCAATGTTAAGAGCCGGTGAGCTTCCTTCCAGACGCATAACACCCGCACCATCGACACGTGTTAAGTCATTATTGCCTCGGCTTTGGGACCAATTAGTTGGATCCTCTGGATCGCGATTACCGGTAAAAGTTCTTAAATTACCATTACCCCAGTGAGTCGAATCCCATTCCAATGAACCTTTTTGTGTCGGATAAATTTGAGTAATACCAAAAGCATCATCCGCTGCTGATATTGTGTACGACCAAGAAAGTGATGCTAATACGGTCAGCCCAACTTTTATTCTTATTTTATTATTCATTCATAATTCCTTCATTTCAAAAAAACTAAGTCATTAATAGTAATTTGATATTTCAAGACATCTAAGCTGCATTTAAAAGCAGTCAAAACTACTGCACAAATCCTATTTTCAATAAATTGCCTATTTTGACAACTTCATATACACACTACCTCAAACGTTTGAGGATCTAAAGAAGTTTATGAACATTAATTGAACAACTAGGGTTGGTTTGTATGGGAAATTTAATTAAGTCTATATTTTACAATGATATTTAATAGCAATTAATTGGTTAATTAGCATCAGGAAGCCAACCAATTTTTTAATATTGTTTAGATAAAGGAATAAGCCCTTATCAGACAATTTAATTCTGCGTAATGGGCTAAATGGTGAGTAATAGATGTGTAATATTTATAAAGTTTACTAAATTGAAAATATCCTCATAAGATCAACAAAGAGAAACAGTTAACAACATATGTTCACCTTCGGCATTTATTTATCAAAAACATTTTGAACGAAACAGATAGTAATAATATAAAGATTATTTCTGTTTAATCCTTAATGGTGTTTTTAACTTAATAGCAAATTCTTTCAAGTATTGATTCCACATTTCTGGCGAGAAAGACTGTTTACTTTTTTTCCAACCAAATCCTGCATAATAAACAATACGTTTATCAATTGATTTAAGTTTAACAAATAGATGTTCGCCTGGTTTCCCTTTTACTTTAATCTGTTGATAACCATTAACATATATTGGCTTAGCGACAATGCCTAAACCAAGCTTCGAGTCCTGCTGTTTACGCCATGAACTAAAATATCCAGCATCCTTGTCCGTGGTTATACGCAGTGAATATTTATCTAACGAAAGTCCAGCCACGATTTCAACATCTTGATCAAATATCAATTCATAACGGGTTAAATTACTGCCCTTATCTAGTGATATGCGTTTTACTTCCTTGACCACTGCGGTGCCAGTATTCCAAGTGGAATAATCAAGCTCGAAACTAGTCCGTATTGGTCCTGCAGTGCTGGTATTGTAATCACTAAAGTTACCACTAACAAATAACTTGCCTTGATAAAGGGTACCCGTTCCGCCACAACCTAGTGTATTTCCAACATGGTAATTATCAAGACCCTCACCAGTATCTTTATGATAGTCTCCTGTACCATCGGCATATTTTTTATACCATTTATTTAAAATGGGATATTCAACACGTTTTAACCAGCAGTCAACACCGCTAGAGATGATGCCACCTTTTTTTCCCTCTTCAACCAGTTGACGTGCTTTAGGGCCATACATTCTAAAAGCGACCCGATCATTTTCCCAAGCATAATCATCTATACGCTCAGGTACAAAACGGGAGAAACTTACAATTGGGTCAGTAAATTCCGCCGAGGCACTTTTGCTAAGTGAAAACTGAAATTGCTTTGCGCTATTAGCTGATATATCAACTTGAAAAATTAAACTATCTATTGCTCCGTCATTTTCAGCATCAACAAATTGATACATAAGGGCTTTATTGCTAGTTAAATCTTTTACTACAATTCGCGGCCAAAAATTTTGTTCACTAAAAGCTAAACTATCAAGTGACACAGTCACTGTTTCATTTGTTCTTTCAATGGGTAAATCGTTATAGACAGATATTCTATTGTGCTTTTCAGTGTTACTTTTCTTATCAACACTATTCGTTTCATGGCTCTGAGCGTAATGAGTGGGTAGTAAACACCCGATCAAAAATAACAATACAATTTTGTGAGACATTAGAAAATATTGCGTTATAAAGGGTTTCATCATTATTTCCCTAAAGCCATTTTCATCTGATCAAGTATTATGCCATTAGCAGCAATCATATGCTCTGTTGTGCCTGCTTTATACCATTCAGTAATTCTGTCTTGGTGATAAAAAGGCTCAGGCGTTAAAATTGTATTTTCTAATGAAGCTAAGATTATCGAATAATGAAGGTTGTCATCTGACGCTAACAATAGCTCAGCCTTGTACATATTAAACAGTTTATTTTGCTCGTTTATGGTTTTTATATATTGTGGGTGTTTAAAGTTTTTTGCATCATTAATTGCTAAAATCTCTTTAACAACATGACCTGAACCACCATTATTACTTGGTGCTTCAGCACCTAATAACATACTGATAGTCGCTGCTAAATCTGTATGCTCAAAATAAGGTAAAGATCGTTGTTTAGCAATGCCCTTCCCAGCAAAGACCATAGGTGTTGCCCAACTGTCTTCATCAAATAATGGGTGCCAGCCAATGTTGCTTTGACCGTGATCAGAAGTGGCTATAAGCACCGTATCTTCCCACTTACCTGATGTTTTTAAATGGCGAACAAATTTACCTAATAATTTATCCGCATTTTCTATACCTTCTACATAAGGAGAACCTTTACCAAAAACATCTTCATAAAAGGCTTGATCTGGTGTTGCTGAGTTGACTGAACGACCTAATTCTCCAGGAGATTGCAAATGCACACGCATAAATGCAGGTTGCTGTTGGTCTAAAATATTGATTGCGTTTTCAACGACCTGATCGTCAGTTAACTTATTATCCATTATCGATGTATCAAAACCACGCGCAACACTGCGATATGCACCCGTATTCACAATAAATGCAGTTGTTAAGCTAGATGGTAAAGTTTCTTGCAATAGTTTGTTTTCAGGTTTAATAAAAACGGTACCTGAATGCAATACCGGATTAGGAAAAGAACAACTATTAAATTCTGAATAATCACCAATCGTTGGATGATGAGGCAATAACACATAAGACTTGTCTATATAGGTACCTTGCTCGATCAATGCGTTAAAATTAGGCATGTTAACTTTTTCAGGGGCTTGCCAATGCAGGCCGTCTATCATGAATAATATGACATGTTTTGGGGTTTTAGCCATAGCGCTATTGGTTACTCCAAACAGTAAAATTAATAAGGTAGACTTTATGATATTCAAATTCATAGATTTTCCTTTCTTTTGGTTTATATCCGTTCCACTTGAGTATGCAGTTTCAAGTGGAGCGAGTATATATACACTGTGGTTATTGCTTTAATAGACGATAAACTTCAGTACCTGCTAATAAAAATGCACCGGGGCCATAAGGTTCTGTGTCTTCTCTTTTAACCTTGTCTGCACCAACACCAACAGGTTGAACAAACCCGAGTTTGCCATCAGTTTCTATTGCAGAAACTAGCAAGTCCCAAGCACGAAATACATGAGGAGAGAACTCTTCTTCATCTAATAAACCATTGTTAATACCCCAAGCTAAGCCGTAAGCAAAAAATGCGGTACCGCTAGTTTCTTTAACGTTAACGACGTCTTTATCAAGTAAGCTTGCATACCAGTATCCTTCTGGTGATTGCAGTTTTATGAGACTTTTAGACATTTTTGTCAATACACCTTCATAAAAGGACCTTCTACTGTCATCATTTGGCATCGCTTCAAGTATTTTTACTATGCCAGCATATACCCAGCCGTTACCTCGTGACCATAAGTCTTTTTTACCATTAACGGTGCGACGCTCAATCCATGTATCATCACGGAAAAATAAATCCTCTGCGTGATCAAATAAATAGTTGTAAGTTAACTTCCAATTTCTATCCATTCTGTCTAGATATTTAGGGTCACCGCTCGCTTTACTCATTTGCGCAAAAGCAGGAGGCGCCATAAATAATGAATCAGCCCAAGACCAAAAATGGAGATAATGTGGATTGGCTGGCTTCCATCTTAAATCAACTTTTTTAGGTCGTTTATGAAACTCCATGTCCATTACATAGCGAGCAGCATCGATGTATTTAGGATTTTTTTCGATTTCGTATAGATCTATATAGGTTTGCGCAATAACAAGATTATCGGCGTTATACGGATGTGGTTTTAGTTTCCAATCCATTTCATTACCCATCTCCAACATGGCATCTAAGTATTGTTGCTGGGGTTTTAATTTGTAAAACGCCATTAAACCTGTGTAAAAAGTACCTTGGTGCCATTCCCAAAGTTCTCTCGGGCTTGGATTGGCCAATTGCCAGCTGGCAACGTCATCCATCTGTTTTAAGACACTGGCTTGAGTGGCCTGACTAATACTTGAGTCAGGCTTAACATTAGCACATGATACAGTTGCTAAAGTTGTTAACGCTACTGCTATAACAACCGAAAACAAATTTTTAACTTTCATAGCTCAACTCTTCTTATATTTATAATTTTCGTTCTAGTGATTGCGCATATACAGCTTGCTAAACACCATGACCATTCATGGTTTCAAGCGCATGAACCACACCACGAATTTCTGCTAAGCCTTTCATTCTGCCACCAAATGAATAACCTGGGTTAATATTGCTTTTGCCAATTTCATCACCTAATAAGTGTCCATGATCTGGCCTCATCGCAATTTGATGGTCTGCTTTGCCCAGAGCTTTGCGTTGTTGTTCTTCAACCAATAAGGCTTGAATTAGACCAACCATATCGTTGTCACCATCTAGATGCTCTGACTCACAAAAAGAGCCGTCAGCATCACGGGTTACATTTCGTAGATGCACAAAGTGAATTTTATCGCCAAACTCTTTCACCATATCAACCAAGTTATTGTCAGCACGAACACCAAATGAGCCTGCACAAAGGGTTAATCCATTGGCCTTGCTAGGTACGGCATCAAGTAAAACCCTAACATCACTCGCAGTTGAAACTACGCGTGGTAAGCCAAACAGTGAAAATGGTGGATCATCTGGATGAATACACATATTCACACCAGCAGCTTCAGCTACAGGGATAATCTCGCGCAAAAACTCAATTAAGTTATCTCTAAACTTTTCGGTACCTAATTGAATAAATTCGTTAATTACCTTAAGAATACTTTTTCGATCATAAGAACCTTCACCGCCCGGTAAACCCGCAATAATATTCTTTTCTAATAGATCTTTTTCAAGATCCGACATTGCATCAAAACGATCTTTCGCTTTTGCTAATATATCCGCTTGATAATCTTTTTCAGCATTTTCCCGCTTTAAATAATATACATCGTATGCAGCGAAATCTGACATTTCAAAACGTAAGGCCTTGGATTTATTAGGTAAATCATATAATAAATTAGTACGAGTCCAATCAACTACTGGCATAAAATTATAACAAACAGTTTTTAAGCCAGCCTTACCAACGTTAATCAATGACTGTTTATAGTTTTGAATATGACGGGCGTAGTCTTTGCTTCGGGTTTTAATATCATTATGTAAAGGAATACTTTCGATTACAGTCCATTCAAGTCCTTCAGCTTCAATACATGATTTACGTTTCAAAATTTCATCCAACGGCCAAACATCACCTGTCGGTACATGATGTAACGATGTCACTACACCAGATGCACCTGCTTGCAAAATATTAGTTAATGAAACTGAGTCATTCGGTCCATACCATCTCCATGTTTCTTGCATAACAACCTCTTTTGATAATTTAGATTTGTCGCTAACATATGCATTAGCACAAAATATTCGAAAATAACGGTGTCGGAATTAACACCTTATAAATGTCATTGATAGTTACTCAAGCATGTTAGGTAACGTCATCGATAATTCAGGTATGAAGGTAACTAGCATCAACACAGTCACCATCACGATATAAAATGGCAACATTGCTTTTACTGTTGTGCCAATGGATACCTTACCAATAGAACAACCGACCAAAAGTGACGTGCCTACGGGTGGTGTACAGACACCAATACCTAAGTTAATCAGCATAATGATGCCAAAGTGAATGGGGTTAATACCTAGCTGAGTTGCAATGGGTAATAACATCGGCGTAAGAAGTAAGATCAACACGCCCATATCCATTAACATGCCTAAAATAAGCAGTAATAAATTGATTGCCAACATAGCAACAATAGGATTGGAAGACAGTGATAAAATCATATCAGACAACATTGTTGGTACATTCAAAAAACCCAGCAAAAAAGCAAAAGCTGATGAGGTCATTATAATAGCCATAACGGTTGCCAATGTGCTCATCGACATTTTAAGTACTGATACAAACTTGCTCATGGTCATGGTTCTATAAATAAACACTGTAACTAATAAGGCATATACGGTGGCTACGGCGGCGGATTCAGTTGCGGTAAAAATACCAAACAA
>Ga0105356_10007250_pt1 | contig 10213 bp, 9 predicted proteins | sample GOMGulsemesocosm_3_FD_83502 | JGI IMG/M metagenome (GOLD analysis project Ga0105356, IMG submission 83502) | Methane-oxidizing microbial communities from mesocosms in the Gulf of Mexico - GOM9D Gulf of Mexico | ecosystem: Environmental > Aquatic > Marine > Cold seeps | place: Gulf of Mexico...
ATTGAAGATGCAATCGATTTATCTATTTTGTTTTTATCAGTAACGCTCTGCTTATAAAAATCATCACTAGCCTTGGCGATGATATCAGCCGATATTTTTTTCTGCAGTTTTGCTAAAGCACTAATAGCAGAGGTCGTACTTTTTTTAACAAGAGGATTTTTGCTTCGCAGTTTTTTTTTTCAGTTGATATATTACTTTTATTGATTAATTGTGCAGTTTTTTCCAAAACAGGGGAAATGCTCTTGTTTGGCTTTTTCATGTTAAAAGCGTTCTGATTTGGTTTATTCTCGGCATCTAATTTTACTTTTGTTGGGTTAACAAGGTTATTATCCTTCTCTACTTTAGGTTGTTGTTTGTTATCATTAAGTACTTTAGGTTTAACATATAAGTAGCTTTTTATAACCTTATTATGTGAAGGTCGTTCGGAAGGAGTGTTGAACTGATGTTGTATCAAAAATAGTATAATGAACGCGTGAATAGCGAAAGAGAGTATGACTGTTCTAACTTGTTCTTTTGCCACTAATAATATTCATATGATCTTATAAAGAATGACTAGTAGACCCAAATTGTTTTTATTAGTTCCGTATAGAGCTAACTTGCAATTAGGTATGAAAAGGGGCGGCATTTTTGTAGGGACTATTGAATTTTTAAGATTATTTTTGCAACTATTTTTGAGGCTTTATACATGGCGATAACGCTGCAAAGGATCAATAAATACTGTCAGAAGGGTTTGCCTAGAAGCTTTTTACTCATTGAAGCCTAGTATTTACTTAACATAACTAGGCTACACATTACTCTTCACTATTTAAATATTTTTATATCTAAAATATTCAACCAGCTAAATTCAATTAACCTTATGGTTTATTGCTGTTAATAATTTATTTTTTCAATGTGCGTTATGTTTGCATGGCCATCTAATGATTTATAAATGGTAACCATTGCTGGGGTTGATGGTGCACCAGGATATACTGGCGTAGCATTACAGAAAAAAGCATAATTAGTACCAGCAACAACCTGAGTTGCAACAGCTAGCGGTTCATAATTAACACCAGCAAAATTCTCAAACGCATCTACAAAAATACTTTTGTCTTCAGTATTAATGTTACTTGAAAAGGGGGTATATGAACCAACAGTATTATTTGACATTTTAATATCCTTTTTAAAAGTTTAATATGGTTGTTGTACGCAAAACGTACAGAAATAAAGGTAGTACAAAATTAAAAGTCTACACCTATATTTTCTATTGAAATTGTAATTTACAGGTGGTTTAACTCTTAACTGTTTGAAATAGTTATGCTAAAAACAAATGAATTTTTAATGATATATCGCGACAATTTCTTGATTGTTTTTTTTCCATCGAAAAATAGCTATTGTTTGGTAACACATTGTAACTTATCGTTATTTTGTTGTTTCATCGAGGGAGATAGTTAAGTTTAATTAACGCTATTTTAAAGGTAGTGAAATTAATTAAAAAGAATCAATTAGTTGCTATCATTTTTATGCGGTTTTGTAAAACAGGGATGACATCTTCCTCAAACCAACTGTTTTTTTTAAGCCAAATATTATTTCTTGGGCTGGGGTGTGGCAATACAATTTTGTCACTCTTGAGTAAATGTTGCCATCGCATTGCCAGTTCGGTGATTGGATCTTTAGATTGTAGATGCCATTCAATGGCATATTTTCCCAAGATAATTGTGAGTTCAACATGTTTTAATTTTTCTAATAGTTGCATTCGCCATGTCTTTGCGCATAAAGGAAGAGGGGGTAAGTCTCCTGATTTACCTTTACCAGGGTAACAAAACCCCATTGGGATAATGGCAAAAATATCTTTATCATAAAATTGATTTTTATCTACCCCTAACCAGACTCTTAGCCTTTCACCGCTTTTATCATCAAAAGGAATACCTCGTTTGTGGGTCACAATTCCAGGGGCTTGTCCGACAATTAAAATTTTACTGCGTTGGCTTGCTTGAAGAATGGGTTTAGCTTCAAGTGGTAAAGAATTTTGGCATAAAGTGCATTGTCTTATTTTTTTTAGTAGCGTTTCCAACTAAATGATATTCCTTATAGCCTTTATTGAATCGTGTTGCTTTTAGCTAAGCATTTACTTAATTGTGATTTATAAAGTTGATAAACTAGGTCGTCTTTATAAAAATGTTTTATTGCGAGGTTAATCTCATTTCTATATTTCAAAAAAGGTGACTGCTTTGAAATATGTAACCACCATTCTTTTGTACCTAAGGTGAACGCATTGTTAAGTAATTCCTGCTCTACACTTAGTTGCTGCATTGCATACTCTAAACCGATACGAGAACCAATTATCGCATCCACACGATTAAACTTTAGCATAGTCATCGCTTGTCTATAACTATCTACATTGACTTTATTAAGTGTTTTATCATTGTCAAACTTGTCAATGAAATGGGCATTTCTGATAACGGCTATTGCCCGTAGTTTAGATAAGTCATGGTAACTATTAATACTGGTTTGAGCTGAGGATAAAATAATAACTTCTGATTTGGATACTGGACCAAGATACTCGACACTTTGTGAAATAGACTTGTTTTTAAAAATTAAAGCACTGTCTAGGGTGCCAGTCTCCAGTGAATGTAAAATTCTTGCATAAGGATAATTAACTAAATTAAAGTTGATATTTGATTTTGTTAATATCATAGTTAAAAGCTCAGATATGGTTGCTTTACAGGCTTTGTTTTCATCGAATGATGAAAATGGTGAAAATGATGGCATACTCGCGTTCAAGCTCAAGCCAACCTCATTGGCAATGACGTTCCCACAACACAATGTTAATATCAAAGAGAGTCGAGTTAAAAATTTTGACATAACGTTGATTATAACTCCTAATTTAATCACTTTAATTTGTTGTTAACTTAATAGGGTATAGCCATTTACGTTTAGCAGTCGCTTTTATCTATCTCAGTTGATAATTGAAGTTATCAACCCTTTTGGTTCAATCTGAATAATCTTGTCATGCTTTATATAAAATTGTACTCGTGACTAACTGCTTATATTAACTTCATTTAAGCATGCTGATGCAAAAATCTCCCTATTAGACTGAATAATAATCCTAGTTATGTCACTTAGTACTATTATTCAGTCTCAATAGAGAAAGATGCCAAACAAGTGGAAGTTATGCAGAGACCATAAATCATTCTATTTTTTACCGTCCTAATTATAGCCACTTTTTTTAGTATAGAGCTGATTATAACGCTCAACAACAAATAAAGAGCAACGAATATGTTAATTTACGACATTCGTTCACAGTAACTGCTTTCATGCTTTTAGAGAGAACACAAAATGATTATCTACAACTAATTACATTATTTTACTATGTTTTTTTTTTTATGTAGTTAGAATTGATGCAATTCGATTTGAGAGCAATTTACAATGTTTGAGTTTTCTATACTAAGTTCGACGATCATTAGTTTTCTTGCGGTATTCCTCGCCGAGTTTGGTGATAAAAGCCAGTTGATCTGTATTGCTCTTGCTACGACTTATGCCGCGCGAGCAGTATTAATTGGCGCTATTTCAGCTTTTGCACTGCTAAATATACTTGCCGTTGTTATCGGTACAACCTTTGCTGCCAACATTCCGGAAATATTGGTGGCAACGGTCGCCATAACATTATTTACTTACTTTGGCGTTAGTTCATTATTGTATAAAGAAGGTGGTAGTCGTGATGATGTACATATCTCAAACGAAAGTATCATTATCGGTGTATTTAGCTTAATTTTCTTTGCCGAATTAGGTGATAAAACGCAATTTGTTATTATGTCGCTTAGTGCTACCAAAAATTCCCTTGGTGTTTGGTTAGGTTCAACACTGGCGGTTGCATGTACTACAGCTATTGGTATTTATGCAGGGATTTTACTCTTTGATAAAGTTAAAAAATCAACATTACATCGTGTTGGCGGTATCGTCTTTTTATCACTAGCAGCAATAACGCTTTATCGTCATTTTTATTAGCATACACTTAGCTGGCGACTACAATATATTATGTATAACTGCTACATACCTACATTTTTAAGCCTTTATTATTTATTGGTGGCGCTTTATACCCGTTACGCTTCAAGATGTAATATCAGAGTTAGGCTAGGAAATTAGGCCAAGACGCGATACGAAGCTAATGCTTATTTCCTTATTAAACACTGCAATGTTAGGCTCAGCCACTACAGGGAAATTGAGAAAGAGTCATCTCCTACGCTTTGATTTTGATTACAAAATAACTATTATTGAAGTGTCGACCTTGTAGTTAACTCTATCTTGGTTTGCTTAAACTTACATCTGGAACGGATATTGGAACTTTTTTTTGAATTTATGTACTGCTGTTATTGGCAAAATAGACATTAAAATTCAATTTGATTTAGATTATAACTTCCACTTGTCCATAATTTTTTTATAAGTCCCGTCTGCTTTAATTTGTTGTAGCGCATTAGTTAAGGTAGCAACAGTTTTATCTGATGTAGTTAATTTCGTAGCGATAAAGAGAGCACCTGGGAAGTCATGTAGTTCAACGAAAGTTTTAATATCCTTCTTATTGAGCCCTATGCTTTTCATTTCTCTATCTATTGCAACAAAGTTGGTTAAAATAAAGTCGAGGTGTTGTTCGAATAACATACCCCACATATGTTTATAATTGACAGATAAATGTAAGTTATTTTCTGTCGAAAACCCTGAGTTTTTTAAATATTTCTCAGAGTAATAACCGCGAATTGTACCCACAACAAATGATTTAGCTTGCTCTAGATTACTAATGTTGATATCTGTACGGCTGCGCAATCCAACCAAGAAAGCTTTGCTTTTATATATTTGCCCAACCCATTGAAAATGCTCTTTCCTATCAGCACTTTTCATTAAAGAAAACATGAATATATTATCTTTGTTTAATGTTAATTCATAACTACGGGCAAATGGCATTAACTCAATACTAGCGGAAAGTTTTGTTCGCATCATTAACACTTCAATAACTTCAACTAAGGCTCCTGTTGGTTTTTTATTTGCATCCAAAAAATGAAATGGCGGTAAGTCCTCCGCAACAAACCTAAGTTGGTTTGCATGACTTATCAATGAAAAACACGCTAATATTAAGGTAACGAAAGTTTGCTTTAACATATACTGCATATTAGTGTTACCAATCTTGATTACGGATGATTAAACTTAAACTTGATTTATATCCAAGCTATTTCAATATGTTTGTTCAGTAGTCCCCTGAGGGGGAGAAGCGATTTACGCCGCGTTCTTGATTTTGACAAGGTTCTTAGATGAATTTAGGGCAACGTAAAAGCAGTTGCTAAAAGTAACCATTTTCCAAAATTAGTACCTTGCCTGCATGAAGGCAGATACTTAGCTTTTGTTTGGAACTAAAAAACTGTGCTTAAATCATTTCTAACTCCAAGTGAATTATGCACTTTGAAGTTGTTTTGGTAAATATCAATTACTTTAATAGTTTCAACATCTTTAAATGCCCCACATATTCAAATGCTATGTTGCTTACAAAGAGGCAGTACATAGAACTTGTTTGGTACATAAAAAATGCTTTCATGCCCGATAGCCAACTATTGAGCAATCAAGCATTTTGAACTTGAAAACGCATCCTCATTAAAATTTGGTTAATTAATCAAATTTTTATTAGAATTCAAATGAATTGTATCTAATTGATTGATCGCCAATATGTGCAGGTACTGATGTATTTCCTCTTGCGTTAATATGGTGTACTAACGAACTTGGTAAGCCGGGATACGCCGATGACACATAAAATTTGCCTGCTTTGTAGTTGCTAAAGTGCATAGTCAGTTCTATATTCGCGCAAGAAACTCCGCGACAATGATATTCATAAAAGCCGTTGCGAATGCTTTTTTCATCTAAATAGCTAATATTCTGCTTTCTTGCCTCTATATTCGTTAACCCTGATACAACGGGGATATAAAGTTTAATGTCACTCAAGTCTTTAGAGTCTGTAATAATTTTCGCAGTTACAGAGTAATTATCTCCATTTCTTTTTGTTTCAATGATGTTAAGTACTGGTTTTTGGTTCTTTGTTATATTGCCTATTTGAGCGTCAACCTCTGCAACGTAACTACGTTTATTACTCCAAGGAAGCAACTGACTTAATTGGGGCGCTTTTTCAAATGAACTGGTGAGAGAGTCTGGAATTAAAGCTCGTTGGTAACCATAGCTGATAAAAGCTTTACCTTGATCGTTTTCCACATAATTTATATTTAATCGTTGTGGTAGCCAAGACGAATGTGGTGATTGTAAAGCCGTCCAACTTAACGAAAGTACAGTTATCAACGCTGAAAAAATTATCAATTGGTTAAATGATTTTTTATCATATTGGTTGAGAACTAATATAGGTAAAGTTGAGACGGCAATGAGGCCAAGTACAAAACCTATAGCGACAGAAAGACCATAACCTAGCATGATTATGATGATATAAGCGATAGGCATAAATATAATTGCACTGATCACTGCCGTCATAATTAATACACTAGAGCGAGCATTATGACTTTTATCAGATAATTGACTAAATACTATTTGTCCCATGAGGCTTGCAAAAGCGGGAATAATAAATAGGAAGCTTATTCCTGTTAACCATATACTGGTGGCTAAACTTAGTATTATCCATAAAAAAGATACGGCATTGATTGTGCTCTTTACTGTTAAATTCTTAACAAGTATCTTACCTGTCAATAAACTTAGCGTTAGCACACTAAACCAAACAGCAAATTGCATTGGCAGACTGTTTGCGTGCCACGGTGCGTGATAACCACTAATGAATCGAACTGATATCAAGATTATATAGGCAGCGAGTGTTGATATGGTTAAAATAATAAGCAGAGAAAAAAAACTTTTTATGGGTTGTTGAATACTGAATGTTTGTTCTATGTTGTGTTGATGTTTTTTACGAGTAATAACTAAAGTGGTAATGAATAAAACCAAACAAATTGATGATAACCATAAACTGGTCGTTTCTTGCCAACTAATAACAAATAGCCCTAAAATATCACTAAAAACTAAATTGCCTTGTGCGGTATTATTAAGGTCTTGATCTTTAATGATCTTTAATACCCCCCAAACATTATCTCCATGATGTTGTAAGCTGCCTTTGTCTAGATTTGAAATATTATCTAATGGGGTATGGTAATGCGCTAACCGCTCGGCATGAGCAAAATTTAATCCTTGTAAACCATGTTCTTTAAACACTGTTAAGTCAGTATCGTTTGGTAACGCTTTATATACTTCATAAAATAAAGAACTACTTATCGGAGCGGGTGTCGTATCAGCATAGTGTTTCACTAACCAGCCACTATTTTCACCGGTTTCAAACATAACACTTTTTCCCGTACTACCCCGAGCCTCAACATTTAAAGCCAAGGTTAATTCTTTAGCTAATGGATGTTGTTCCATAAAGGCTTGTGCGCCAAATAAACCAAACTCTTCTCCTTCATTAAATAATAATACGATGGTATTGAGAGGTTGCTTTTCTAAGGTAAGTAATCGGGCTGTTTCTAGCAATGTGCCAACGGCTGCACCTGCATCACTGCCTCCGGGCCCCGCGGGTACTGAGTCATAATGGGCAGCTAACAAAATACCATTATTATTAGAGCTTGTTCCTTGAATTTTCACTATGATATTGCGAACTTGTGCACATCGAGCAAAGCCACGTTTAGAGTCTCTACATATTTGCGTTTGCTGAATTTCTGCGTGATACCCGATGTTTTTTAATAATCCAACAATTCGTTGCTCAACTATTCTATTTGCTGCGCTATCAACAGGGTGAGGTACTTGCTCTTTAGTGAGCCGCTCTAACATATTAAAAGCACGTTCACTGGAGAATACGCTTTCAGGTGCCGTTATTGGTAATGGTGTTATGGTGGAAAATTGTGACTGAATAAAAGCGGCGATAAAAATAAAAAGGGCGAGTGTGATAAATAAAGGGTTAGCTTTAAACCTCATAAATGATGAAGACGAGAAGTGGACTGATTCCATGGGCAAATTTCTTTTTATTATTATAGTTTCCCTAATGTAGCATTGATTATTGAAAAATGACTAGGGATAAAGTTAATAAAAATCAGAGGGCTACTGCTTTATTTAAAGAAATAAATATTTTATGGGCAGTGGAGACTATGGCGGTAGTTAGAGCATCTAGGGAAAGGCGCACGCTATGATTTATGACTTACATCATTTTGTATTGGATCGTAAAGCCGATACTAAATAAAAAACAGCGATTAATATCTTAAAAACATTGCTTAACCTATTGAAAGAAAATCTAATGTTTATGAACGTAAAGTTAAGGTCACTAATACAATACCATGATCGCTACTCTCGCCATCTCGGTCAAAAATAGGGTTAATTAAATGTCGATCGTAAGTTTCATAAGCACTGACTTGATAAAGACTGTCGTGATAACTGGCATCAAATTCACAAGACAATAAAATGTAATCAAGAACGGAGCTACCACCACCAAAATAATGTGTTGGCGTACGAGTTGCTATATTTTTATGAAGAGTTTCATCTGCAGTAGTAACTTCATTTGTTACTGCAAATAAATCCCAAGCGTCTTTTAAGCAATATTTAGCAAGGTAGGTATTACAATCAATGGTAGAAACGAAACGTAAGGTATTGGTAAGGATATGATTCAATACACCATCTGTTAGACTATTATTAAAGTCCCCCATTAATACCATAGGGTAACCCGTAGTCTCACGGCGTTCTATCATATCAATCAGGAGTAAAGTCGCTTCGCTACCTCGTTGTATGGTTGATCCCCAAGAACCCGCCACTTGTGCTTTTAGGCTTTCAATAATTGTTTTTTCTGCTGAAAAGTTATTATTTTTCTCATCGACTTCTATCATTGAACGTTTAGATTTTAAGTGCACAACGTAGCAATCGCAGTAGCCTATGTGGGGGACTTCAATCGTAGCCCTTAATACTTTTCGTCGGAAAGAGAAGTCGTTGGCTAAACCTAATGTTTCAGCAAGATCTGCATTTGTTTTTACAGCAACCATATCAACAATAGGATAACGAGACGCTATAGCGACAACCGGAGATTGATATATAAAATCATCAATGACATGAGGTTGATCAATTACTTCAAAATATCGATAACCCTGAGCCATTACTAAATTCTTTAACGACGTTGTACTAAAGACCTCTTGAAAACCGATAATGTCAGGCTGATATTCACGTAAATATTCAGTAATCCAATGTTGTTTTTTTTGCCATTGCTTTGCACTATAAATACGCTGAAACTCATAAAAAGCATTAGGTGGTTCAAGGTAATTAAATAAATTGAAGCTAGCTACTTTAAGTTGCGTATTTGATATGGCTTCAGCAGGGAATAACTGATTTATATCTTTTTTATCTTTATGATTGATGATGTTACCCCGTTAGAAATGATAAAGGATAATTGTAACTCATCCTTTATAAAAGTTATCAAACTAAAAATAAACAAATTAAACCACCGACATAAACTTGTCTCGTTTCAAAGGTCACACTTTTTATTTGATAATTAAATACACTGAAACATAGGTAAAATAAAAAACTCCCGTCTTATCCATTTTTTAGTTTAATAATCTAAGTGGTCTTGAAACATCGATTCATATGGAATGACATTTGAATTCTATATCTAATCTTTTTTCAATGATGACACTTTTACATTAGTTTTACATTGGCATGCTTAAACAGCTGTTATTGTGCTCTTCTATTTTTTTATTCACCCATCCAAAGGGCGTACACTATGCGATCTACTTATCTATTGGTAATAATATCTATGATATTATTACCGTTTTCCAACAATTTATTGGCGCAAGAACAGGCGGCTAAAGGAGAGCCGATACAATATAATTTTGGTCACCAATATCAAATACAATCAAAAATTCTATCCGAAGAACGTCAATTACTAATATATGTTCCTGATGAATACCAAAAATCCAACGATAAATTCCCTGTTGTTTATATATTACAAGGCAATATACACTATAAACATGCCACCATCTCAATAGAAAAATTACAAAAGAGTGGTTGGATGCCAGCAAGCATTGTTGTTGCAATTCCCGATAATAAAGGTACCAATACACGTGATTATCGTAATCAAAGTGATAATTTTTTGCGATTTATCAATCAAGAAGTACAGCCTTTTGTCGCTAGTAACTTTCGTGTAAATGGTTTCAAAACACTTTATGGTCACAGGGCC
>Ga0105356_10007255_pt1 | contig 10209 bp, 11 predicted proteins | sample GOMGulsemesocosm_3_FD_83502 | JGI IMG/M metagenome (GOLD analysis project Ga0105356, IMG submission 83502) | Methane-oxidizing microbial communities from mesocosms in the Gulf of Mexico - GOM9D Gulf of Mexico | ecosystem: Environmental > Aquatic > Marine > Cold seeps | place: Gulf of Mexico...
CAAGGTCTTGGTTTTTTAATTCTGATTTTTTTAGCTATTATTTATAAAGGAGGGCCTTCAGGAAACGATTGGATGAGCACACAGTGGTGGGGAATTTTAGGACTAATAGGATGGGCATATCTAATCAATGCCTTAGTCTATCTTTTTACTAAAGGAAACTTTTATATTATGATAGGCCTGCTTTTGCTTTTAAATGGTCTTGCTGTTCTAAATCATTTAGATCTCTTACCTGACTTACCTTCATATCTAAGTTATTTATCGACCCTTTATACAGGAACCATTCCGGCATTTACTACTGCAGGAATTGTAGCCACCTTAATTTTTAGGAAATTATCTATTAATCACGGCAAATGGATTTTCACAACCCTTGTGATCATAGGACTCATTAGCCTAGGTTATGGACTCGTAACAAGGTCTATATGGGGAATATCTAAAATTCAAGGGACTCCTTCTTGGTTAGGAATTTGTACAGGCATAGGTTTTTTATCATTCGCCATTTTGTATGTTATTGCAGACATCAAAAAGCAAACTCACTGGGCAAAATTTATGGCACCCGCAGGAACGGCAACATTGACTTGTTATATGATTCCTTATTTTGTGTATCCCTTACGTGACATTACTAATTTTAGGTTTCCTGAATATATCAATACAAGTATCCCAGGACTTATAGTGTCATTTCTCTTTGCCCTACTTGTAGTAATATTTACAGGCTGGCTTGAAAAGAAGGGTTATAAACTAAAGTTATAAGAGAGAGAAATATTAAGATCGAATTAAACGCGTGTTATATGCGCTCCAATCGCTCTTAAACGCTCGTCGATACGCTCGTAACCACGATCTATTTGCTCAATATTATGTATAGTAGACGTTCCTTTTGCTGATAAGGCCGCAATTAATAATGAAATACCAGCTCTAATATCTGGAGAAGTCATTGTTGTTGCTTTTAAATCAGATTTAAAATCATGTCCAATAACATTGGCACGGTGTGGATCACATAAAATAATTTTAGCACCCATATCTATGAGTTTATCTACGAAAAACAAACGACTTTCAAACATTTTTTGATGTATCAAAACACTACCTCTAGCTTGCGTTGCAAGCACCAAAACAATACTCAATAAATCTGGAGTAAAACCTGGCCAAGGCGCGTCGGCAACAGTGAGTATAGAACCATCAATATAATTTTGAATTTCATATCCATCATTATGTTCCGGAATATAAAGATCATCGCCTCTGCGTTCGATGGTAATTCCTAATTTTCTGAATACATCAGGAATCTGACCCAAATCATCCCAACTTACATTTTTAATTGTAAGTTCACTTTTGGTCATCGCGGCTAATCCTATCCAACTTCCAATTTCAATCATGTCTGGAAGCATGGTATGCGTTGTTCCTCCCAATTTATCAACACCTTCAATGGTTAATAAATTAGAACCAACACCTGTAATTTTGGCGCCCATTCTATTGAGCATTTTACATAATTGCTGTAAATAAGGCTCGCACGCTGCGTTGTATATGGTAGTTATGCCTTCTGCTAAAACCGCAGCCATCACAATATTTGCAGTTCCAGTAACTGAAGCTTCATCTAAAAGCATATCAGTCCCTATTAAACGCTTTGCTTCTACCCCATAGAAATAATCTTCTTTGTTGTAGCGGAAAGATGCTCCAAGTTTAATAAAACCTTCAAAATGCGTATCTAAACGTCGTCTTCCAATTTTATCCCCACCTGGTTTAGGTATATATCCTTTCCCAAATCTTGCCAATAAAGGTCCAACAATCATAATAGAACCTCTCAATCCTCTACCGTCTTTTTTAAACTCTGGAGATTCCAAATAGGGTAAATTCAAATTATCAGCCTGGAAACTATAAGAACCATGTGCCAATTTTTCAATGGTCACTCCTAGTTTTCCTAAAAGGGCGATCAATTTATTGATATCAATGATATCGGGAATATTATGAATTGTAATTTTCTCTGAAGTTAAGAGTACAGCACACAATATTTGAAGGGCTTCATTTTTTGCTCCTTGGGGTTGGATTTCGCCTTTTAACTTATGGCCTCCTTCTATTTTAAATGTCTTCATGCACTAATAACGGGATAGATTTAGTATCGTTTTCTGCTACGATTAGTATTCGTATGCTTTTTGTATGGCTTTTTACTAGTAGTACTTGTAAATTTACGCTTAGATCGCATTAAACTTGAAGAATCGCTTAAATCTTCTTTGCTCTCTTTAAGATTTATTTTACCACCTGATAATTCATATAAATGATTGAAAATAATATAATCTTCAACAGTATCTTTATTCCAATTTAAAAAACATTTTTTCATATGGTTAGCAATGGTATACACCAAAGCTTCTTTCATATCTCCGTCTTCCCATGTATTAGCAACATCAATCATGGTTTTTATGTTATTACCATAAAAACGGTATTTTGGAAAATTTTGAGGGTACTCTAAAGGTGCCGGACGAGCTTCCAAAACCTCTCTTACAGGCTTCTCATATGGAGAATCTGCATCCAATTTAAAATCGGACATTATAAAAAGTTGATCCCATAATTTATGTTGAAAATCTGGAACATCTCGTAAATGGGGCTGTAAATTACCCATTACCGCAATAATAGATTTGGCATATTTATTACGCTCTTCTTTTGTTTCACGCGATGCTGCATAATTAATCATTTTCTGCATATGGCGTCCATACTCTGGAATGATTAAATGGTCGCGTTCTGTATTATATTGTAATTGATCTATCAAAATTAAAATGTATGTGTAGAATTAATTGTTTTTATGAAGCTTATCAAGTTTTTGCAAAATACAAAAAAATAAACAATGACAAGGGTTTTTTAAATGTTTTTGAATTCCTATATCAAATCCTTAGCGTCATTATTACTATAACGAAATTACGCCTTCAACATTGTTAGTTACAAGAATATATTTTGCAATTACGGCATCTGGGTCTTTCATTACCACATTAATAGACACACTTGTATACTTCCCTGTTTTTGAAACACTCTTTTTAATAACAGCTCCCGAATTATCAAAAAGGGATTCAATTTTAGAAACTTTACTGGCATCTGTTTTTACAATAAATTTAAACAAATACTCTGAAGGCCACTTTGTCGTCTCTAACAGTTGCTCCTTTAATTTTTTATAAAATTCTTCTGATTTAGAAGTATCACTCATAATCGTTTTTTATAGAATTGCAAATATACAGTTTTGTATATTTTTTATTTCCCTTTTTAATTACGAATTTTACAACCAAAATCCACTGTATTGTGAATACAAAAAGAATTGTAATAACTGGAGGCCCAGGTACTGGAAAAACTTCCATAATTAATGCCTTGAAAAAAAATGAATTTTATTGTTTCGATGAAATAATAAGGGCATTGACTTTGGCTGCTACTAAGGACAGAAATCCTTTAGAACAGATTTCCAATCCCATTGATTTCGTCAGTGATCCAAAACAATTTAATACGAACTTAATTAATGGAAGAGTTTCTCATTTTAATGATGCCGAATCTTTAATTCAGGACCTTTGTTTTTTTGACCGTGGGATCCCGGATGTTTTGGCTTATATGGAATTTTTCAATCAAACTTATGATGATTTTTTTATAGATGCCTGTAGTAATCACACCTATGACCTTGTATTTTTATTGCCGCCTTGGAAAGCCATTTACAAATCGGATAATGAACGCTTTGAATCCTTTGAACAGGCACTTCAAATTCATGAACATTTAGTTCAGATCTATGAAAAATTTGGATATACCATTATTGAAGTCCCCTTTGGAACCATTACCGAGCGCTGTAATTTCATTTTAAATAATATTCCTAAATAACTGTGGAACATCCAATACAAATATTAGAACGTTATTGGAATTTCACCAGTTTTAAACCCCAACAAGAAGCTATTATAACTGCTGTTCTTGAAGGAGAAGACACCTTTGCTTTACTACCCACAGGTGGAGGGAAGTCCATTTGTTTTCAAATCCCTGCCCTTGCAAAAAACGGCATTTGTATTGTAGTATCTCCTTTAATTGCTTTAATGAAAGACCAGGTCAATGCCTTAAAAAATAAAGGTATTAAAGCCATGGCATTAACCAGTGAGTTTAAATACAATGATGTTAGTATTATGCTTGACAACTGTATTTATGGGAATTACAAGTTTTTATACCTTTCGCCCGAACGCTTGCAACAAGAAATGGTGCAAGACAGAATTAGGCAAATGAACGTCAACCTGATTGCTGTAGATGAAGCCCACTGTATCTCACAATGGGGTAATGATTTTCGTCCTGCGTATAAAAACATTTCACTTCTTCGTCAACTGCAACCCAGCGTAAATGTTATTGCCCTGACAGCTTCTGCAACACCAGAAGTTGTGGAAGATATTATTAAAGAATTAGATTTTATAAATCCTAAACTATTTAAGCAATCCTTTAAAAGAGAAAATCTGGCGTATATGGTTTTCCAGTGTGAAGATAAATTTTATAAAATTGAACAGATTCTCAAAAAAAACCCGCAGTCTTCTATTGTATATGCAAGAAGTAGAAAGCACACTTTTGATATTTGCAAACATCTTGAGAACAAAGGCTTTACCAGTACTTATTATCATGGAGGCTTATCAAATAATGAGAAAGAAAAACATTTGGATGATTGGTTTAATAACCGAAAACAAGTGATGGTAGCCACCAATGCTTTTGGAATGGGAATTGACAAAGCAGATGTTAGAACGGTAATCCATGTAAATCTCCCAGAAAGTATGGAAAGTTATTTTCAGGAGGCCGGTCGTGCAGGTAGAAATGACAAAAAGGCTTATGCTGTAATTTTGAAGAATAAGGGAGATGAACTGCAAGTCAAAAATCAATTTTTAAGTGTTTTACCTACGGTTGATTTCATAAAAAAAGTATATCGGAAACTGTGTAATTATTTTCAAATCTCATATGGTGAAGGCGAATTTTTAACTTTTGAGTTTAATTTCAATACCTTTTGTAAGACTTATAATTTTAATCCATTGATAGCATTCAATGCATTGCAAACATTAGACAGAACCAGTATTATTAGTTTAACACAACAGTACCAAAATAAATCGTTGGTCATGTTTACGGTGAGCAATATGGTTTTGTTTAGCTATCTTGAAAAGCATCAGGACAGCAATATTATTGTAAAAACCATCCTGAGAACTTATGGAGGTATTTTTGATCAGGACACCAAAGTAAACACGGCTATAATTGCCGCTAAAGCATTAACAAATGAGGACAAGGTTATCAATACCCTTATCCGCCTAGAAAAGGATAATATCATCAGCTTAAATTTAACCAAAACAGATGCCGAAATCACTTTTCTAGAACCTCGGGAAGATGACCTTACAATCAACCGAATTGCAAGAACCATCAAGCAACAAAACACGCTTAAGAACAAACAAGTTTCAGCGATATTACACTATATAAATAATGATACGGTTTGTAAAAGCATTCAGCTCCTCTCCTATTTTGGAGAATCTAAATTCGAAGATTGTGGTATTTGTTCCGTCTGCATTAGCAGTAACGTAAAACTTTCGAATACTGAAATAAAGGAAAGTATTTCGGCTATTATTTCGCTATTAGGTGAAAAAGCATTATCATCAAGAGACATTGCTACACATACCAAAATTAAAGAGACACATATCGCTACAATTTTGAGGCAGATGTTAGAAAAACAAATACTTGAGATTACGACTACAAACACATACAAACTAAAATAAAACACAAACATACCCACGTGAAAAAAGAGTTAAGAATTGTATTTATGGGAACTCCAGACTTTGCAGTAACCATATTAAAAACATTAGTTGAACAAGCATATAATATTGTAGGCGTAATTACGGCGGCAGATAAACCTGCAGGACGTGGACGACAATTAAACGAATCGGCTGTAAAAAAATATGCAGCGTCTCAAAACCTTAATATATTACAACCTACAAATTTAAAAAGTGAAGCTTTTGTTGAAACGCTTAAATCCCTTAATGCTAATCTGCAAATAGTTGTGGCTTTTAGAATGCTTCCAAAAGTCGTTTGGCAGATGCCTGAATTTGGAACTTTTAATCTTCACGCGTCATTACTTCCAAACTATCGTGGTGCAGCACCAATACATTGGGCTATTATTAATGGTGAAACTCAAACTGGAGTGTCTACCTTTTTTATTGATGAAAAGATTGATACAGGAGCAATGATTCTTCAACAAACACAAGAGATACTACCAAACGAAACCGTTGGTGACCTACATGACAAGCTCATGCACTTAGGTAGTGACTTAGTTGTTAAAACTGTAGACCTTATCGCTGAAGGTCCAGTAAAAACAATTCCGCAACCAGAAGACCTTGAGGTGAGAACGGCTTATAAGCTCAATAAGGAGAATTGCTGTATTGACTGGAATGAATCTTTAGACCAGATATATAATAAGGTAAGAGGATTAAATCCATTTCCAACAGCATGGTGTTTACTGGAAAATAATGGAGACCCCTTAAATGTAAAGGTCTATGCTGTTGACAAAGAAGAATCTCATCATGAATTAGCAATTGGACATATACTGACTACAAAACACGAAGTTAAAGTTGCCGTAAATAAAGGCTTTATAATCTTACAAGAAATCAAGCTTCCTGGGAAACGAAAAATGGACATAAAATCACTTTTAAATGGATACGTTTTTGAAACGAATGCAAAAATGCTGTAAACCCCTGTCATTGCTGATATTGCAATAAAACACTAAAAAAACCTTGTCTTTATTAACAATTGCCCAAAGTTATCAACAAAAATACCAATTTCCCTTGCTATTACTTGCGTGATTGGATATTCCGTATAAATTTGTATAGGATTTAACAAGGATGTTAACCCAAAATAATAACAATTTAAAAATTTAATTTTATGAACAAAACAGATTTAATCAATGGAATGGCAGAGAATGCTGGTATTACTAAGGCAGCTGCTAAAAAAGCATTAGATGGTCTATTAATTGACATTGAAGGAGCTTTACAAAAAGGAAACAGAGTTTCTTTAGTAGGATTTGGTTCTTGGTCAGTTTCTAGAAGAGCTGCAAGAGATGGAAGAAATCCTCAAACTGGAAAGACTATAAAAATTGCTGCAAAAAATGTAGTGAAGTTTAAAGCTGGATCTGATTTAAGCGGAGCAGTAAACTAAATTATATATATATATTTTATTAAGAGGCTCATTTAATAATGAGCCTCTTTTTATTTGTATCTATCTATCTATTGACTATTACAAATCATACCTTCTTGCATCGTTATAGATGTAACTTCCACATAATCATTTACTCACAACAATTTTAGGATTTTTTTCGGCATCAAAAAGAGATAACTTCCTTAGGTTATTAAACTTTTTGTCATTGATATTTCATTTCTGCAATTAAAAAAATTCTTGCATTTCTAATAAATAAGTCTTAGCTTTAAGAGTATAAATAATTGCTTATGGTTAATATAAATCCAAAAAAAGGGCATTTACTCATTGCAGAACCATCGATTCTTGGTGATGTATCATTCAATAGATCTGTTATTTTATTGGCCGATCATAATGAAGAGGGTTCTATTGGATTTATATTAAATAAACCGCTTGATTACACCATAAAAGATCTGATTCCAGAAATTGAAGCCTCTTTTAAAATTTATAATGGTGGCCCTGTAGAACAAGACAATCTTTATTTTATTCATAAAATCCCAAGCTTAATTCCAAATAGTATCGAAATATCTGATGGAATTTATTGGGGAGGTGATTTTAATAAAGTCACTGAATTAATCAATTCAGGTGAGTTAAAAACCAACGACATTCGTTTCTTTTTAGGATATACTGGATGGGAAACAAAACAATTGATAGACGAGCTACTTTCCAATACCTGGATTGTTGCCGAAAACATCTATTCAAAAGCCATTATTGAAAAAAACGACATTGCCTTCTGGAAAGAAAAAATGTTGGAATTAGGTGGCGACTATAGTATTTGGTCCAATGCTCCTGAAGATCCTACCTATAATTAAGACAATCTGATTTTTAAATTTAATTTTGCCAATAGGTTTTTTGAAACTTCTCTCGTAAATATTTTTTTTCTGTATTGTGTAATAGGCAAAATTCCTGATATCACATTAGTCAAAAATAACTCATCCGCTTTTTGAAGTTCAAATGGTGATATTGAAGTTTCTTCAAGTGTAAACTCGGGCATTAGTTTTATGATGTCTATAATTTGTTTACGCATCACGCCTTTCAAACAACCATCTTCTAGTGGTGGTGTTTTAATCACAGTCCCTTTTACTAAAAATATATTGGCGTTTAAGGCTTCCACTACACTTTTATTAGTATTTAAAATCAAGCAATTATTTAATTGATTTTCTTCAGCATAAATACCACCAATAACATTAAGTATTTTGTTATTGTTTTTCAAAGTAGATAATAACCCAGGCGCTATATAATGATCTTTATAGAGATCTACTTTATAATTTTCATCTGCCAAAGTATAAAAATCATTGGTTAAGGCTTGACTCGTTATAATATAACTAACATCATTAGTTGCCGGAGTATAGAATCCGCCTTGCTTACGATTCACCATTAACTTCACGCGGACCGTTTGCTGTTCTTGCTGTTTGGCTCCCACGAGTTTTAAAATCTCACTTTCTAGAAATTCCAAGGTAAAATTCATTGGGATTTCCATGCGTAGAATCCGCATTGAGGCCATGAGCCTAAAATAATGATCTTCCCAAAACAACACTTTTTGATGTGATACTTTTAGAGTTTCAAAAAGGGCATCACCATAAGTAAAGCCTCTATTGTGTATAGATAAAGAAGCAACGTCTTCCTCTATTATATTTCCGTTATAATTAACCATAAAAAAAGTCCTAAGTCCTGAGGTTAATCAGGACGAGGACAAATATAATTTAATTAAAGTAATTTTTTAAGCTGAACCTAAGACATGTTTTAGGCTTGAGATTTGATTTTCCCATAACATTTTAGTTTCATCAACCTCATCATCTTCGGCAAAATCGGTCACCATTAATGAAACATCTTTAGTAATTTCGTCGACTTGGATTCTAATTTCGAAGTATGAACCATCTTCATCACCATTTAACCATTTAAACTTTACGCGCTCACCATTTTTTTTACTTAATAATTTGGCTTCCTCTTCGCTATCATCCCAAATAAAAGTAAATAATTCGCCACGAGAATTCACATTATCTGCAAACCATTCTGACAACCCGGAAGGTGTTGATATATACTGATATAGCAATTGAGGGGAAGCATGTATTGGGAACTCTAGTTCAAATTTTATTTTATCATCCATAAATCCTAAATAATTTAGATGGTCAATATATACATTAATTGGTTAGAATTAAAACTAAATTTAAAAATATTTTATGCAACTTATGTTTGCACTCATTAATAATGTTTTTATATTTGCAGCCGCAATAAGATGGCGAGGTAGCTCAGTTGGTTAGAGCGTTGGATTCATAACCCAGAGGTCACGAGTTCAAATCTCGTTCTCGCTACAACAGAAAAAAACCCGATACGATGTATCGGGTTTTTTTTATGGCTAAAACCGAAAGCTGAATTTCAGGTAATTAGCCATAAAACACGCAGTGTTTCGGGTTGCTTTATATTGTATAGCTTCCCAATTAAGATTCATCGAAGGTAAATCGAAAAATAAAAAAATATCACGATCAAAACCCTAAGCTGGCTTTCAGGCGAATAGCCGTAAAAAGTCAGGCTGCCTCCCTACTAAAATTTTAGTATCTTTAAAATCAAATTACAATAATCACCTTGATTTCCAAATAATTAACAACTTTAATTAGCACTCCATATGAAACAATTTAAACCGAGTCCCAAAAACATCTTAAGTATCTTATTTTTATGTTTTGGATTCACCTTACAGGCCCAGGAGTCTAAGCCTATAACAATGGAAGCGCAAATTGATGCAATTTTTTCCAGTTTTGATGCTATAGACAAACCGGGAGCTGCAGTTGCTGTGGTCAATCATGGGAAAATTGTGTTTAAAAAAGGATATGGGAGTGCCAATCTGGAATATGAGATTCCTAATGCACCTTCTACTGTTTTTCATGTCGCATCAGTGTCTAAGCAGTTTACCGCATTCTCGATTTTGCTTTTAGAGCAACAGGGTAAACTCAGCTTTGATGATGATATCAGGAAATATATTCCTGAGGTTCCTGATTTTGGAACAACGATAAC